>Ga0256840_1002011_pt1 | contig 18331 bp, 19 predicted proteins | sample 355202metaG_FD_185969 | JGI IMG/M metagenome (GOLD analysis project Ga0256840, IMG submission 185969) | Hydrothermal vent microbial communities from Mid Atlantic Ridge, Atlantic Ocean - 355-202 | ecosystem: Environmental > Aquatic > Marine > Hydrothermal vents | place: Atlantic Ocean: Mid...
TATTTTAAATTTGCCATTTAAGATTTTAGTTAATCTTCTTCTATTGTTTTTCATACATTCTTTACAGATATAAAAACTTCTACCATAGTGTGTGTAGTTTGTCAATTTTCCATCTTTTGCTTGAAAACGATATAAATCTTTTTGGGGAAATCTTCCTCTGCATCCAACGCACATGCGCGTAGTTATTTTTAAACCCGTAATTATATCAGAATTTAACTCTTTTGCCAACTTGACTCTCTATTTTTCAATAATATAACCAACATTATCAAAATCAAATGTTGCTACTTTAAAATTTTCAAACTCTCTTTTGAGATTATTAGTGATCTTTTGTGCATCTTTTTCATAACACAGTGTAAAAAAAGATGACCCACTCCCTGAAAGTGTACTCATCAATGCCCCATCTTTCAGTGCCATTTTTTGTACATTTTTAAGCTCAGGCAATGCAAGCATTCTCTTATCTTGATGCATACAATCTTTTGATGCAACTTTTAGCATTTCCCAATTTTCACTAAAAAATGCAGAGCTCAAAAGTGAAGCCCTAGAAATGTTATAAACCATCTTTTCTATGCTGAAATTTTTATCTAGTTTTGTTCTTGAGTGAGATGTTGACATGGGTTTATCTGGCACAACCATCACAGCTTTTATCCTCTTGCTTAACTCTTTTTTCAAAGAGTAAACTTCGCCATTTTCAACAACAGAACTGACAAAGCCACCATAAACTGCCGGGGCAATATTGTCAGGATGAGGCTCATACTCTAGCGCCCTGTTTAACACAACTCTCTTATCTGCTTTGATGTCAGCCATATTATACGCACATGCAATTGCACTGACTATCACTGCTGAACTGCTACCCAAGCCTCTTGCAAAAGGAATGTTGTTTTTAAATTCAAATCTAAAAGTATCTTTATGACCTACTAATTCTGCATAAATATCATTGAAAATAGATATAAAAAGATTGTTTCTTTTTAGTCTGACATTGTTTGCACCCTCTCCTTTTATGGAGATACTGTGATATCTGCTTGATTTTATATATACTTCATTATAGAGTGTTATTGCTAGCCCTAAAGAGTCAAATCCAGGACCTAGATTTGCACTTGTAGCTGGAGTTTTTATTCGCATCTCTTTCATACTTATTCCTATACTGCCGGCAAGATATAAAGAGGTTCGCAATCACTAGAAAATATCTCTTTTTCTAACCTACTTGGCAGATTAAAATTTTGTGCCAACTCTTCTTTAAACAGTTTTGTAGTTATATTACCATTTTCTTTTATAAAATATACTTTTCTCATCGCTCGGATAGGCTCGCCTTGATTGAACTCAAAACCGTCACAACCAAAAAGCTTAACTCCCAGCGTGATGCTTAGAGTTTTTAAAAATATATAAGATACTTTTATTGCCATAAAACTTCCCGGTCCTTTTGCAAAAAAGAGAGCGATGGGCTCATATTTTTTTAAAATCTCATCAAAGACTACAGGTAGTATCTCACTTGTTTGTTCACTCTTTACATACTCTTTAATAAGGTTATCATCATGATATATGCCGATTTTCAGAGGTGAAGAGAGAGAGATAACCAAAACTTCCACTTTTTTTAAGTTTGCTATGCGAAAACCTTTTGTAACTCTTTGGCACTCTCTTTGGAAAATGTCTTGATTTCATAATTTTTGGGATCTCTTAGTATCTCTTTTGTTAGTTTATGATTTAGATTGTGGCTTCCCGCAAAAGATCTGTAATCACCCACGATAGCTGCACCTAAAAGCGACAAATCTCCTATAGCATCGAGTATCTTATGTCGTACAAATTCATCTTTATATCTTAAGCCCTCAGGGTTTAGGATCTTATTGTCATCAAGAACAACAGCATTTTCCAAAGAACCTCCTAGCGCTAATCCTCTGCTTCTTAGATACTGCACATCTTTTAAAAAACCAAATGTTCTCGCTTTTGAGATCTCTTTTATAAAACTCTTTTTGCTGAACTCAAATCTATACTCTTGTCTAGCGATTATAGGGTGGTCAAAATCTATAGTAAAATCATATATTGGTTTTAATGAGGGTGTCACTTTTGCAAACTTTTTGCCATCAACTACTTCGACTTCTCTTTTTATGATCAGAAATTTTTTATTTTCGCTTAAAACTCTTTTGCCAGCTTCATCAAGAAGCATACAGAAACTTGCGCTACTGCCATCCATAACAGGAACTTCAGAGGCGTTTACAACTACTCTGATATTGTCTATGCCATAAGAGTATATAGCCGAGAGAAGATGTTCTATAGTGGATATATAATTTTCCCCATCACCTATGACTGTCGCCATTTGTGTATTTACGACGCTATCTGGGGTCGCTCTTACACTCATACCTACATCACTTCTATAAAAAACAATACCGCTATTCGCCTCCATGGGTTCTAATGCTATCTCTATAGGTTCTCCCTTGTGAAGCCCTATACCAACACTCTCTATGCGATTTTTTATCGTAGTTTGTTTGATGCTATTTCCTTCTATCTTTTCTAAAATCAAGCAAAAATAGTTCCTCTACTTTCTATCTATCATCTTTTTAGATGCTTTGATTATACTAAAAATATTTGTTTTCATCCACTTTTTATCCATCCACTCTGCCGGTCTGACCTCAACGCCTTGAACTAAGACACCAAAATGCAGATGATCTCCCAAAGCCAAACCTGTTGAGCCTGTATGAGCTACTACTTGTCCTGCTTTTACACTATCGCCTTTGTTAACTAAAAAGCTAGAACAGTGACCATATAGTGTGTAGAGTCCTAATCCATGGTATATGATCAGATTGTTGCCATATATGCCATTTTGATCGGCAAAAACTACTGTGCCACTATTTTGTGTCTTTATTTTAGCCGCTCTAACGCTAGCCAAATCTAAACCTAAATGCCAAGCTTCACTTATTCGTTTTCCATTATAACTATAGTATCTGTGATCTCCAAAACTTGCAACTGGTTTTCCATTTCTCAATGGATAAAATCTTTTTTGATAAAAACTATTTATCATCTCCTTATCTATTGGAGTAGTCTCCTTTTCTATGATATCTTCATTAATTTTTCTTAATTTTTCATTTATATACTTAAACTGATCTACCTTGGAAGCACTACTAAGTTCAGGTTTTACTTCTGAAATCAGATCTGCAATCTTGCCATCCAAAAAATTATCTTTGAGTTTTATATTTGAAATTCTATACTTTTTATTAACATAAAAGAGTCTAATAGGCATTTTAGATACATTTCCTGCCTTATCTATAGCCACAATAGTAGCTCTAAACTTTTTTTGCTCAACTGGCCATGCAAGCAAAGAGACAAAGTAATTTTGTTTATAAAATGGTGTTGGATAGAATTTTTTACCAAAATTTGTATCTATATATAGAGATTTTAAATTTGCGTCTTTTGCTTTAAAAACGACTGTTGCAACACCACCCTTTATAATCTTATAAGAGTTGTTTACTACATATAACTCTGGTCTTCTTCTGTCGATTGTAATATTTACAGATTTTTTTGCACTATTGCCTGAGAGAAAATTCCACTTACTGCTGTCTGTTGCGTCTATAAGAAGTTGAAATTTTTTCTTTGTGCTAGTAAATCCTGTTCTTGGAAATTTTATATCTACTAATTGACTCTTTTTTATATCTGTATATAGTTTTTTAAATATCTCTATGCTATTTTTTCCATCACTAAGTGTTATTCGCACAAATTTTATACCGCTATCATCACTTAAATTTAACTTCAAAGGCTTCTTTAGATTCCAATAAAGGCTATTTGCTATACCAATTTTTGGTGCATTTCTCTCAAACATAGGCGACATATAGATAAATGCGAATAGTGCTATTATTAAAATCAAAACTATTGATACTACTATGCTAGAACTTCCTCGTCTGTTGTTTGTTGTAAAATTTCTCATTTATATGATTATCCTTAGTTGTTTTAATATTTTTTCTTTGAGTTTTTCCAAATCCATCTGCTCTACTTCAAAACCAGCTGAATTTTTGTGACCTCCGCCACCAAAAAATTTTGATATAGTTGAGACATCTATATCATCTTTGCTTCTTAAGGAGACTTTATAGTCGCCATTTTTTTGCTCAAGTATCATAATTGAAACTTTTACTGTTATTATATCACGAAGTACGGTTACTATATTTTTAGTATCGTATCTTTTTGCACCAGTTTTAACCAGAGTCTCTGAATCTATATATACAAGTGCAACTTGAGCATCAAAGAAGAGATCAAAATTGTTTAAAACAAAACCTAATAATCTACTCTTTGCCAATGAAACTCTGCTTTTAAGAAGCATCGCCACTTTTTTTGCATCTACTCCCAAACTTACCAAATCTGCCACACACTCAAAAGTACTGCTATCAAGATGCGAATAGGAAAAAAAACCCGTATCCTCGACAATCGTTGTATATATACAAGTCGCACAATCTTTTGAAATCTTTATACTATTTTTAGTTAAAAAATCATAAACAACCATGCCGGCACTTGCACTGTTTTGATCTACTATATTTATATCACCAAACAATTCATTGCTTAGATGATGGTCTATATTTATAAGTTTGTAACTACCTTTTTCAATCCCTAGTCTGTCAAAACTTCCACAATCGCAACTTACCACCAAATCATAAAATTTTGGCAGTTTATTGTGAATTTTTTGAATGTTTGGCAAAAAATCAAAAATTCTAGGCAACTCTTTTGTAGCGTTAAAAAGTGAAACTTTTTTGCCAGCTCTCTTAAGAGTATCATAGAGTGCCAAAACTGACCCCAAAGTGTCGCCATCAGGGTCAATATGTGAAACAAGCACTATATGCTTTGCATCCATCATCATTTTATAAGCATCTATATACATCTAAACCTCAAAATTTTTTGCATTATACTGAAAATATCATAAAAAAGCGTTTAGTTTTGATTTGCCTTATACACAAATGCTAGAACTTCTGCCACTGCTTTATAGAGATTTTCAGGAATCGTATCGTTTATCTCGCATTTTTTGTATAATTCTCTAGCAAGTGGCGGGTTTTCTACTATTTGGATTTTATGTTTTCTTGCTATCTCTTTGATTTTTAGCGCTAGATTGTCCATTCCCTTTGCCAAAATAATCGGGGCTCTCTCTTTGGTTTTATCATATCTAAGTGCTACTGCAAAATGAGTTGGATTTGTGATGATTACATCAGCATTTGGCACCTCTTGCATCATCCTTTTTTTAGTCATCTCCATCTGTATCTTTCTGATTCTAGCTTTGATTTGAGGATCCCCCTCCATCTGCTTATACTCATCCTTGATCTCTTGTTTACTCATCTTTAAATCTTTAAAATAGTTATACCTAACAAAAAACAGATCAAAAAGTGCTAGAAAAAAGAAGAGCGCAAGCATGGCAGAGCCTAAAATCATCGCTTTGTCTTTAAGCCATGCAAGTTGATCAAAAATTGGCAGATACACAACTCTTGGCATCTCTTTGGCAAAATCAAATAAAAAATTGTAAGCTAACAGAAATACCAAAGCAACTTTAATGATGGTTTTTATAGTCTCTATTAGCTTTTTTAGTGAAAGAAGATTTTTCAAACCTTTTATCGGGTCAAGTTTTTTCAAATCCGGAGTAAGTGGTTTTGTACTCAAGACAAAACCAAACTGTAAAAAACCGGCAAGCAAACCAGAGATTGCAACTGCAACAGCTAAGGGCATCACAACTAAAAGTATCTCTCTAAATGTGACGATTGAAATCTCCAAAATCATATTTTTAGTGAATTCAACACCTATGAAAGATTGATAGTATCGATACAGTTCTACAAGGTGTTTTTGCATAAAAGGAAAAAGTGCTAAAAAAGTAAAAATCGCCACTACAAGAGTTACAAAACTGCTCGTATCCTGACTCTTTGGAACATTTCCATCTTTTCTGGCATCTTCAATCTTTTTGGAGGTGGGTTCTTCCGTTTTTTCTTGATCGTCAGCCATAAATCACAAATCTTTTAGATAATCTTCATAGAAAAATCCAGCCAGGTAGCTTGGTGTATCAAACTTCCACTACTAATCGCATCAACTTTTGTATGGGCATACTCTTTTATATTTTCTTTAGTGATATTTCCACTTGCTTCAACCAATATATGTGGATAATTTTCGTCTTTGAATTTGACAACTTGCTTGATATCTTCTATGCTCATATTGTCACACATTATCATATCGCTTCCACAACTCATGGCGTATTTTGCAAACTCTACGGCTTCACACTCTATCTCTATCTTTGTGGTATAGGGTAGTTTAAATCTAGCCTCTTTTAGAAACTCTTTCAAATTTTCAATAGTTTTTATATGTGTATCTTTCAACATCAAACAATCATCAAGTCCCATTCTATGGTTATTTCCACCACCACATCTAACTGCATATTTTTCAAAAATCCTAAGATGTGGTCTTGTTTTTCTTGTATCTAACAGTTTTACCGATAAGCCGTTTATGATATCTGCATAACTATGTGTGTTTGTAGCGATTCCACTGGCATGCTGCATAAGATTTAGTATGGTTCGCTCACACATCAAAAGCTTCTTTGACTTGCCCTTGAGCGTAGCTATAGTATCTCCATACTCTAGCTTTGCCCCATCTTTTTTATGAAATTTTATATCTATGTGTTCTATCTTGCAAAGTGCCTTTGCATATACAACACCTGCTAAAATTCCCTCATCTTTTGAGATGATTTTCGCAACAGCCTTTTCACGATTTCCTACCAAATAAAAAAGATCACCTCTTCCAACATCTTCTTGAAGTGCTTGTTTCACAAATTTTTTTATCATTTAACTGTCCCCTTTTTACGGAAATAAATTCCGTAAAAATTCCTCGCGACTAAAGCTACGGCTTTGCCGAGAAGAAACTTATTTTTATTTTTTTTCTAAAGCTTTTGCTATCGCAAAGAAATCACTCTACATGTAGAGTTATAACTGACCTTACGCACTATAAACACACCTAGGCTTATAGTCTGTAAGGTTAGTTATATTTCAAACATTCTCTTTAGTGCTTTGTATGCATTTCCTCTTACTTCGTTGCTTATTGTTATCTCATTTTCGTATCTTTTCTCTTTTATTGAGATTAGAGTATTGTACAGATCTTGTAGAGTTGTTTCGTTCATGGTTGGACACTCTGGTTTGGTGGATGAGAGGACAAAGGTATTTTTTTCTCTTAATCTATTTACCATGTTAAACTCTGTTCCTACTGCTACTTTTTGCTCCAATGGCAACTCTTTTATATATCTTATGATTTGTGATGTTGAGCCTACAAAGTCTGATTTTGCGCAAACTTCTGGCTTGCATTCGGGATGAGTTACTATCAAGATACCCGGAAATTTATTTTTATAAAACTCTATATCCTCCACTTCAAAAAGTTGATGAACTGAACAAAAACCGTTATAGCAGATGATATCAGCACTCTTTGGATCAGCTCCATCTCCAATCACACATGATTTTAACCCCATATCAATTGCGATATTTTGTCCCAAACAACGATCTGGCACAAATAGTATCTTCTTGCCTGTTTCTCTGGCTTTGATGATGATCTTTTTTGCATTTGAACTAGTACAAACTGTACCGCCCATCTCACCGACTCTCGCTTTTACCTCTGCTGAAGAGTTTATGTAGGTCACGGGCATGATATCCTCTTTATTTATGCCTGCTTTTTCGAGTGTTTTTATATTTTGATCAAAATAGTCCACATCGATCATCCTCGCCATAGCGCAACATGCGATTTTAGGCATAAAAACTCTTTTATCAGGCGAGAGTATCTTTACACTTTGCCCCATAAATCCCACACCACAAAATATGAGATTTTTTTTCTCATCTTTTGCAGCCCATTTGGCAAGCTCAAGCGAATCACCCTTGAAATCAGCCATATTGAAGACTTCATCTTTTTGGTAAAAATGAGCAACGATACTAACGCCTAACTCTTTTTTTAATTTTTTTATCTCTGTTTTGAGTGTTTCATTATCCAAAATCAAATCCTTTTACTCAAATGTTGTGGTATTATAGCAAAAGCATAATTAAATTAAATTTTTGCTAGAATTATTCTCGAATTTCTTTTAAAACTATTTCTTAGAGGACAAATCCTCCCTTCGGTCTGAGCCTCACGAAATAGTTTTAAAAGAAATTCGAGAATAAAAATTAAGGACCAATGTGGATTTTTTATACAATATCAATATACAGTTTTACATAATAGCATATCTTATCGGAGGTATTCCATTTGGACTACTGCTTAGCAAATACTTTGCAAAAGTCAATGTTACCGAAGCGGGCAGCCATAGCATCGGGGCTACAAATGTACTGAGAGTTTTAAAGCAGGAAAATCCAAAACTTGCTAAAAAGATTGCCATTGCTACACTTGTTTGCGATATATTAAAAGGTGTTGTCGTTCTTTCCATTGCAAAGATGATGGGGTTAGCTGATGCAACTTTATGGGCAATTGCAGTTTTGAGTGTTCTTGGACACTGCTATAGCCCATATCTAAAATTTGAAGGCGGAAAGGGTGTGGCTACCGGCATGGGAGTCCTGTTTTTTATGCTTCCTGTTGAAACTATTGTGGGTATAGTTGTTTGGGCTATTGCCGCAAAAACATTTAAAGTCTCTTCAGTTTCATCGCTTTTAGGTTTACTAGCTCTTGTTTTTTCATCATTTGTTATTCATCCACAGATAAACAACATCAGTACACATGCTCCTGTATTGATCATATCTTTTATCATTTTATATAAACATATACCAAATATCATGCGATTAATAAAAAAAGAGGAAAAAAGAGTTGTTTAAATGACGATTTTAGTAAAAAATCTTACTTTTGATGCGATACTGGGAATTTTGGATTTTGAGAGGGAAAAACCACAAAAAATTTTCGTAAATGTAAAGATAAAATATAACTACGAACAGAAAAATTTTATTGATTATGCAACAGTAGTAAAACTTCTAAAATCAAATATTATAAAAAATAGATACCAACTTATAGAAGATGCGCTAAACTCTTCAACTGCTCTTTTGAAAGAGAAATTTCCTCAAATAAAAAAAATCTCTATCGAAATTTTTAAGCCAGACATCTTGCCTGATTCAACTGTTGGCGTAAAAATTAAAAAAAACTTTAAAAAAAATTAAATTTTTATTAAAAAAACTTTAAATCCAGCTAAAATTATGCTATAATTCTCCCCTAAATTTTAAAGAAGGAACAATAATGCGAATTCTAATCGTAGAAGATGAAGTAACTCTAGGTAGAACTATAGCTGAAGGGCTTCAAGAGTTTGGCTATCAGACAGATAGCTCTGAAAATTTCAAGGATGCAGAGTATTATATAGGAATAAGAAATTATGATTTGGTATTGGTTGATTGGATGTTACCTGATGGTGATGGAATTGATCTTGTAAACATCATAAAACAGAAAACTCCAAGAACTGCTGCAGTCGTACTTTCAGCAAAAGATGATAAAGAGAGTGAGATAAAAGCTCTAAAAGCTGGCGCTGATGATTACATAAAGAAACCTTTTGATTTTGATATCTTGGTTGCTCGTATAGAAGCTAGACTTAGATTTGGTGGAACCAATGTGATCAAAATAGATGATTTAGTAATCGACCCTGATGAAGAGAAAATTACTTACAAATCCCAAGAGATAGAGCTAAAAGGTAAGCCTTTTGAAGTTCTAACACACCTAGCTCGTCATAGTGACCAAATCGTATCTAAAGAGCAACTCCTAGATGCTATATGGGAAGAGCCTGAACTTGTAACACCAAATGTTATAGAAGTTGCTATCAACCAGATTCGTCAAAAAATGGATAAACCATTGGAAATCTCAACTATTGAGACTGTGAGACGAAGAGGTTATAGGTTTTGCTTTCCAAAAAAAGTATAAGATATAGCTTTGTATTACAATTAGTATTAGCTCTAATAATACTAATTGTAATCTTTTCTACTATTTTATATAGTTACATTAAAATTTCTATCTACAAAGATTTAAATAAAGCACTTTTGAATGAAGCTGCTTTAGTAGCAGTCGAAAAATCTTCTGACCTTAAAAAAGTACAAAAATTTTCTATATCCTCTTCGCTTAAAAATATTGAAAATGATGCTAAAATAGTCGTCAAAAAAAACCATAAGTTTCGTATATCATTTAAACTCTCCCGCGAACACAATATTCATTATTTGAGTATTTTATACCCCTATAACGAAAAAAAATCTCTTTTCATATCTATAACTCGAAATATCTCAACCACAGATAAACTACTTAGTGAAATTTTAACCAACATCATAACAATCAATCTTATAATGCTGTTTTTGATTCTATTTTATGCACTGTTCCTTTCTAGGATGCTTCTGCTACCTATAAAATCTCTAACAACAAAATTGGCAAAAATGAATGAAAGCTTCTTGCAAACTATAGATCCTAAAACCCTGCCTAAAGAGTTCATGCCTCTTGGAAAAAGCATAAATGGTTTGGTTAAAAGAATTCAGACTTTCACTCTATCACAAAAAGAACTTTTTATCGGTGCTTCTCACGAACTAAAGACTCCACTTGCGGTTATGAAAACAAAAAACGAGGTAACTCTTCTAAAACCCAGAGATGAACAAAGGTACAAAGATACCCTAAAAGAGAATATTGAGACTATCAACGAAATGAATAAGATGATAAGCAATATACTAGAAATTGGTAGGCAAGAGAGTGCACAATTTGAAGAACCTACTCAGATAGATTTAACAAAATTCCTAAAAGAAAGAGCAAATAATTTTAGAATCTTAGCATACCAAAAAGAGAAAAAACTAGAAACCCATATAGAAGATAAACCTTATCAACTAAAAACCCAGCCTACTCTTTTGGTTCATATACTGCAAAATTTCATACAAAATGCTATAAAATTCACACCCATTGGCAAAACCATATATATAGATGCCAAATCTACTCCTAATGGATATATGATAAAAATCATAGATGAAGGAAAAGGCATAGATGAGAGTCAGGATCTTTTTGCTCCCTTTAAAAGAGTTGGAAACAAATCTGGTGCTGGACTTGGACTTTTTTTAGCTAAGAATGCTGCAAATGCATTGAATATAGAGATAAATATAAAAAATCGCATAGATAAAAATGGTGCGATTGCCTCAATACTCATTCCAAAGCAAAAATAATAAAAAAAAATTACAAAATATTGATTATTTAAATTTTTTTAAAGTAAAGTTACTGTATAAATCACTCTAATATTATACAAAAGTATAGTATTAACTAAAGCTTTAAGGAAATTTAGAATGTCATTATTAATAACAGACGAGTGCATAGCATGTGATGCATGTAGAGATGAGTGCCCAAATACCGCCATAGAAGAGTCAGACCCAATATACATAATTGATCCCGATATCTGCACAGAGTGCGTAGGTCACTATGATGAACCTGCTTGTATATCTGTCTGCCCAGTTGATTGTATCGTACCAGATCGCGACAATGTAGAGAGCATGGAAGAGTTAAAATTGAAATTCAAGCAACTGAGCGAAGAAGAGTAGTGGCGAAGAGAACGGCTGTCATTGACATTGGCTCCAACTCAGCAAGAATGGTTGTCTTTGAAAAAAGCAGCCATTTTGCATATCACTTGATAAAAGAGATAAAGAGCCGAGTTCGCATAGGAGAGGGTGCTTATGAAAACGACGGTTTTCTTCAAGAAAAACCACTCCAAAGAACTTTTGATGCACTAGTTGGCTTCAAAAATATAATCGAAACACTCAAATGCAATAAAGTCTTATGTATAGCAACTTCAGCCCTTAGAGATGCTCCAAACTCAAAACCTTTTATAAAAAAAGTAAAACAAAATTTAAAAATAGATATCAAAATCATAGAGGGGAAAAAAGAGGCATATTATGGAGCAGTAGCAGCAAAAAATCTGCTAATGCCCATAAATAGCGCCATTACTATAGATATAGGCGGTGGCTCCACTGAACTTGCTCTCATAAAAGATGGACAAGTTGCAGACACTATCTCTATAGATATCGGAACGGTTAGACTAAAAGAGCTATTTTTAGACAAAAAGGCTTCTTCCGACGAAATAGAAGAGTACATAAATGAAAAAATTTCTGATATTCCAAAAAGTTTCAATATGGAAAATTTGATCGTTATCGGAGGTACCACTAGATCATTTTCAGAATTAATAATGAAAAAGATAGAGTACCCACTCAAAACAGTACATGGCTTTGAGTACAATCTAGATGATTACACAGACTTGCTAGAAGAGATAAAAAAATCTGACCTCTTAAATCTTAAAAATTTAAATATAAAAAAAGATAGAATTGATACCATACGAGAGGGATTATATATCTTTTCTAAAATATCCAAAAAATTACACTCTAAAAAGATAATAACCTCAGGGGTTGGTGTTAGAGAGGGAGTATATTTATGTGATCTACTTAGAAACTCAAACCACACTTTCCCTAAAAACTTCAGGCTCTCTTTGAAAAGCCTGAGTGATAGATTTGGACTCAAAGATAGGCAAAACAGCTCTATCGTAAGATATACAAAGCAACTTTTTCACGCACTTAAATATCTTCATGGAATCGATGATAGGTATATAGATATCCTAACAACATCTGCAAAACTATACAATATAGGAGTTTGTTTAAATTATTACGAAAAAAACCTTCATAGTTTTTATTTTATAATCAATGGTTTAAACTATGGTTTTTCACACAATGAAAAAATTCTAATGGCTCTACTCATCAAATACCATATGAAAAAACTACCCTCAAGAGACGACCTTAAGATATATGAAAATCTTCTTCCAGATATAAAGATTGTAAATTGGCTCAGCTTCATACTCTCTTTGTCAAATTGTCTGCATAAAGATTTAGCAGATGATAGATTTAGTTTTGAATACACAAATCACACTCTACATGTAAAGTCCAGCAAAAAGCTCTATCTTGCAAGTGAATGCATAAAAAAGCTGGCAAAACCAGCCTCTTTTGCGATAGTTTTAGAAGACTAAAACTGTCTTCCCATAGTAAATTCAAATGATGATGTATCATCTCCTGCCTCTTGCATAAGTGGAGTTGCAAAGATTAAATTAATCGGACCCATAGGAGATACCCATTCAAGATTTATGCCTGTTCCTGCCCTCTTTATATCCAATCCATTCTCTCCAATCATACCATAATCAAAAAATAGCGCCCCTCTTAGTTTGAGTCTCTCTATCAATGGAAAACTAGCTTCAACACTGTTTGCAAACATCATCTTTCCACCCAAAAGATCTCCACTGCTGTTTTTCGGTGATATTGATCTTGAAGCATAACCTCTGACAGTACTAATGCCTCCCATATAAGCTTTTTCTCCTATCGGAAGATATCCGTTATCTATGATATAGTTAAAACTTGCTCTATATCTGAGAATCAAATCATAATCAATCTTATCTTCAAGCCCATAAAAATAGGCAAATTTTCCTCTAGTTTTCAAAAATTTCTCATCTCCTCCAACTCCAGCAAATTCCATACTTAAAGAGGCACTTATACCGCTTCTAGGGAGATAATAGTCATCTGTGTTATTAAATGAAACTCCAGGTGTTATAGCACTTTTTAGAGTTGTATCGGTAGTATAAAGAGATGGATTTAATGTTGCAGAAAGGTTGCTTAGTTTTGAGCTCTCTAGATTGTATCCAACTGAACCTCTCCAATTTCTTCCAAATTTTCTACCTACATTTATGTTAAATCCTGCTGTATCTTGATCATAAGATGTATAGTCATATGTTGCTCTATATATACTGCCACTTAAACTATAGATAGAGTCAAACACTCTAGGGTTACTCAAAGATATCTTTCCGCTAAGTTGTGAATTTGACCTCTCAACATCTACTGTTGCTTTTATACCCGAGCCAAATATATTTCCATCCGAGAGATTTGCGCTTAGCAAAAGACCATCTGATGAGCCATAGCCTATACCGCCACCTATGGAAGCAGTACGAGCCTCTTTCACTGTTACAAGTAGATCTATCTTATCTTCGCTTACCCTTATCTCTTTGATGTTGGCATCTTCAAAATAACCTGTTCTTTTAAGTGCACTTTTAGAATCTTTCAAGTCTGTTCTATTATACAGATCACCAGGAGCAAGATAAACCTCTCTTCTGACAACTCTATCAATCGTCTTAGTATTTCCAGAGATCCTAACCTCTCTTATATAAACTTTTTGACCAGGATAGACTATAAAATTCAGATCAGCTATATGCTTTTTCTTATCTGTCTTAACATCAGGATTTATCTGCACATATGCATAACCTAGATTTGCAACATCAGTTTTGATAGTCTCTATATCTTTTCTCAATCTTTTAGAGCTAAAGACTTGTCCATGTTGTAGATGTAGATTTGAAATGATCTCTTTCGTATCAATCAAGCCCTTTGGTGCTGAAATATTTATTTTACCCACCCTATACTGCTCACCCTCTTTTATATTGTAGGTAAGATTAGCACTATAACTATCCATATACGCTTTTAAAAAGGGAGTGCTGACTTTGGCATCAAGATACCCGTGTCTAAGATAGTAATCTTTTATCCTTTCATTATCGTATTGCAAATCTCCAAGCTTCACAACACCATCATCAAATCCCCACATCCAAGAGAGGAACTCTTTTTGTCTATTTGCTATGGATGACCTTATATCACTGTAGTCGAACTTTTTAGCTCCGCATAATTTGACTTTTTGGATTATGATCTCTTCACCTCTATTTACTATCAGGCTTAGAGTAAGGGAGCTTTTGTTGAGTTTTTTTGTTGTCGCTTCTACTACAGTGTTGAAGTAACCTTTTGATTCATAATATTTCTCAATCTTTTTCTTAGCATTGTCGGCTCTGTTCTCATCATATATCTCGCCTTTTTTTATCTCTATCAAATCTTTTAGAGTTTTTTTGTCATTGTCTCCGATTCCGACAATCTCAATATTTGCGATAACAGGTCTTTCAACAACGCTTATCGTCAATACTCCATTATCTTCACTGACAGATATATCTTTAAAAAAATTCTGTTTAAAAAGATCTTTTATGCCTTGATCAATGGTATCAGGGTTTAATATATCCCCTACATGTACACCCATGATCTCTTTTGCTATGCTAGGTGAGAGATGTATCAAGCCATCAAATTTGATCTGTTTAATTGTGACGGCATAAAGCGAAGAAGCTAAAATCAGTCCTGATAATAATATTTTGTTCATTAGAAGCCTTATATATACTAAAATTGCAATAAAAAAAAGATATAATACCATTTTTGGAATTAATTATTCGTTAAAGGTCATGCAAATGAAAGTAGGTATCATTGGATTGGGTCTTATGGGAGGCTCTTTAGGGTTAGCATTAAAACATATAAAATTTATTTCAAATATATGCGGTTTTGACCACAATCTTTCACACTGTGAAGAGGCACTAAAACTTGGGCTAGTGGATGAAATAGTCTCTTTCGCTGAGATAAAAAACTGCGATATGATTTTTCTAGCTATACCTGTTGAAGCGATTATAAGCGTACTTCAAAATCTCAAAGATATACCAAAAGAGACTACAATAGTAGATCTAGGAAGTACAAAAGAGAAGATTTTAAAAAGCGTACCAAAAGAGATAAGATCAAATTTCATAGCAGCTCATCCGATGGCAGGAACTGAAAAATTCGGTCCAAGCGCAGCTATAGAAAATCTATATCATGATAGTGTAGTGGTGCTTTGCGACATGGATGAGAGTGGAGACAATCACAAAAACCGAGCCATACAAATCTTTTCTCACATAGGCATGAAAATCGTCTTTATGAACTCACACAATCACGATATACACGCATCTTTTATATCTCATCTACCTCATGCACTCAGTTACGCACTAGCAAATAGCGTCATGGGCAGAGAAGACCCAAAAAGCATACTTTTACTAGCAGGCGGAGGATTTAAAGATATGAGCAGAATCGCAAAATCATCACCTCTCATGTGGTCAGATATCTTCAAGCAAAACAGAGACAATCTCGTAAACGCCATAAATCTTTTTGAAAATGAACTGTCAAAATGCAAAAGTATGATAGAGCAAGAGAGGTGGGAAGAGCTAGAAAAGTGGATGGGAAACGCCACAACTTTACATAAAATATTGTAATTTTTAAACTATATTTTCACATCTGCTTTTATTGCTTTATAAGTATGTAACCATTTTTCTCTAAATTTTTGCCGTCCACTACTTGCATTTGTTATGTTTTTTTAAGACAATTGTTTTTAAGATATCTATAAAATAATCTATCTCTTCTTCCGTATTAAAGTAGTGAATAGAGGCACGCACAACCTCAGTTAAGCCCCGAGCACTAAAAGAAACAAGGCTACCTGAGCCTTTCGCTGTCGATACATTTATTTTATATGTGGCTAATGCTTGTTTAATTTCTCTCGGCGCAATATTGCCCGAGGTAAATGTAACTATTCCACATTTTTCAATACCTTCGTCTGTAATTTCTATGCTATCAATTTGAGACAACTTTTTGCGTAACAAATTGGCGAGACTGTAAATTCGCTGTTTAATTGATTCAATCCCCCATGAAAGTGCATAATCTATGGCAACCGATAAAGCATATTTGCCTGCAAAAAATTGTTCCCAATTCTCAAAACGCTTTGCATCTTGACAAATTTTATATTCATAAGGCGTGATTAATTCTGCAGCATGCTGGTCAAGCATCGGAGGCTCTAGTCTTTCGATCAACTCCTTTCTTACATATAGCAAACCGGTACCGCGAGGACCACGCAAAAATTTTCTACCTGTTGTGCAAAGTATATCGCATCCTATAGCATCGACATCTATTGGAATTTGTCCCACGCCTTGACACGAATCTAGAATAAACGGAATATTGGCTGACCTTGCGATTTTCCCGACCTCCACTGCAGGATTGACGAGTCCACCGCCAGTTGGGATATGCGTAATTGAAATTAATTTAACCTTGTCATCAATTAAATTACGCAAAGCCTCGATGTCTATTTGACCCGATTCATCATTTGGAACAAAATTAACTTCAACCCCAAAACGCCTTGCCTGCTGAAGATATGCGATTACATTGCTACCGTATTCCGCAACTGTAGTAAGAATCTTGTCGCCTGGTTTGAATTTAAACGAATAAAAAGCTAAATCCCAAGCCCTAGTAGCATTTTCAACAAAAGCAATTTCTTTAGGGGAGCAACTTATGAGCTTTGCTGCGACAGAATATACTCTCTCTAACGATTCCGAGTACTTCTCTGCGGTTTCATATCCGCCGATTCGCTCTTCTGATCTAAGGTAGCCATGCAATGCCTCACTCACTGGGACAGGCATTAGTGATGCGCCCGCATTGTTGAAGTGAATAATGTCATCACATGCGATAGTTTCCTTTCGTGCACGCAAAACATCAATGGATTTGGTCATTTCTTGAACCTTTTTTTGTTAATTGAACGATAATTTTCCCACGAGGGTAAATTATTCGTTCCTGTGTTTTGTTATACAGCTACTTTGTGATGTTCAATTTGCATAATTTTATCAGCTAACCAAGTTTTAATTATAGCTTGACGACTTACACCAATATGTTGTGCCTCTTCATCAAGTTTTTTAACCATCCAAGTAGGAAAATCTATATTAATTCTTTTAGGCTCTAAATTTGGTCTTCTGATTGTAGATAAATCAAGGCATTCAACAATATCTTCTTCGTTATCATCAAATATTTTATCAAATTCTTCAGCTTTCATAAATTTTAATCTCCTTTTTTCTTGCTCTTATAGCAGATATAATTCTTATGCTCTCTTTACGATAAGTTGTAACTACTGCATATATCTTTGCAGTAATTTTTCCAATTGTGATAAATCGCTCTTCATCTTCATAAGATGTTTTGATTTCAATCATTTTGTCATCGTTCCAAAGAATTTTTGCTAGAAAATTTATTAGTTCCAAGTTTTGCTAAACTGTTTTATAAGCTTTTAATCTCAATCTTACATAATCAGCTACCCATCCATCTTCTTCAGAATAGATTTTTGGTTTTAATATATCTCTTACTTCTTGTTTAAACACACTTTGTTGTTCTTGTGTTAGATGAGAAATTATTCCATTTGCAAAAATATCTAACCAGTTTGAAATATCATCAATTTTTGTAGGTCGAGGAATGAGTTCAATATATTCAACATTAAAATTATTCTCTTCTAAAAGTTGCTTATAATCGGTATCTTTTGGAAAGTTCCAAGGGTTATTAAATGTACCAAACTCTCTATGCTCATTAAAAACTTTTTGCATAGCATCAGTTAGAAATTTTATATTTCCATAGCCTCCAAATTCTGCAATAAATCGTCCTTTTGGTTTTAAAGATTTAAATATTTTTTTGATTGCTTTGTCACT
>Ga0256840_1002012_pt1 | contig 18330 bp, 19 predicted proteins | sample 355202metaG_FD_185969 | JGI IMG/M metagenome (GOLD analysis project Ga0256840, IMG submission 185969) | Hydrothermal vent microbial communities from Mid Atlantic Ridge, Atlantic Ocean - 355-202 | ecosystem: Environmental > Aquatic > Marine > Hydrothermal vents | place: Atlantic Ocean: Mid...
CGAGGACGAATCTGACCTTTAAGTTTAATATTGTCTAAAATATTAATCCCATCTGCACTTGCACTTACACTCAACCCACCGATTACTAATGGCAATGCTGCCATTGAAAGTAGTAATTTTTTCATTTCTCTTCCTTTTTTAAATTCACATAAATTATAACTTATATAACTTATGTAATTCTTGATATAAATCAAGTTTTTAGCTTTACTCTTTATTTTCTTGAGCAACAGGAGTAATCGGTTCACCCCTCTCTTCTTCTATTTTTGCACGGTGTTCTGCCATAAGAACTCTGATTTCATCCATAACAAAAGGAGGCACATTGTCATCTTTTTGCCACTTTACTTCGTCAATGTATCCACCATAGTCATCGCCGAGTTTTTCAATATTTTTTTCAAATTCATCCATATCAAAACAAACTTCACTGCGACCGTCTGCCTCATCTTTGAGTTCTATAAACCATTTTCCGGCATCATCCAATTTGATAGTAGCTGTAAAAATAACTGCCATTATTCAACTCCGTCAGGATTACTGAGACTTTTTGCAAATTCCTGCAGTTGAGAATCTTTTTTCTTTAAATCTCCATGATATGTCACTCTCTCAATATCAATATTTTCATCTTTTAGAAGATTTGGTACGGCATCGGACTCATTTATAACTTTGATATTTGCATCTAGTTCATCTTCAGAATACGCCATTTGCATATCTGCAGCAATCACATGAGGAATAGCTTCTATGACTTTGAGTTTTCCAAGCTCTTCACTGACATCTTCACCTTCTATAGTGATAATAATACGCCCTTTTTCATCATGCAGATGATAATCACAAACCTCACACTCTTTTAAACTCTGAACAACTTCATCTAAAAACTTTGGCACTGTCTGCACTACTATACTTGAAACATTCATATTATTTTCCTTTTTTATGTATAAATTATTTTTCTTATTCTTTCGTTCTTTTCACTTCTCATTTTATCATATAATTTCTGATATTCTAACTTTGTTGCATAAGAGACTGGACTTCTGAGCGATTTGTATTCAACCAGCTCACCTTTTTTATAGACACCAGAAACAAGAGCTTCAACCCAGTAAAAACCTTTGTCTTTTCTGAGATTTTTTACAATGCCCTTCCACTGTTTTCCGGCTTTTATTGTATTCCACAAATCTTCAAATGCAGCGCTTGGCATATCAGGATGCCGTACAATACTATGAGGTTTGCCGATAATTTCATTTTGAGAGTACCCGCTAATTTCACAAAATGTTTCATTTGCATAGGTAATTCTTCCTGACAAATCTGTTCTTGATATGATCAATTCATCCTGTGGAACTTCAGTTTCTACTAAAAACTCACTCTGTGTAAATTCTATCATATACGACTCCTTATTTTATTTTGTAGTATCCAACTTCAGAAGAACTGCTGTTTATAAAAAATTCTTTCTCATTAATAAAATAGATACTGTTGACAATCATTTTATTGGCTTTATATTTCCCTAAAACCTCTCTTGTCGCTGTATCAAAAAGTTCTACATCATTGTTTATATCACTGCTGTATGCAGCCGTTTTCCCACTTGGACTGAGCCCTACACCGTATACAAAAAAATGTGACATCTTATAATAAGCATCTCCGTTTTTCAGGTTATACACACCTACACGTCTGTCTTGCCCTCCGGTTAAAATCACATCACCTTTAAAGTCAATACTGAAGATATTGTCTACATTGTCTCCGGTAAGTGTTTTTACTTTTTTACCGTCTTTAGTCGAAATAATATGCACTTCCCCACTTTCATCCGCAATAGCCACTAATGTTTTGTCATTGTTCAATGCAAAATTAGAAAATTTAGACATAGAAGCCTGCGTTGTCCAGTTTTTCTTTTTAGATTTAATGTTATAAGAGATAATGTCATTACTGATAAGAGCAATTAAAATATTTTCTTTATCTATAAATTTAGCTTTGATAATATTAAGCCTGTCATTTGAAAAAATGATTACATGTAAGGCAGCAGAATTGTAAATATGTACTCTGCTGTATCCACCATTGTCTTGGGAAAGTATCAGCAAAGAATCATCAAGCAGATCAATAGAAAATATTTTTGAATCTATTGCATCTCCCATAAAATCCTTAATCTTATCTAATTTTATGTTTTGTATTATTTGTTTGCTTTTTGTATCAAAAATTTCTATTTTTCCGTCATCAGTAGCACAGTAAAGTTGTTGTTTATTATATAAAACATCTGTTACGAGTCCTGATGAAACTTTATATACATATTCTGGTTGTATCAAACCTTTTGCATAAATATTTACAATCATCAATAGTAAAAAAAAGATATATTTCATTAGCTTGCCTTTTTAATGTCAATAGCATCTGCGGGACATCTGCCTATGCAAAAACCGCAGTTTGTGCATTTGTTGTTTATTTCAGGCATAAACATTGCCTTGAAGTCTATAGCATCTTCCAGACAGGGGTCTTTACAGGAAAAACACATAACACCCTGCCAACTCAAACATTTGTTTTTATTTATAACAACTGTAACATCAATTAATCTTTTGTTTTGAATCAACAGGACATCACTCGGACAGGCAGTTGCGCACTCATCACAGTATGTACAGCCACGCTTGGAAAAATCCAAATAAGGTGTTTTATCTTTACCTATTACTATAATCTGCTCTTGACACAAAGAAGCACACTGCGCTTCACAGTTTTGACACTCTGTAACAAAAGCATCAGCATCATTGTAATACGGTGGTCGTATAATGACCGTTTCATTTTTACTTTCCCCTGCCGCCTCTTTTACAGAGGAAGAGAGAAAGCTAAAAAGCTCTCTTCTTTCCATTTATTTACTTACTTTTCAGTATCAATATTTTTCATCCATTTGGATTGATCCCAAGATGATTTCGTAGCACCGTTTGGATCTGTATAAACAGGTCTAAAACTGTTTTGATCAACAAGCATGTTTGTCGCTTGCGGTGCATGACATTGTGTACAGTTAAATCGCCCTGCATAGAGATGTTTTTCATCTTTGTCAACTTTTATAGAAACATGTGCCTGTATTTCACTCGATGTATTTGTAATCACTTTTCCGTTTTTAAGAATTTCATCGCCTTTTACTGCTGTATGCGGTCTGAAATTTGTAAAATGTGAAACAGGAATTGGTGTAGCACCCATAGATGGTGCCATATCCGGCATATGACACATCAGACACTGATTGTTGTCTTGTGTAATCGGCAACATTCCTGTTGTATCATGTGGTATCATCGGTGGAGCATCCTGATACGCTCTTTTGAACTTTTTTGATGTTCCCGGTGCAGCTGAATGATATTCTACCTTCGGAGGAACTACATCTTCTTTTAAGAGGTCTGTTGTACCTCTGTATCCTAAATGACTTTCATCTATAATAGGTTTCACTTGCGTCTTTTCTTGAGGTTTTACTTTTGCAGTCTCATTACATCCAACAAGTAATAGTGTTGCAGTTGCAAAACCAATCGTAATCTTTGTTAAAATTTTCATTTTACTCTCCCATTTTTTTATTTTGAATAAAATCTCTTATCGAGAATCTTAAAGCATCATCATCACATACTTCTATACATCTTGCACAGTTTGTACACTCTCCTGAGAGTACAGGAAGTGACTCTTTGCCAATCATATGAAGTACTTGTTTTTCAGGACAAACTACTTTACACTTCATACAAAGCGTACAGTTTTCTTCCAGATGATGCACTCTAATAAAACTAAACTTTCCTAACAGTGAATAAAATCCACCCAGTGGACATATATGACCACACCATCCGTTTCTCAATACCAGCAAATCAAAAAGAAATATCATAGCTACAGCTGCCCAGCCAAATCCCATACCAAAGACAAGACCTCTGTGCATCATTGAAATTGGAGATACAAACTCAAAAGCTGCTATACCCATAAAAGCAGAGACTATCAGGCTTAATCCCAAAATCCAATATCTTGCATTTCTTACAATTGGTTGTTTCATTTTCTGTGCTCTGTCAATACCAAACACTCTTCTTAAATAATCAGCACTGTCTGTCACCATATTTACAGGACATACCCAGGAACAAAATGCCCTGCCGCCTATGAAAAAATAAAACAGCGTCACAACCGCAACGCCTATAAGCAAATCAGCAGCAACCACAGCACCAGCTGCAATCATCTGCATAGTAGCATATGGATCACTCATTGGAATAAAACCAAAAAGTAGAGATGAACTGAGGTTTCCTTCAAGTATCTTCCACCCCCAGGCATTTGCGCCAAAGAATAATACTAACATTCCTATCTGTACAAATCTTCTGAGTATAAGATATCTGTAGTTACTCCATATTTTATTCATCCAGTAAACCTTCCAAACCGCTGTTGAGCTTGTCAACTGCTTTTTTTCTACTTACATTTGTTGTAGTGTGAATTGCATGAGCATCTTTTAGTCGTGACTCATCCTTTTTATCCCAACCTTTTATATAATGACTGCCGGCTTTACCCATTGCCACTTCACGAGGCAGTATAAATATGGCCGGTTTTTCAGTCACACAGGCATGTTCACACATTCCGCATCCTGTACATGCATCTGCATGTACTACAGGTTTTAAAAATGCATGTTTTCCGGTTCTTTCATTTTGAGAATACTCAACAGTTATCGCTTGACCTAAAATAGGACAGGCTCTGTAACATGCATCACACTGAATGCCCCAAAAAGCAATACAGCTGTTTTCATCAATTACTGCCAGACCCATGTCTGCCGTATTGATATCAAGGTGACCGTTTACAGTTACACTCGACTCATCCAATGCACCGCTTGGGCATACTGGAACACAGGGAATATCTTCACACATATAACATGGTATATCTCTTGGTATAAAATATGGTGTTCCCATTGGTCTATGATCACCAGGTTTAGCCAGCATTAATGTATCATACGGGCATGCTTCTACACATAATCCGCATTTGATACAGGTTTTAAGAAAATCTTCTTCTGGCATAGCCGCAGGCGGACGCAAAATAAGCGGTGAAGCTTTTGCATCATCAAGATACGCGCTCCATAAAAATCCGCCAATCGCTGCGTAGCCTACGCCTCGGGCCATATTTAAGATAAATTTCCTTCTGTCGCTGAGTGCTTCTTGTTTCATTGTAAATTCTTTATTCTCTATGCTTTATAGATTTTTACAGCACACTTTTTAAAGTCTGTCTGTTTTGACATTGGACATGTCTGATCCAGTGTAACTTTATTGATGAAAACACGCTCATCAAACCACGGTACAAATACTAATGGTTTTGGCGGTCTGTTACGTCCACGTGTTTCAACACGAGCTCTTACTCTGCCACGACGAGATTCCACCCAGCATAAATCATTGTCTTTAAGACCTCTCTCTTTTGCTGTTTCAGGATTCATATACACAAGAGCTTCCGGTACCGCACGATATAACTCAGGTACACGCATAGTCATCGTTCCAGAGTGCCAGTGCTCAAGCACACGTCCTGTACATAACCATAAGTCATAATTTTCATCCGGCATTTCAGGTGGATCCATATACGGACGGGCAAAGATTTTTGCTTTATCTGTCAATGGTTTTTTCTTTTTGTCTGTCACAGTTGTTAAATTACCAAAAGGCAATGCTTTTGCAAGTGGACCGTAAAATGCAAATTCACTGCCTCTTCCATTCTCTTTGGCATGTTTTGCTGCATATGGATCAAACTTCACATTAAATCTCCATGCGGTCTCTTTTCCGTTTACAACCGGCCATTTCAATCCACGAACTTTATGATATGTTACAAAATCTGCCAAGTCATGTCCATGACCACGACCAAATGATGCATACTCTTCCCAAAGGTATTGATGAATCATAAATCCATACCCTTTAAAGACTTTTCCGTCACTTCCTACAACATTTCTAGCATCACCGAGACACTCTGAATTGTCATATCCTTTTTGTGGAAACTGATCTAAAGCTAAAGGATAATTTTTCTTTGCTCTCTCATTTGCAAAAAGAATCTCATACATAGTTGTATCTGGTTTATAACCCATTGCATAAGCTTTTTCTCTTACATCAGCAAGTTTTTTACCGTTTCTAAGCGTATACGGTCCCCATAAATCATCTACCGTAAATCTTTTTGAAAGCTCAACCCATTGCCATGTATCACTCATCGCATCACCTACAGGAAGAACCTGTTGTCTCCAGTGCTGTGAACGGCGTTCTGCATTACCATAAGCACCCCATTTTTCATAAATCATTGCAGACGGTAAAATCAAGTCAGATACCATAGCAGATATACCAGGATATCCGTCAGATGTTACGATGAAATTATCCATTTCACGTGCAGCTTTAATCCAGTGTTTTGCATTCGCAGAATCCTGATATGCATTACATACATTTACCCATGCAAATTTCACAACACCGTCTTCAATATCTCTGTGAATTTTCATAATATGCTGATTACCGACCGGGTTGAGTGTTCCCGCAGGAATATGCCAGCCTTTTTCTGTAATAGCTCTGTGTTTCGGGTTTTTAACCATCATATCAGCAGGAAGTCTGTGAGCAAATGTACCGACTTCACGTGCTGTACCACAAGCCGAAGGCTGACCGGTCAAAGAAAATGCTCCAGAACCAGGACGAGCTTGTTTGTTTAACATAAAGTGAACATTGTATGAAAGTGTATTGTCCCATGTACCACGTGTATGCTGATTCATACCCATTGTCCAGAAACTTACAACTTTTCTGTCTTTTTCTATATAAAGCGCTGCCAAATCCTGCAGTTTTTTCTTAAAGCTATCAAGTGATTCTTCCGGATCGCCTTTACACAGTTTTGCAGTATATTCTAATGTATACGGAGCTAACGATTTTTTATAATCTTCAAAGCTAATTTCATGGTGTGCTAAAGTACCAGGAATATTTTTCATTGTATCACCGGCTTTGTAGCCGTATGGCTCCAGGGCAGGTCCTTCGAGTTCTGAAACAACTTTACTCATCTCTTTGTTGTATATTTCCATCTCTTTTGCATCATATTTTCCTGCACTGCCGTCAGCTCTTACAGGAGTAAGAGATTTTTCACCCGCACGTCTAAAACCATAACCGATATTTACAGGACCCGCTGCAAAAATAATGTTTTTCTTGATAAAATCCCAATCAATAGACTCAGGATGATTATAAACAATTTCACGGGCAAGATAGTTCCATAATGCAAGGTCTGTATTTGGTCTAAAGATAATATTAAAGTCACCTAAATCACAGGTACGGTGTGTATATGTCTGAATATTGACAACTTTTACACGTTCAGGATCTGAAAGTTTTCTGTCTGTTACACGAGACCAAAGAATCGGGTGCATTTCTGCCATATTGGATCCCCAGGTAACAATCGTATCTGTCAGCTCAATATCATCATAACAGCCAGACGGCTCATCAATACCAAAAGTCTGATAAAATCCAACAACAGCAGATGCCATACAGTGACGGGCATTCGGATCAATCGCATTTGATCGGAATCCGCCTTTCATCATCTTTTGCGCAGCATATCCTTCCATAATGGTATATTGACCAGACGCAAATACAGCTACCCCCTCAGGTCCTTTTTCTTTAAGTGCTTTTCTGATGTTTTTTTCCATTTCATCATAGGCTCTTTTCCAAGAAATCGGTGCAAATTTCCCTTTTTTATCAAACTCACCCTTGTCATTTACACGAAGTAAAGGCTGTGTAAGTCTGTCCGCACCATACATAATTTTAGCATTAAAGTAACCCTTAATACAGTTTAGTCCACGATTAACCGGTGCAGCAGGATCCCCTTTTACTGCAACAATCTTTCTGTCTTTACCATCTCCCGTAGTTGCAAGCATAATCCCACAACCGGTACCACAGAAACGACAAGCTGCCTTGTCCCATCTCCAACTTTTTTCAGCCTTTGTAGCTGCTGCTTCAAGCTCTGCTGGTACACTCATACCAATAGCCGCTGCTGCAGAAGCTGCCGCTGAACTTTTAAGAAATTCTCTTCTTGAAAGTGACATATTTTCTCCTCACTATTTTAAAAAGTAGTTAAAACACTTTGCAATGTTCTCAACATATTTACTAACGTTTTTATAATAGCATTCTAAAAAATATAAACTATTGATTTATATCAATTTTTTAAGAAAAGTAAAAGATGTTTCCATGTGTGGGTATATTGGTAACAAAAATGAAAGATATTATTTAGGATTATATTTTGCCACCGTATCTCCGAACTTCACTTTGTCATTTTCTTTGACTAAAAGTTCCAGCATCTCTTTTTGGGCGAGTATCACAATAGTAGACCCCATTTCAAAACAACCAAAATCATCGCCTTTGTCAAGATACAAATTTTCGAATGTATAGACCTGTTCATCATGTACATCCGCATTTGTCTGTATACGCGGTTCAAAGCTTACTTTCATCACGCCGACATTTAAGGCACTCACAAGTACTATATAAAACTTTTTACCCTCTTGTGTCTGGCATAACAGTACAACTCTTTCATTTTCTATAAAAAGGTTAATACGTTTTTTTAATGAAGGAATATTAACAGGGTAAAACTTTCCGGGAATATGTACAGCTTTCAAAACCTGTAAGTTTATTGGAATATGATAACGATGATAATCTTTTGGAGAAAGATAGAAATTTATAAATTCTCCGTTATGGACATAATCTTTTTCTTTCTGTGTAAGACTTTTACCAAGAAAATCATCCGTTTTATAACGCATTCCTTTTATTTGTAAAGCATAATCTTCAATTAAGTTTCCACACTCAGTAATAAGAGAATCACAGGGAGCAATAAAATCCTCGGCATCAAGAGAAAAATTTCTCGGCTCTTTTAATTTTCTTGTAAAAAGAGCATTAAGACTTTTATATGTGTCTGGATCATGGAACTCACTCATATCGAGTCCCATGAGTTTTACATAAGAGTAGTTTACTATTTTTTGAAACCAGTGCGGAAACTCTTTGTTTGCAAATTTACCGAACATTTGTGATACTGCTGATGTGATATGTCTTTTATTCATTTATTTTCCTTTTGGCAATTTCTTCTATCAAAACTGTGGCATAAGAGCCTTTAGGGAGTGTAAAATTCATCTCATATTGTGCTTCTTGTCTGTCAAAACGTCCCTCTATATCTGTTAGGTATACCCAGGCATAACGTCTTGCACCATCAGCATTTATTTCATCATCATAGTCTTTTTCTATATCCCTTGCGTTTTGTGTGGCACGTCGTACTTTTGTTCCGCACAAAAGTCCTGTCGGTGATACATCACGTAGATTAAATCGCTCTAAATCTTCTTTTGCCCCTTCAAACTCAAAAAGTCTGCCGTGCGGATAATGTTCCATTACATCGCCGCTGATAAGCTTAAAAGGATGTTTTTGTTCTTTCATCTTTTTCACTTCCTCATTTGGCATATTCAACAGACTTTCAATCTCTTCGACTTTAAAACTGTTTACAAGTGTATTGATTTCAAGCCTTCTTGAAAGCCAAAGATTAAACAGATGACTCTGGTACGCATTTATAAGTAATCTTTTTACTCTAGGATTGCGTTCTCTTGCCTCTCCTTTTGCCAGCTTTTCACCAAGTATATGGTTGTCTCCGTCATTGCCGAATCTTTGATATCCAAAAAAATTCGGCATACCGAATTTCTCAATATTTTTCAATGCCTCATCAATTTTTGCAGCACTTGTAGGATTGACTTTTTTCAGTTTTATATAAAAACGGTTTCCTTTTAAATGCCCTATTCTGAGTTTATTATTATGGTATGTTTTTGAAAGTATTTTAATTCGCTCATGATTAAAATTTTCCAAAGCCTCTTCATATTTTTTATGTAAAGAGATATACTGCACGGTCATTGCATTTTTATCTTTAAGTCCCGCATACCCTATCTCTTTGTTTTTAATGCCCAAATAACGTGCGATTTGCCCTATCATCTCATTTGTAGAAAGGTTTTTCTTTCTTACTTGCAGTATAAGATGCTCACCCTCGCCTGAAAACTCATAAAGAGGTATCTCTTCTACAACAAAATCACGAGGTGATTGTTTAAAATGAAAATCAATACTTGCATGTGCAAGTGAATAAAATCTGTCCATATTTTTACTGTTCCTTAAAAATGATGTGCTTTACATCTGTTTGTATATCTGTTTCTAACTGCTTGTGCAAAAACTGTGAGTTTTGTTCTGCTCTGCTTTGCATACATTTTGACTCTTTTTTCATCTCTGGGATCAAACGCAATCAGCATTTCATACTCTTCTCCGCTACATGTAACGTGCTTAGGCATTTTTTTTATAATTTTTACACCTATATTGTTTGCTGATGCCATTTTACCCAAATCACTGCACAAGCCGTCTGATATATCCATGCCTGCTTTTAAAACTCTTCTACTTTTGCTTATAAAATTATCCCGTAATTCTATATGCACAAATTTTGATTTTTTATGAATTTGTCCAAGATTTTGCAGTTTTTTTAAATCATTTGCCGAACGTCCAAGCTCTCCAGTAAAAGCAAAAAGATAATTTTTTCTGACTTTTGTACGTAAAAGCGGTTTTTTTGTTTGCGAAATAATAGTCACCGTTATATCAAGTTTTGTGTTACTGATTGTATCACCACCGATTATCTCTATGTTGTAGCGCTGTGCAACTGTTTTAAAACCTTCAGCCAGATCCTGCATCTCTTTTTTCGTCATATTTTTTGGCATAGCCACACTCAGCAGTGCATACTTTGGTTTTGCATTCATTGCAACTGCATCTGAAATATTTACGAGCATCGCCTTTTGTGCAATCTGAAAACAACTCATCCAGCTGCGTTTAAAGTGCACATTTTCAAAAAATGCATCTTTGGAATAGACAGCATTGTCAATCAATGCACCATCATCGCCAATGTGTTTACTGTTAAATTGTGATATAAAATAATTTTCTAAATTCAATAAGACTTCTTTTTATTAAGCATATATTAATTACTGCCGATATAATATACAGCAATTATAACATTATTAGGAAAAGCATACTATGAAATATTCTATTAAAAGAATTTTTGAACACTTAAAGTTTTATCTGCTTTTTATCTTTATTTTGGCGTCTTTGGCAGTTTTACTTACATTTGAAGAACAACTTTCCTTTGATAAAATCAATAATTTGAACAATCAGAAAAAGATTATTCAGACACTCACACACCTGGATACAGATGATATAGAACTCGCGCTTATACAGTTTAACGGAAAAAGCACACAACTGCATCAAGAAATTGACAAACTCAAAATGCTTTATAAATACAACATTACAGACAGATATATACTTAGAAATGAAAAAGAGTATTTCAATGACTTAAAAAGACTCTCTATGTTAACTGATAAGTTTAATCATGCCGCACATCAATATTATGTTACATCAGAAAATCAAAAACTTAAAAAAGAAGCAAAAGCAGAGTTAGACAAATCACTGAATGAAATCATGCAGCAGATAGATACTATGCTGTTCAAAAGCCTGACATACAATCAGCAAAAATTTGATATTGTAAAAATTCTGGTAATTATCACTTTTTTCCTTATTTTATTTGCAACATTTTGGTACAGAAAAATGCTCACAGCTATTTTACGAGATATTGAATATCTGTTTCAGGTTGATAAAACTAAAAACGATTATGAAATTTTTTCACTCGAGGCTGACGCTATTGCACTGAGAATGAACAGAAAAACTGTTGTTCAAAACAATCCAACGATGCTTGATCCGGTAACAGAGATAAACAACTACAAAGGGCTTGTAAACTCTTATGGAGCAAAAAAAGGACTCAAAGACAGCAATTTTACAGCTGTTACTATTCTTGAGGTGGATAATTTCTCAAAATCCAACAGAGCTTTTACCCAGGAAGTAACACAGGCAATACTGCGTAAAGTTGCTTACACCATCTCTCTGCATGAACAACCCATAGATGTAATTGCAAGAACAGACTACAACCAATTTACAGTCGTTCTTTCACGCTCATCAAAAGAACAGCTTTTCAAAGATATGGAAATAATACGAGAGAGTATTTCTGAACTCAAATTTACTGCACCAGATCACGGTCCTATACATATAACTGTAACCGGTGGATTTGTCATCAAGCCAAACAACACTTCACTTGAAGAAGCGATGAAACAGGCAAAAGAAATTTTAGAATATGCAAAAACAACAGGAAACAATAGAATTTTCCAACTAAGAGATTTAGCCCATAGAGACATATAAAGAGTCATATGTCTCAAATAGTAACAAACACAAACTTCACAAAAACAAATACTGCATTTAACCTAGCCTAAGACTATTCACGCTATAATCAGCATTATTTTAGTTCTTTATTGAAGGATGGGTTAATGAGTATTCCTATTTATACTTACGATGCGATTATAGTTGGTGCAGGCCTTGCAGGATGTGCAGCAGCAAGAGAATTGCAAAATGCAGGAAAAAAAGTTGCTGTTATAACAAAGGTACATCCTTTGAGAAGTCACTCCGGTGCAGCTCAAGGTGGAATCAACGCAGCATTTAGTGATGAAGACAGTGTTGAACTTCATGAATTTGATACAGTCAAAGGATCTGACTATCTGGCAGACCAGGATGCTGTTGAATTTATGTGTAAAAATGCACCTGAAACAATCAGATGGGCTGAGAGAATGGGTGCTGCTTTTAGTAGAAAACCTGACGGCAGAATTGCACAACGTCCTTTTGGAGGACAGTCATCACCTCGTGCATGCTTTGCAAAAGACAGAACAGGATTAACACTTTTACAAACAGTGTATGAGCAGGCGTATCGTGTCGGTGTAAAATTTTGGGATGAATGGTATGCAGCTGATATCATTTATAAAGACGGTAAAGTGTCAGGAGTTGTTGCATTTCATATTCGTGATATGCAAATGGCTATTTTTAATGCAAAAACTGTCATGTTTGCAACAGGCGGTTATGCCCGTGCATATAAAATCAACTCAAATGCCCATGCAAATACAGGTGACGGACTCTCAATTGTAGCTCGTCACGGTCTTCCTTTAGAAGATATGGAATTTGTCCAGTTTCACCCATCAGGACTTTCTGGAAACGGTGTTTTAATTTCTGAAGCAGCTCGTGGTGAAGGTGGCCGTCTTTATAACTCCAAAGGTGAACGATTTATGGAGAAATATGCTCCAAACGCTCTTGAACTTGCATCACGTGATGTTGTTGCACGTGCAATTTTAAATGAGATTAGAGAAGGCCGTGGTGTCGGACCGAGAAAAGATGCTGTATATCTTGACGTAACACATCTCGGAAAAGAACTTATTATGAATAAACTTCCTGAACTGCGTGAGCTTGCGATGACATTTCTAGGCCTTGATATGATAAAAGAGCCTATTTTGATTTCTGCTACAGCACACTACTCTATGGGTGGTATTCCTGTAGACATTGACGGACATGCCCGCAAAAACAATGAAGAATTTGTAGAAGGTTTTTATGCTGCAGGTGAGTGTTCCTGTGTATCTGTACACGGTGCAAACCGTTTGGGTGCAAATTCTGTACTTGAAGCACTTCTTTTTGGCCGTTTTATTGGGAAGACAATGGTAAAAGATGTAGATACAATAGAACTCCGTAAAGCAAGTGAAGAAGATGCTGCAAGAGCACTTGCAGAAATTGACTTTTTATTACACAACAACGGAAATGAAAGCGTACCTGCTTTACGAGAAGAATTACAACAGTGTATGACTGCAAATGCAGGTGCCTTCAGAAGTAAAGAGACCTTGCAAATCGCAATTGATACTGTAAAAGAACTTCGTAAAAGATTTAAAAATGTACGACTAAAAGACAAATCAAAAGTATTTAACACAGAACTGCAAGAAGCTTTGGAATTCGGGCATATGCTTGATTACTCTTTGTTTATTGTAGAGAGTGCTATTGCCAGAGAAGAGAGCCGTGGTGCACACTATAGAGAAGATTTTGAAAAACGTGATGATGAAAACTTTCTAAAACACACTATGGCATATATGGATGAAAATGGAAACATTTCATTAGACTATATGGATGTTGTTCTTGGCAAACATGAACTCAAAGAAAGAAATTACTAAGGATAACTTATGAGTACAGAACATAAAATAACTACGCAAAAAGTAAACTTCAAAGTATTTCGTTTTAATGCTGATGAAGACTACCTTCCATATTATGAAACCTATGATATGGAAGTGACTTCAGAAGAAGTTGTATTGGATATATTAAACAGAATCAAATGGGATCATGACGGAAGTTTTTCATACAGAAGAAGCTGTCGTCACGGTATTTGTGGTACCTGTGCCATAAAAGTAAACGGACGTTCAACGCTTGCCTGTAAAGAGAGCATGAATGACATGGTAGCTCTGTTTGGAAACGAACTTGTAATAGAACCGCTTAGCAAGAAAAGAGCTGTCAAAGACATGATCATAGACAAAGGTGATTTCTGGGAGAAACATGCTGCTGTAACACCTTATCTTGTTGCAGATATTGATGAGAATCCTGAATCAGAAAATCTTGTATCACCTGAAGATGCTGAAAAACTTGACGAAGCCGATCTTTGTATTCAGTGTGGTGCCTGTCACTATGCCTGTCCTGCAGTTGAAATAAATGAAGATTTCTTTGGTCCCGCCGCTTTTGCTGCGGCATATCGTTTTTCTGCCGATGTACGAGACAACGCAACATCAAGACTAAAAGATGTCAATGAAGAAAAACAGGGTGTCTGGGACTGTGTAAAATGTTTTGAATGTGCTGAAGCCTGTCCAAAAGAGATCAATCCGATTGAAAAAATAACAAAATTGCACCAAATGGCTTTCCAGGAAGGCATCGCCAAAAACAATGTCGCAGTCCGTCATGCAGTCGGTTTTAAAAAGTCAATTGTGAAAAACGGTGTGCTTGATGAGGGTGGACTTGTTCTCTACTCTGAAGGTCCGGCAATTGTCAAACACATACCTGTTGCATTTAAAATGTTTACAAAAGGCAAAATTGTTCCACCGTGGGGCATCACAAAATCCCAAAACCTTGATGAGATTCAAAAACTTGTAAAATCTTCATCAACTGTAAAGTTCTAGGAGTGTAGCTAAAAGCTACTTTTTTACTAAAAGTAAAAAACTTTAGTGACTGAACATTTATTGGACTTTGTTCAATAAATATGAGAATTTAAGGAAATAAAAATGGAAAAATTAAAATATGCACTTTTTACAGGATGTACGGCAAAACAGAGTACACCTGAGCAAATGATGTCAACAATGGCAGTTGCTGAAAAACTGGGAATAGAACTTGTAGAACTGACTGAGGCTTCTTGCTGTGGAGCGTCTCATCTTCAAGATTATGATGACTTTTTATCTTTGGTGCTTAATGCCAGAAATATTGCCTATGCAGAAAAGCACGGTCTTACAATGGTAACTATATGTAATACCTGTCAGCTCAATACTGCTATGACAAAACACAGACTAGACAATAATGAAGAACTCAAAGCAAAGGTCAATGAAAAACTTGCAGAAGTAGGTCTCGAGTACAAAGGCACTTCTGCAGTTACACACTTTTTATATGCGATTATTGATGACTTTGGACTTGATAAACTTAAAGAGATGGTTGTCACACCACTGAGTCAGTTTAATATTGCACCATTTTACGGATGCCATAATATTCGTCCTTCTGAATTACAGAATGAGACACATAAAACTGCAGAAAACCCTTATAACCCTACTTCACTTGATGATTTAATCATTGCCTGTGGCGGAGAAACTGTTGATTATGAGGAAAAAAACAAATGCTGTGGTTTTCATGTTGAATTGCAGGCACCGCATACTGCAGCAGTTTTAACAGGAAATGCTATTGCCGGTGCAATGGATGGAAATGCTGACTGGATGGTTACACCATGTCCTTTATGTCATCTAAAACTCGATACACAAACAGCGCACGCAAGTGAAGCTATTGGACGTGAAGTAGAACTTCCTGTGCTTCATATGCAACAAATGGTTGGACTAGCCCTTGGTTGTACTCCGGCTGAACTTGGACTCAACCATCACTTGGCAAAAGTAGACTTCGTTTAAAAAAAAATTTCCTAAACTGTTTGGTTTAGGAAATTTTTATTACATTGTATCACCGATATGCATTGCAGTTTCAGAATCCCATCGTGCTACATGTAAAACAATCCAGTGTTTAAATTCTTCTTCTAAAAAAGTCTGTATTGCCCGTGGGTCTTTATTTGCATTCCATTCTTTGAGTAAATCTTTTATTTTTCCTCTCATTGTATCATGCTCGCTCTTGTGCATTTGCATTGCATAAAAGTTACTCTCTTCCATCATATCCTCTTCTGTTGTAAAGTGATCCTCCACATCAAATAAAACAACCTGAAAAAGTTCATCTATTTTTTTAATATCTTTGGCAAGCACCGCATCGTGAAAATTATTAATTATTTCTATCTCTTCTTCATGCAAAATATTCATCATCGCATTTGACACCTGTTGTACATCTGTTGATTCTATTAACATTTTAATCCCTTTTACTTTTATAAAAAAATATTATAACATTAGAGTATTCTTGTCAGATTGATTTATATCAACTTTTTTTTATTGCACTCTCAGACTTGTGCTATAATTTTGAAAAAAAACACAGGTCTTATATGTCAGATTCAATAGAAATAATATCATGGAATGTTAACGGAATACGTGCTGTAGCAAATAAAGAAGCACTTAAATGGGTAGATGAAAGAGGGACAGACATCTTGTGTCTGCAAGAGATAAAAGCACAAAAAGAGCAAATCCCAAAAAATCTGTTTGAAAAAGAGTTTACCGAAGTGCTTATCAACTCGGGAGAGAGAAAAGGTTACAGTGGAACAGCAACTTTCAGTATGCTTCAAAGTGATTACAGTTCTACATGTAATGATATAGATACAAAACATGAAGGACGTATCATTGAGACACATTATGGAGATATCGTTCTTTTTAATGTCTATTTTCCAAACGGTCAAAAAGATGAAGAACGTCTTGCCTATAAGATGAAATTTTATGATGATTTTTTAGCCTATTGTGAAAAGCTCAAAGATGAGGGAAAAAGTATTATCGTATGTGGAGATGTAAACACAGCACACCGTGAAATAGACTTGAAAAATCCAAAAGCAAATGCCAAAACATCCGGTTTTTTACCGATTGAGAGAGAATGGATAGACAAGTTTTTAGATCATGGATATATAGACACTTTCAGATATGTTCATGGAGATAAAGAAGATGCCTATACCTGGTGGTCCTACCGTTCCAGTGCAAGAGTAAAAAATGTCGGCTGGCGCATTGATTATTTTTTCATCTCTGAAGACTTGGCGGAAAATCTTGAAGATGCTTTTATTTTAGATTATATAGAAGGCTCTGACCACTGTCCTGTAGGCATTAAAATTGTTTTTTAATCACTGATCAGACTCCTGAAACTTTCAGCTGATATACGTTAAGTGTGTTTTTTTTATTTATATCTTCAAAGGTCTGACTGGGAGAAAGACCGACTATATTGTGAAACACTTTATTTAAATGTGCATTGTCATTATATATGTACTGGGTGTCATTGAATTTTTTTCCATCAGAGATATATTCCATAAATATCTGATAGAATTTACAGACAAAAATAAATTTTTTGGGAGAGAGTCCAATGAACTTTTTAAACTGGCGTTCTATTGTACGTCGGCTGCAGGCAAACTCCTGTGTCAACTCTTCTACAGTTACTTCATAATTATACTCTTCAATTCTTTCCAAAATATCCTCTATAAATTCTCTGGAATTACTTTGGTCATTATACATTTGCAAAAAAGCATCATCAAGGTAACTAATATCCTGTTCCAGACTTTTATGCATATAGAGTTTAGAAAAATATCTGTTTATCAGTGTCGTCTCAAGAGGCAGGTATTGATTATTCAAAAAAGAAGCATCTTTGTGAAACAACTTATAAAAACCAATCGGCAAAAGTTCAACAAGTATAATTACAGCAGGTTCAAGCTGTGATATATTAGACAAATTCAAAATATTTTTTTTGGATTTGGCTGTTTTTATACTCGCAGAAAAGCCTTCAGGAATTTGATATTTTTTATTATTATTAAGAAGTGAGTAGCCGGTAATACCTCTGTTGAAAACTATAAAGTTCCCACCATTTGGCAAAAAAAGCATATCAGAGAGTAAAGTAAAATCATATATAACTACATAGCACTTAATTATGCTGCTGAGTTTGATATCTGGTAAAAATACTTCATACTTCATATATCACCAATTGGATAGCCGCTTCCAATACTAAGAACAGTATTTGCTTAATGCTCTAAAAAGGGGCATACAATGAGCAATAAATTATTAGAAATTTTCAAAGAAGAGATATCAGAACAAGGAAGAAAACAAGCACGACA
>Ga0256840_1002013_pt1 | contig 18329 bp, 18 predicted proteins | sample 355202metaG_FD_185969 | JGI IMG/M metagenome (GOLD analysis project Ga0256840, IMG submission 185969) | Hydrothermal vent microbial communities from Mid Atlantic Ridge, Atlantic Ocean - 355-202 | ecosystem: Environmental > Aquatic > Marine > Hydrothermal vents | place: Atlantic Ocean: Mid...
CAAAACCGTTTCCGGCATTTCTGTGTTGAAATCTGGTTTTATTCCAGTTTTTCAAATCGGTGTTGCCGGTCACAAGCAATGTGTCAAATCCTCGGTTTGCGACCTGCATAAATTTGCAAAAGGGCGTCATTCCTGTCATTACCAGCCTGTTTTCTGTGCTGCGCCGACCAACCAGAAATCCATCATTCACTAGGGAGTCTATTATGATGACTATGAACCGCCGCAAGGCAATAACCGTACTGGGTGCCGCAACCGCGACCGTGGCATTGTCAACGCCGGCATTAGCACAGAACAAAAAGATTACTGTTGGCGCATTACGTTTCACCAGCCATTCCGCCAGCTTCATCGGTGTCGAAAAGGGTTATTTTCAGGATGCCGGACTTGATGTCGAGCTGAAGTTCTTTCAGGCGGCAACCCCTATGGCTGTCGCCATTGCCTCGGGCGATGTGGATTACGCTGTGACCGCTATATCCGGCGGGCTGGTTTCTTTGGCCGATAAAGGCGCGATCAAGGTGATCGGCGGTGCCCTGTCCGAAGAAATCGGCATAGACGGGCAGAAAATCCTGGCATCAAACGCCGCTTTTGACGCGGGTCTGACATCGCCTGCAGCACTGGGTGGGAAAACCTACGGCATGACAACCGCCGGATCGTCCTTTCATTATATGGGATCTAAAATCAGTGACAAAGAAGGCGTTTCGGTGAAATTCAAGCCATTGCAAAAGGTCGGGGCCATCATCGGGGCGCTGAAATCCGGACAGATCGATGCCTGGTCGATTGTTCCACATCTTGCCAAGGCGCTGGCCGGTGGTGGCGCTGTCAAAATCATTGGTAATGTATCCGACTATATTCCAGATTATCAGGTTACTACGGTCTTTACTTCGGCAAAAAATGCTGCCGAAGAACGGGCGATGACACAGGATTTCCTGACGGCTTTTTCCAAAGGTGTAGACGACTTCAACGCCGCGATGGTCGACAAAACCATGGGCAAAGATGCGATGAACGAAATGGTCGATCTGATCCATAAATATGTCTATGCTGATCGACCGCGAGAAAAGGCGGCACCATCGATTATTAACGGCTCGATGCGTCTGAACCCCGGTGCCGCGCTAAAAGTGGCGTCGGTCACGGATCAACTGGACTGGTTCAAATCCGAAGGACTTGTCGATAGCGACATCAGTTTCGATACACTGGTCGATACTACCTATGTCAACCAGATCTAGAACGTAAAAACCGCCTAACTGCAAACGGGCCAGGGCAGGTTTTGCTCTGGCCAAAGTACATTCCGCGCCCCCGACCGCTCCGGAAAAAGGATCACATGATGGACATTATGCTGTCCAAAATCACGCATTATTACGGGGATTCCAGAGTTCTTCAGGACATCACACTGGATATTCCCAGCGGTAAAATCCTGTGCATTGTCGGCCCGTCCGGCTGTGGAAAATCAACCCTTCTGCGGTTTATCGGCGGGCTGGAAAAGCCGACCGAAGGTCAGGTTCTGCAACAGGGGGAACCTGCACCCGGTTGCCTGAATCCGCTGACCTATATCTTTCAGGATTTCGCGTTGCTACCGTGGCGCACGGTGCGGGGCAATATTTCGCTGGTACTTGAAGATCATGACATCAAACGCAATGAAGCCCTACAGATCACCGACGATGTGCTTGCCCGTACCAAATTGACAGATTTCGCCGATGCCCTGCCAAAACAATTATCCGGCGGTATGAAGCAACGCGTAGCCATAGCACGTGCACTGGCCGTCAACCCCGCTGTAATGTTGATGGATGAGCCGCTTTCCGCGCTCGACAGCCAGACCCGCGAATTGCTGATGGATGATATGATCGCCCTTTGGACCCGCACACCGTTTACAGCCGTTTATGTCACCCACAACCTGGCCGAGGCCGTCCGTCTGGGGCACCAGATTGTGGTTCTATCGCGTCGCCCCGGAAAAATCAGGGAAATTGTAAACATCGAAAAACCCTTGTCGGAACGTGGCTATGCCGACCCCGATCTGGATATCCAGCAAAAACGTCTGTGGGATTTGATGCGCGAAGAAGCGATAGCTGCGGATGCGGAGTTATTGAATGTCTAACCATACCCCGAAATCGGACAAACCCTGCACCGTTGCATTTAGAGGCGGCGGATTTGCCCCCACAACCCATCGTTGGGTCGGCGTTCTGGTTTTCGTTGTGCTGATTGGACTGGCCGAAATCGCAACCCGCGCGGGTTGGGTTACAAGCCTGACTTTACCGCGCCCGTCGGACGTTTTGACCACCTTTCAGGAACTCTATGACTCGGGATTGCTGTGGAAACATCTGGCGCCCAGCCTGACCCGTCTGTTGTTAGGCGCTACAATGGGTATCATCGCCGGTGTCTGGGTCGGCGTTATGATCGGGCTGTTTTCCTATGCGCGAGCGGGTCTTGTTCCGGTGATCGCCGCAATCTTTCCGATTCCGAAAATAGCGCTTTTGCCGCTGTTCGTGATCTGGTTCGGTATTGATGAGGGATCTAAATACGCGCTGATTGCCTTTGGTACCTTTACCCCGACCGTCGTCGCCACCTATGGCGCTGTTGACAATGTAGATCGCACACTGATCCGGATGGGGCAGAGTTTCGGATTAAGCTGGATTTCGATTGTGCGCAAAATTGTTTTACCCGGGGCGATGCCGGGTATTCTTTCGGGACTGCGCATATCCATGGCGATTGCCATCATCCTGCTGGTTGCAGCCGAAATGCTGGGTGCGGAATACGGCATTGGCGCCTATATTCTGGAGGCCGGATCACTATATGATTTGGAACGCCTGTTTGTTGGTGTGACCATCCTGTCCGTTCTGGGCGTGATCGTCAGCACCGGCATCGGTATCGTCGAGCGCAAGCTATTGGGCTGGCGGGTGTAGGGCACCCTGCCCTTTGGCCAGATGAATTCAATTTGGCGCGACATGCTCTAAACGCCAACCGCCAATCCTGCTTACACGGCATCCAGACAGGCTTTGGCATCTATCCTTGTGATTGGATAACCGGCTTGCGTGTCGTCCAACTTGGGGCAATGGGCAATGAAATGTTGTTTCATTTCGGCCCCGTTCATTGGTTTTCGGTCCAGTTTGTGGTGCTTTGCCTGAATCAGGGACGCCACTCCGGCGACAATGCCACAAGCCGCTGACGTCCCACCAAAGGGCGCAAACTGCGACCGCTGTATCAAACCGGATCCGTGCTTGGCTGTCTCGAAGGTTTTCACACCACCATCTTCGGCACCGAATGCACCGGGAACATCGGTCGAAAGAACCCCCCACGAGGAATAACCAACGATTTTTGGCACAACATGGTCGTGCGAGGTCCGGCTTTTTTGGTCCAGACGTAACTCATCACGGGTCCAGACCTGCGCATCATCACTGGGGGCAAATACAGTCACATTTTCGGTGTTGGTATAAGAGCTTAGCTGTTGGCGCGAATTGAATGCCCCGACCGAAATTATCCCGTTAGCGTCTTCTGCCAAGGATGCGGTATATACAGTCCGATGGCGAAAACCGTTGTTTCCGGCGGCCACGATCACCGGAATGCGCTCTGCGATTGCCAGCAGCAATTTCTCGAATATCCCTGCCTGCCCAAGAAGAACGGGATCGGTGTCAATTCGCGTTGCCCGCTTGTCGTGCGGTTCGTGCGGATCAACCACCCCGTCCCAGGGGGCTGGCCGGTAAATGGCGCGCGGAAGACAGATCACATCCGCCCCTGCCCCGACCGCATATAGCAATGCATGGATCAGCCCTAGAAATTCGGGACGAAAGCTCGTGTTCAAAGGCAGGATGCGGCAGCGCGGGTCCACCCCGTAGTATGCAATGGCATTTGCGGACCCGGTTGCCAGGTTTCCCGGCATTCGCGCCCCGACCACACCGGCAAGCAATGTGCCATGTGTTGGTAGATCATCCGTATATGTCGTGATCGATCGCACCACACCCGTTTCAGTCTGTAGCGCACCAATGATATCGCTCAATCCCGCTATGCCGGTCTGGGTATCAAAGTCGGCAATGCGCGGCCAAAACCCGCCATCCGCAGCGTTAGCAGTATCAAAGTGGTTCTTGCGTCCTTCGCGTCCGGTGGTGCTGGCCTCGACAGGTGGTGCTACCACCCCGTCATGCAATGGCGCAACGGTGGCACCATAATCATGCGTCGCAAAATCCGGCGCCTCGAGCAGCCCCCCCAGTGCGGCATCGCTGCCTGTCTTTGGCAAATAGGGATGCTTTGTGGTGCATCCGTTGTCGATTACCGCCACCAGTGATGTCGGTCCCGGGGTGTCATACAGGCTATCCCAAACGCTTGCGGACACCGAATACCTCGGCGGTTCGTTCGCACCGTCAAGAATCAGGGAAATTACGCCAGCATCGTGCAGGTGCCACAGGTAATGTGCGTAATCGCTTTCTCGTGCCAGAGTACTGTCCATAATTAAATCCATTCCTGTAATGAGTCAAAGACCTGCTCGCGGCATAATTCGATCATATATGGGCAAAACCACTTGGCCAGAAGCCGGCCGGCGTCGGTATCCGACGGGTAATGGATACCCGCATATTCGCGATTTTCACCCACCCGTTGTGCCACAAAAAACAGTTCCGGCATTGCCCCGACCTCGGGCACCATGCGCGACAGGACTTCGGCCACCGAATACATCTGGAATGTGTGGTTCGACGGATAGGCGTTGTGCGGCGGATTGCCAATATAGGGGCGTAAGGTGGGATCGATCAGATTGGGCCGTGTGCGGCTGAATTTGTCCTTGTAATGAAACCCGACAAACCCGGCAACGTCGATAATCGTACGGATCAATGTTTCGGTGGCACCATAGCCGTTTAGTTCTTCTATTCCCATCGGGCGCAGAATATCGCTGATATCCTGTGTTGTCGCCTGATCCAAAATTTCGCGCTGGCGCAACCGGTCATTCATCAAGCGAATCTGGTATTCATGTAGATGTTCAATTTCGATCGCAACGGTGTCATCCTGATTTGGTGGAGCTGGCAACGGCAGGTTTTCCCAGGCAAACCCACCCGCTTTTAGCGCTTGCGGTAACTGATCCCGAAATAGTTCACGCAATTCAAACCAGTTCTGCGTGGCCGCCCCGCCGCCCGCTGCCGCAACATTGCTGCGGGACCTACTCCGCGAGCGGGACCTGCTGCGAGAACGCGAAAGATTAAGCGCACCGGATCCGGATGAAGCCACCCCCGCCCCTTCACCGGTTCCGGTTCCCAAATTGACAACGTTTTCCGGTTCCCCTTGCGGATCAAAAAGAATCAGTTCACTGTTTCGATATACCAGCAAATTAGGGCTGATAGACGCGGTATAATCGGGATACACAATAGTATCAGGCATTGGTTTATTCCTTTGATAATGGATATTTATAAATCACATAACGAAAGACTGCTCCCAATCAGTTCGACAGCCTTGCTTGACGGAACCGGATATTCCTCTGTGCCAATAATCTTTGACGACAAGTGCGGCTCCAGTCGGGCAAGGTGGCCGAATATTTCACGGGCGCGTTTCAGCTGCCCCATTTGCGCATAACACGCCCCGAGATAACGCAGCGTTGGCGGGTAGTATTTACCGATATTCCCGGGCTGCAAGGATAAGGCAAGATTCCCGTTGCGGATACCTGAACGAAAGTCCCCGTTCAGGGTGTCGATCATACAGAGAGTCGTTACAAATGCGTAACGATGCGGCAGGAACCGCCCCAGCATAGCAGCATTCATTGCCGATTTTCGCGCTGTGACCAGATCGCCTTTGTACAGTTGCAACAACGCCTGCCCGTCATAAGTCATCACATGTTGTGACTGAACCTTGTGGGCCCGGTCAATCAGTTCCCCGGCCCTGTCAAAATCGCGAAATACAAAGGCAAAAACATGTGATAACAGCGACATGGTCAGCCCGTTATATGGATCCAGTATCAGGGCGCGTTCGGCATATTCGTAGGTCTTTTCCAGTATATCCTTGCGCACGCATTTGTCCTGTTCTTCCATCCAGTGCGCAGCCAGATACGCCCGCCACGCCAGAAAGCTCGAGCTTTCATGCATCTCGCATGCTGTGTCAAAACAGCGGTCCGCCAGTTCCAGATTGCGCGCTGACAGCGAAAACATGCTGTTGATGCCCTGCACTGCCGATACGGCTGCCAGATGGGGGGCCGAAGAAAACAGTTCCGGCTGGGCTGATAGCTTGCAAAACAACTGGTCCGACAATTCATTCGCCAGGGACCAGTCTTTGATGCTGCCTTGCTCACTGATAGGGATATGGCGTACTTGCGACCAAATTGTTGCCTTGTCCGAGGAACGCAGCAGGCTAAGCGATATTTCTACCCGTAGATCGTTGCTTTGCGCAAACAGCTGCAGATAAACGTCGGGCACCACATAGGGCACCGTTCCCTGATCCGCATTGCGTAGATCAATCACCTCGAATCCGCCGAATTCGAGAAAGAAAGAGGTAATTTTTCCCAATAATATATTGCCGGTCGTCTTCGCGCACATATCGTCCGGGGCAACCATGACGTTTAGCAGCCCAACCTTGATCGAATGACCGGTCGCAACCGCGCCTGAGAGGCGATGGATGATCGGGTTGCGCTGTATGGATTGCAGGGTTGCGGATCGCGCCGTGCGTAACCAGTCCTCGAACCCGTCTTCGCCCGCAATGTCTATGCCTTCCAGCAATTCGCCGTCCACCTCGCCTTTCAAGGCATCCACTTCGAGGCGCTCCTCAATCAATCGGACGCAATCACGACGAATCTCAATCGGGCTGTCTGCGGTATTTCCAAGTATTTTTCGCAGGCTTGAAAGCTCGTGGCGCAGACTGGATTGTGCCTGACTTTTTTCCCGGCTGCCCCATAGCCGGTCCATCAACCAACCGCGCTGGCGTTCCATATTCGGAGATAGCGCAAGGATCGCCAACAGGCACCGCGCCTTTTTACTCGGGATTTCAAGGCGTTTTCCATCGGGCGAAACCATCCGGAAGCTGCCGCAAATATTCAGCTTATAAGTGAATTCTATCGTTATATCATCCATATCCATTTTTCGGTTTTCGCGGGAATTTTCAGATTTTACACAACCATTTATTCCCGTTTTAAAGGTATCATGTGGGGCCAAATCTGTAAACGCGCCCCCCAATTCGACATCATCGCGTTGACCAGTAATGCCCGCCCCTGTGTTGCAATCGGGCGTAAGCATAACCTTCCCTAACGTCAAGACGTCGGCAGTTTCGGGTTTCACGCGCTGCTCCATCACAAGGTCGCTCCAATATCTTTAATATCTTTTGATTAATTTTGATCGGAAATTTTCATTCAGCTAATTAACGAATGAAAGGGCAGCTTTGGAAAAAAGTTAACGCCAATTTTCCGGCAATCCCAATTATTAATGTTTTATTCACGACAGATAGGCGTTTGCTTTGCGGCCCGGGCCGAATGTGAGCCTGCCTGCGGGGCATATTTTTTTGTCATTCATCCTTTTATAATTCCGAGGTGCTTTTTAAATTCATGGATTCAACGATTTGTTTTTTGAAGATGTTTAATACGGCTTCCCTATTCGGAAACATCGATCATCTGGTTGTTCCGGCAGTCGCCGCGAACTGGCTGGAAAACGAAGCAATTCACTCCTTTAATGAATTGCAAGCACATCGGGGAGCACCTGCCGATAGCCTTGCGCCACTTGGCCAATTGTTCTTTGACAATTTTTGCATGCACAACAGGGACAGGCCGGCGATGGCCCATGAACCGGTTTTTTCACCGGATTGGATAACCGAGAGAAAGCTTTCGCAGGCCACAGTGAATCGCACGCAAGAAACCACAATCCAGCGTGGTTTCCAGAACCTGTTCCGGGTTCTGACAGAATGCCACAAATCAAAAGGTCTTGCCAAAGGCACCGCTTATTTTAAGGCGCAAACCGAAACACTGTTTCATTATCAATGGATGATCATGAATCTGGTGCTCCCAAATATCATTGATGAAAACCTACAGACCGAGATACTGAATTCGAGAGCACCGCTTTACCTTGAGTTTTCGCGTCAAAACCCCGCCTCTCTGGATGAAACCCCCACCTATCCTAAGGAATTTGTCGCTTTGATCGCCCCGATTGCCAGTTTCCTCTTCCGGTCCCGGCAATCACAAGCCTTGCCTTTAACACAGTTGATAGATGATCTGAACCTTCACAGTTTTCCTTCTGCGCATATTGTGATCAACGAGGTTTTCAAACGGACAGGAATAGTTCTGGACCCGCCGCAAACATTCCAGAACACCGCGCATATTCCTCTTTGGTCCTTTCTGATAAGTGAAATGAAGCGCCAGGACGGGTTCATCAAGACCGGATCACTTGGCAGTTATATTCTGGGCGATACAATCACCGGTTTGCTGATGGCGGATCCGAATACCTACTGGCACCAACGCGGTAGCGACGCGGGTCGCTGGTCACCGGATGACGGATGTCTGTGCAAGGCCGTAGACAGTCTGGACAAACTTCTGGCACTATAGATCATACTGGCCCAAACCGACTTTATCCGGCACAACGCACCCATATCCGAAATCACAGAGATCACGCACAGCGGGGCATCTATTTGAGAGGAAGGTGCTGATTGCAAAATCCACTGAAGGGGCACCAGTCAGCTATTTGGCTATTGACCGCATAACCAATATCTGGCGCCACCAACAGGGAGGAAACAATTTTGGCCTTAAAGTATAATAATAAATTAAAAGCTGATAAAAAGCGTTTGTCTATCGTACCTTACTATGATTTTTGAACCTTAGTCCGGCTCGTGTATTCAGTAACTATTTCCTAGCATACCCCCCCTTGCCAACCGAGCGTAAATTGACACAAGATACCGACTTAACGATATATTAACGTTATTTTCCCGAGTTGCCGATTTTGGGCTTACGTTAGGGTAGGCTTAGGTTCGATTTCGGTGAATTCCCGCTATTCGGTGCTGTTTTTCGAGACCAAAAATTGATTCTCGCCCTTTGGCAGGCATTTGCAGTCATCTTCAACCATTCTACCTCCGCCGAACCGGCGTGTCGAATATGTCGCATCCGGTTTCCCCCAATAAAACACTGACCTGCCTACACAGTCGCATAACCGTATGACAATGCCCTTGCAAAGCGTCCAATATTTGCTAGTTGTTTTTATATAACTATCACGTCACCAACCATTCCACAGAATGGTCGACGCAGTGATCCCAAGGATGGTTTGCAATTGCCCAACGGCCCAAAATATCCTGAACCAATGCGGCACCGTTATCTGAACGGGATTATTGCCCTCCTTGTGGTGCTGGCACAATTCTTTTTAATTGCAGGTACCAAAACATCCTTTGCCGATACCGGTGACGCAAATCAAATCGACAATGCCGGATTTGATTTCACTTTTGGTCCCGTGGTCATCTGTTCCCCGACCGGAATCAAGGTAATTTTCCCCGATAACACTGGCAATGGCAAAAAAGGCGGCACATGGGTTAAGTGTCCGCTATGCCTTGCAGCAACGTCACCGTTTCTGGTACCGGCATCGTTTGATGCGGTTGGTTTACAGATTCGAACCGGATATTACACAACCATTTGTGCCCCGACATACGAGACCGCCAAAACCGTCCCCCGTTATGTCCGGCGTCCGGTTCGCGCACCCCCTTCCGGTCTTTTTTGATCTAACACTTTCCAGAAATACGCCACATCCAGAACAGATCGCACGCAACCGTGTCGATCCGGACCGTGGCCGAACTAAAGAATCGAAAAAGGATATCAAAATGCAACGTAGAAGTTTTCTGATGGGCACAACCGGCATGCTGGCCGGAGGGGTTTTCCTGGCAGGTCAGGCTAATGCGGAAATGAAGATGGTTCCACCATGGGTATGGACTGCAGAACACGGGCTAACCGGACATCTGGTAAAAGATAGTGATCCCTCTACCGATGATCTGGCCAAATTTCCCCGCTGCGCCTATTGTGGTATGTCCACCACAAAATGGAGCCACACACGCCATGTGATCCAATACGAGGATGACTCCTCGGAGGCGACCTGCTCGATCCGTTGCCTTTCCATTTCACTGTCGCTCAATCTGGACCGCAATCCGAAAAATATCTGGGTTGGTGATGCCGGTGCCGATAGCGAAATTAAGCCATTGGTCAAGGTCGAGGATGCATTCTACGCTCTGCAACCCGGAAAAATGGGCACCATGACGGCCAATCGCAAATGGGCCTATGGCGATAAAGCAAAAGCCGAAGCCACCGGCGGTCAGTTGCTGAACTTTGAAGGGGCCCTGATTGCCGCTTACAAGGACCAGGCGATGGACACCCTGATGATCCGCAAACGCCGCGCCGAAAAACGGGCGCATATGGCACAGAAAATGCAGGGCAGCTCGAACTAGGGACGTCGCTTTAGTCCATACGGGTGCCAGCCGGACAGGTTGGCACCCGCTACAGGTCAAATACCATTTGATAGGTCATACCATGTGCAACCATCCCAAAAACCCGACCCGCCGCCGCCTGCTGCAATTGGGGGCCAGCGCAATGGTGGTGCTTCCGGCATTGCCTGCATTAGCAACCGCAAAACCACAGGTGGCAACTGTTCTGGACCTGCCCAAGCCCGGATTTCGCGATGCATGTCCGGTGTGCGGCATGTTTCCCGAAAAATACCCCGACTGGGTAGCCACAGTGTTGTTCAAGGACGGGCACGCTGACCATTTCGACGGGGCCAAGGATATGTTCAAATACCTTCACGACATGCCCAAATATGCCAGCGGTCGCAAACAAGACCAGATCGCGGCAATCGGCGTCACAGGATATTACGCCGCCGAAATGATCGACGCACGCCAAGCCATCTATGTGATCGGGTCCGATGTTCTGGGTCCGATGGGGCATGAACTTGTGCCCCACCCCGACATGTATGATGCCGAGGCTTTTTTTGTCGACCACGCAGGCGTCAAAATGGTCCGGTTTGAGGAAACCACCACCGCCATGATGCACGGGCTGGATGAAGGGCGGTTCGATTTGTGATGTTGCGCCCCTCCAGCATAGCCTTGGGAACCATTTTTGTTCTGTCCGCCGCTGTGGCCGCCATGTTTGTACATGGCGCATTTGCCAACGATAGCGGGCTGGCGAAACGCGGGAAACTGGTAGCGCAGCTTGGATTGACCGATCTGTCCCTGTTCACCGAAGCCCGTTATACCCGCCATCCATCACAAGCCGATCTACATTCGGCCTTTCAGGATCATCCGATGTCCTTTGACCATTTTCCAACGGGATCGCTGATATCCCCGCCACGCCACAACTTTGGCCCAAACAACGCGGTTGATCCGGCTAGAGGCCGGCAATGAACACCGGATTTGCACGCCAGAGATACCTGATGGATTTCACCCTGCATTCGATGCTGCGCCGCAAGGGCCGAAATCTGGTGCTGTTCACCGTTTACAGCCTGATAATATTCATTCTGGCCTCGGTCATGCTGTTCGGCCAGGCCGTCCGCCAAGAGGCAAGCGCGGTATTGGTCAACGCCCCCGAGGCCACTGTGCAACGGCTGGTGATGGGCCGGCACGCACTGGTTTCCGAAGACTGGATTCCCGGACTAAAAGACGTTCGCGGTGTACGGCATGCCGAAGGGCGGCTGTGGGGGTATTATTACGATACGGTGAATGGTGCCAATTACACGGTGATGGTGCCGGCATCCGGTGACACCGAGCACCAGTTGCAGCCCGGCGAAACCATCATCGGCCCCGGCATCGCTGCCAACCGCACATTGATCCGTGACAAATACCTGTTCTTGCGGGCCAATTACGGTGAAATATTCAAACTGAAAATTGCCAAACAGCTGAATACAGAATCGGCCTTGGTAAGCGCCGATTTGCTGCTGTTGTCAGAACCAGATTTCCGCAAATTTTTCAGCCTGCCCGAGGGCGTTTATACCGACGTTGCCCTGACCATCAGCAACGCGCGTGAAATCCCGACTATTATCGGCAAGATCAACACACGGCTGCGGGGATCGCGGGTGGTGACACGGGCGGATATCCTGCGCACCTATGAATCCATCTTTTCTTGGCGCGAGGGGCTGTTACTGGCGCTGCTGGGGGCCTCGATCGTGGCGTTTGTAATCTTCGCCTTTGACAAGGCCGCCGGCCTATCCGGCGAAGAACGCCGTGAAATCGGTATCCTGAAAGCCATCGGTTGGGAAACCTCCGATGTTCTGGCAATGAAGTTCTGGGAGGGCGCGCTGGTTTCGGCCGGAGCTTTTCTGCTGGGGCTTGTGCTTGCCTATGTCCATGTATTTTTCTTTCAGGCCGGTCTGCTGGAACAGGTATTGAAGGGCTGGTCGGTGATATATCCCGATTTCCGCCTGAAACCGCATATCGAAACCCTGCAAATTGTAACTTTGGCCTTTTTTACAGTGGTCCCCTACACCGCCGCCACCATCGTGCCGATCTGGCGTACGGCTGTCACGGACCCGGATTCGGTAATGCGATGATCAAAATCGACAATATAAGCAAAATCTATAACGAGGGCAGACAAAACGAGGTCTACGCCCTGCGAGATCTGTCACTTCAGGTCAGTCACGACCAGACCACGGTTCTGAAAGGGCCCAGTGGCTCGGGTAAAACCACATTGCTGACGCTGATCGGCTGTTTGTCACGTCCCACGGTCGGACGGATATACCTTCGGGATGAAATGGTCTCGGGGCTCCCGGAAAAATTCATGACCTATATCCGGCGCAAGAAATTCGGTTTTGTGTTCCAGCGTTTCAATTTGATCCGCGGGCTTAGTGTTCTGGAAAACGTGATGGTTCCGGCATATCCAACGGGTCCGAATTACGGGGAGCTACGCAACCGCGCCAGTCTTTTGCTGGCCGATCTGGAAATCGCGGACAAGTCCGCTATGCGTGTTGAAAACCTGTCGGGCGGCGAAGCCCAGCGGGTGGCCATCGCCCGCGCCCTGATCAATGATCCCGATTTCGTCATCGCAGACGAGCCAACAGCCAATCTGGACACCCGTCTGGTCGGTGAGTTCCTGAAGATTGTCGAAAAACTACGGCAGGAAGGCAAATCAGTTATCATGTCGAGCCACGATCCGCGCATCTGGCAGTCCGGTATCGTTGATCGTGTAATTTCCATGGAAGATGGCCGGATTATCGCCGATGAAGGGCCTTCAAAATGATCTCGAACCCGCCCGTACTGGCCCTGATCCTGGCCTCTCTGATATCGGCGGCAACCATGCTGTGGGCGGCGTGGTTTGCTATTCGGGTATTACGCCACTGGCGGCCTTCCAGCGGACACGCGTTGCAAATCAACATGGAAAAACGCACCTATCTGGTGTCTACCGCCCTTGGCTTTGTACTGATCCTCGAACTGGCGTCGTTGCTGTTGTTCGTGGCCAATGCAGACCGGATGTCGGTGCTGTTTGTCGGGGCGATGTGCGCCTCCGGTACATTGAATGTCAACGCCTACGGCATGCCCGCGCTTTTGTTGAAACTGGCGGTGTTTTTTACCGCGCTGGTCTGGCTGGTCATCAACCAGATCGACAACAAGGCCCGGGATTACCCCTTCACTAAATTCAAATACGGCCTGCTGGTGGTTTTGGCCCCGTTGGTGGTGGCAGCGGCGATCACCCAGATCACCTATTTCCTGAACTTGCGCACCGATACCATTACGTCCTGTTGCTCGCTGTCCTTTGTACCCGAAGGCGGCGGCGTTGCGGCAGACCTGTCGTCGTTACCGCCGCTTTTGGCGTTACAACTGCTGTTCGGCGGATTGGCCGGGATGGTCGCCCTGGCGCTGCTTGCGATGAAATCACGATTGCTGAAAGTTGCATACGGGGCCGCCAGCGCGCTGTTTTTCGTCATTTCCATTGCCGCGATTATATCTGTCATTTCGTCGTATGTTTACGAGCAACCCCATCACCACTGCCCGTTCGATTTGATCAAGCCCGAATATTATTACATCGGCTATTGGCTCTATCTGCCGTTGTTTACCGCTACCGGTTTCGGAATGGCCGCAGGGCTTCTTGCTCTGCGGCCCGAACCGCCCAGTCTCGGGGATGGTTACCCGGCTATGCTGCGCCACCGAATTGTCATTTCGGCAGTGTTGTTTGTAATCTTCGGACTGGTCGCGCTGATGGCAATCCTTAATTCCCACCTTATCCTGTTCGGGTAAACGACAGTACATTCCGGCGCGGGTCTGGGTACCATCGATAACAGCCCCCCGCCGGAGTTATCTAGATAATCGCACCCCGTACCTTGGCCGATACCCATTCGGAAATGACCACAGCGAACAGGATCACCAGCAGGATAAGGCTGACCTGGGACCATGACAACACGTTCAAAGACGCATTCAGTTGCAAACCGATGCCCCCTGCCCCGACCAGCCCCAGCACCGTGCTTTCGCGGATATTGATATCCCAGCGAAACACCGCAATGCCAGCAAAGGACGGCATAATTTGCGGCACGATGCCATAAATCATCACCTGCCATGGACGCGCACCGGTGGCTGTGATCGCCTCGACCTGCACTTCATCAATTTCCTCGATTGCCTCGTACAACAACTTGGCACAAAACCCGATCGAGCGGATAGAAATGGCGATAACACCGGCCAGCACACCCGGACCGACAATCGACACCAACAACAATGCCCAGATCAACGAATTGACGGATCGAGAGGCAACAATGACCAGCAAAGCCACAGGACGGATGAACAACTTGCTGGGCGTGGTGTTGCGCGCTGCCAGAAAGGCAATTGGTCCTACCATGATCAGCGCAAAAATTGTGCCAAGGGTGGCAATATTCACCGTATCCCAGATCGGTCGCCATAGTTTGTCAATATAGGACCACTTCGGCGGCACTGCGCGGGTCAGGATGTCATTTGCGGCCTCGGGGGCGGTCCAGACGTAATACCATTCGGTACCGTCCGAAATGAATTTCCATGCCCAAAGGAATGCAATTACCCCGGCCATCCAGCCTGCCCACCGCAGCAATTGTGCGTTGCGGTTCCGAACCTGCCAGAGTTTCAGGCCATTTTTTTCAACCATCGGCATGTTACTGGATCCTTTCGCGAATAACGCCGGACAGGTATTCCAGCACCATAACCGTCACGATGATGATCATCAGAATGGCGGCAACGGAATCAAATTCGTAGCGGTCAAAGGCAGTGTTCAGGGTGGCGCCGATGCCCCCCGCACCAACAAGTCCCAGCACGGCGGATTCACGAAAGTTTATATCCAGACGGTACATCGACAAACCAATCAGCCGCGCCATTACCTGTGGCTGAACGCCAAAGTTGATCCATTGCAACCAGCTGGCGCCGGTGGATTGGATCGCCTCGGGGGCGACCATGCTCATGCTTTCGATGTCTTCGGCCAGCAGTTTGGACAAAAATCCAATGGTGGCAAAACTGAGCGTCAGAAAACCGGCCAGCGGCCCGAACCCAAAAATCTTGACCAGAATGATCGCCACGATGATTTCATTCAACGCCCGCGATATGGCAACGATGAACCGGCACACCATATATATCGGCAGCGGCGCGATGTTTCGCGCAGCCCCCAAAGCAATGGGAATGGAAATGGCAATGCCCGCGACAGTAGAGGCAATGGTCATCACCACGCTTTCCATAAATCCCTCGTAAATATCGGTCCAACGCGAGGTGAAATCCGGATTGGCAAAACCAACGATAAATTGCCAGCCTCGATCCAGCCCGCGATAAATGCGCGCCCAGTTCACCTCGATCGTGACAAAGGCAAAGTACAGATACACCACCGCCAGCAGCAGCAATCCCCAGCGCAATGCCGGGTTTTTGATAAAATTCGGCTTTTTCCACGGCTTTCCGACGACAGAAGCAAGTTCGGCACTCATGTGGCCGCCTCCTCTTCTTCCTCGTCCTCAATCTTCTCGATGGTGGCTTCCCAGTCTTCCTCGCCGTAGATCTGGGTCAGCACATCCGGGGTTAGATCATCCGGCCCACCGTCAAACACCATCGCGCCCATTTTCAGGCCCACCACCCGTTCCACAAACATCTGCGCCAACGCCACATCGTGAATATTGATGATCGCCGCCAGCCCGCGTTCCTTGCACAATTCGACAATCAACCGCATGATCTGGCGGCTGGTTTTCGGATCCAGCGATGCAGTGGGTTCATCCACCAGCAACAGCGCCGGATCCTGTATCAGCGCGCGTGCAATCCCCACCCGCTGGCGTTGCCCGCCCGACAATTCGTCCGCACGTTTGTCCGCCATATGCAGCAGGCCAACACGGTCCAGCAAACGATAGGCTTCATCCACATCCGATTGCGGGAATTTGCGAAAGAACGAACGCCAGAAACCGACATATCCCAACCGGCCGGACAGCACATTTTCCATCACCGTCAACCGTTCGACCAGCGCGTATTCCTGAAAAATCATCCCCATATGGCGACGTTCGCGGCGCAGGCCAGCCGAATTCAGCGCGGTCACTTCGACTCCGTCCAGAAAAACCTGTCCCGAGGTCGGTTTGACCAGTTGATTAACACAACGGATCAAGGTCGATTTCCCGGCCCCCGAAGGCCCGATAAGCGCCAGCATTTGCCCCGAAGGTATCTCCAGATCGACTGCCTTTAGCGCCTGATCACCAGTCTTATACGTTTTTGTAAGCTTGATAAGCTTCAGCATTCCCCGCCCCTGTCAAAACATTACATAACAGTGGCCGATCATTACCAGCCACCGTTGTTATCAGATTTTGCCGATCTTACTGGCCCGATCCTACTGGCAAGAATAGCTAACGCCGTTTGCACTGTCGATTTTGCGGATCACAGACCAGAACTCCTTGTAGGTCATCGGAATGAACTGTGCTTCGCCCGACTTCGAAAATTCTTCCTGCAGGCTGGTGCCTTCCCAGTCGAAACTGAAGAATGCATCGCGGATTTTATCCTGCAATTCCGGCTTCAGGTTATAGGCAACACCAAATCCGGTGGTCGGAAAGGTTTGCGATTTATAGATCGAAACGATCTGGTCTTCTGTGATTACCCCGCGCTTGATCATCCGGTCACGAACCGAGTTGGCGATCGAGGCCGCCAGATAGTCCTGATTGGCGACGCCAAGGATTGAATTATCGTGCTTTCCTGAAAAGACTGCCTCAAAATCGCGATCGGGGATCATGCCAAAGTCCGCTTTGAGAATCGCCGATGGAGCTTTAAAACCCGAATTCGATGTTGGCGAGGTAAAGGCCAGTTGCTTGCCGCGGATGTCCTCAACCTTTTCGATACCCGACCCCGGATAGGTCAGTATTTCCATTTCATAGCCGAAACTGCCGTCCTCTTTGGCCATGATGGTGAAGGGGCTAAAGCCTGCGCAATTTACTGCCAGTGGGTTCGAACCGGTGTTGAAACCCGCGATATGCAGCCGTCCCGAGCGCATTGCCTCGATCTGGGCAGCGTTGGATTGAACCGGGAAAAAGATAACCTTTTTTCCTGTCTTTTCCTCAAGATAGGTCAAAAAATCCGACCATGCTTCTTTGTATACAGCGGGATCCTCGACCGGTGTGTAGGCAAAGATCAATGTGTCAGGGTCCAACTGTTCTGCCGGATCGGTTGGTGTATCGGCAATCAGGTCACCGTTGGTATCGCAAAAACGGGCATCTAGATCGCCACGTTCGCAATCCTGCGCCCAAACGGAACCGGTTCCCATTGCGAAAGCGGCCAGTATGGCCGCCGTTGAAAGAAGTTTGTTAATGCGCATTTTTTCCTCCCAGAATGCTTGTCATATATATGTTACGCTACTGTTACATTGTGGATTTGCAAGGAATATTCAGTAACTTACCGGTTGTTTTGTTAACAAAGTTACAGCGCTATGACGCCAAATGCGCTTGCAAACGGGGAAACCTGCGCCTAGTTAAGCGCACTAAAATAGAGCCAGCGAGGCAGCAAGTGCTAACATTTATTCTAAATCTTGCGGGCGCAGCGGCGCTGTTGTTGTGGTCTGTCCGCATCATCCGCACCGGCGTGCAGCGGGCCTTTAAAAGCGAATTGCGCACATGGCTGCGTCGCTCTTCGGGCAATCCGCCAATGGCCGTCGGCACGGGTGTGATTGCCGCGATATTGCTGCAAAGCTCGACCGCAGTGGCGCTGCTTGTTACCAACTTTGCCGCCAAGGGCACGATTGCAGTTGGTGTCGGGCTGGCGATGTTCCTCGGGGCGGATCTGGGGTCGGCGATTGTCACACAAATCCTGCTGGTGCGCGCGGCATGGCTGATCCCGCTGTTGCTGTTGCTCGGGGTGGCGATGTTCCTGAAAGGGCAACAGCCCAAAGTCCGCCAGACGGGCCGTATCCTGATCGGCCTTGCGCTGGTTCTGGTATCGCTGGATATGATCCGTATGGCCACCGACCCGATCCGTGA
>Ga0256840_1002014_pt1 | contig 18327 bp, 21 predicted proteins | sample 355202metaG_FD_185969 | JGI IMG/M metagenome (GOLD analysis project Ga0256840, IMG submission 185969) | Hydrothermal vent microbial communities from Mid Atlantic Ridge, Atlantic Ocean - 355-202 | ecosystem: Environmental > Aquatic > Marine > Hydrothermal vents | place: Atlantic Ocean: Mid...
CTCATGTTTAATGTATCTATTAAAGTATAGTTTAATAGATCTTGTAAAGAGTATCAATATAAATGGTGGTTATGAATAAGCAACTCCCGACCTAACGGTTGGGAGCGGCTTCCTTAAGCGCCAAATACCGCTCACTTTCCCTATCAGTCTTTTTACAGAGGCTTAATAAGTCTTCCATAAAGCAATGAAAGGCTCTGCGCTCAATCTTTTTTATTTGGTCTTGCTGCTTTTGATTAAGCATGTGATACATGGTTGCTGCACCGAAATCCCCAACGATAATATTAGCTTGGTTATCAAATAAGGTGTTATGTGCGTATAGGTCTCCGTGACAGACTTGATTATCGTGTAAATGAGTAAAAACAGCTTTCATTTTGGTAATCATTTTATCAATTTGTTCTATTGAAAGTTCGAAGTCGTTTGGAAAACTATCGCGTGTACAGGTTTCAAATGTGGGTGGTTGACCTAGATTGCTAAAGTGTGAGGGGATGAGCTCCATGATTAATGCGAGGTAGTCCTTTTCATTAACTTGAGCTAATGACTTTACGATGTTTGGGTGATGCCCAACTTTTAAGCAGGCTTGCAGTTCATCCTTTGGGTAGCCGTCGCTGGTTACCTCGCCTTTAAAGACTTTAACGGCAATATCCTCTGGAAATTCTGTTTGCGCCTGATTCCAGCTTGCTTTTGAAATTACTCCAGAGGCACCTTGTCCCAGTACTTCTTTTAAGGTGTAACGGGATGAGGAGATTTCTGGAACTGTGGTAATTTCAAGTTCTGAGGCGCTAAAAGGGTTTCCTGAAAACGCAAACCATGCCAGTTTAGGCAAGGAAAGCAGTTGCTCTGGACACTCGGTAAGCTGGTTTGCTGAGATGCGAATTAGCTCAAGGTTTGTCAGCTGGCTCATGTTTTTAGGTAGGCTGCTTAGGCGGTTTCCTGCAAGTGCTAGTTTTTGTAGTCGGGGTCTTTCGCCGATTGAATCAGGGAGTTGTGTAATTTTATTCTCGGTTAGTATCAACCAGCGTAGTCGTGGAGGTAATGATTTTTCAGGGATATATTTAATTTGATTTGATTTAAAGCCAACCATTTCAAGTTGAGGGCATTCGCCAAGCACTTCTGGCATAGATTCAAAATCATTATTTGAAGCAAACAATATTTTTAATTTCTTTAGCTGTTTTAGCTCATTTGGTAGTGAAGCCAATTTATTATTCGATAAATCAAGGACTTCTAAACTATCAGCAAGCGATAGTATCTCCATAGGAAATGATGTTAAATTTTCTGATAGTGATAAACGCGTAGCGCCCAGTAATTCGCCAGATTTAAGTTGAGAGAGACTCTGCAAAGTTTTTGATCCGTTGTTTATTTCAGGACAGCGTAGTTTACACTTAATGTGACCTAAATGAACTAAGGCGAAGAAGGTTGGGTTTAATTGTGGGGTGAAATGATAAAATGAAGGGAGGGGAAGACTTAAGACCTGAACCCGTGACGTTATTGCGACACAGTGCGCATTAACGTCACCGAGTTCAGGTAAGCGATTACATATTTGAGTTAACGAAATCCCAATTTACAAGATTCCAAAAATCAGCAACATAAGCAGGGCGTGCGTTGCGCTTGTCTACATAGTAAGCGTGCTCCCATACGTCAATTGTTAGTACTGGGTGTTGACCATCAGAAAGAGGGCAACCAGCGTTTGAAGTGTTAACAATTTCAACTGAACCGTCTGCATTTTTAATGAGCCAAGTCCAACCAGAACCGAAATTGCCGACTGCTGTGGTTGAGAATTTCTCTTTAAATTCAGCAAATGAGCCAAATGCAGCGTTGATTGCATCGGCTACTGCACCAGTAGGCTCACCACCTGCATTGCCTGCAAGACAATTGAAGTAGAAAGTATGGTTCCAAACCTGTGCGGCATTATTGTAAATTGGCCCAGCAGGTGCCGATGTAACGATATCTTCTAAAGATTTATCAGCAAACTCAGTGCCTTCGATAAAGTTGTTTAGGTTAGTTACATAAGCCTGGTGATGTTTGCCGTGGTGAAAGTCTAAAGTTTCTGCCGAGATGTGTGGCTCAAGAGCGTCTTTAGCGTAAGGTAGATCAGGTAGCGTGTGTGCCATTTTAATGTCCTTTGTAGTGTAATTGAGGGGTGTTTATAAAACAGGCTTAGGGTATTTAAAACTGAGTCTTAATGCAATAGCGCATAGTATTTATAGTGACTTCTTTGCTTTTTGTTATTTCAGGGCTAACTATTCGCTTTAAGCGCAAGTTGAACCACAAACCAAACCGTTAAAATAAAAACTAAGGTCATAATAATTCCCGCAACTATAAACGGAGCAGCGCTTTTTTTAGAAAAATCGTCTTGCAGGTTTTTTTTATTTTGCACGCCTATCATTGCCGACATAACGCTTTTTAAAGTACGTAAAAATTCCATAAGAGACTCTTTTTTGTGTAGTGGTGTGGGTTAGGTCAGTCGAAAAAGAAAATAATGGTCAACCAACAAGACGATAAATAACAACATCAAATAATTAATCGAGTAGCCAAATGTTTTCATGGGCAATTGTTTATCATCCGGAAGGCGTAGCATTTGAATGGCGAAGTATAAAAACCCAAGACCCAATAACATAGCGCCTGTGAGATAAATTAAGCCACTCATGCCGACTAAATAGGGGATTACCGTAATCACAACCAGAAGGATGGTGTAGAGCAATATTTGAATGCGTGTAAAATAATGACCATGGGTGACCGGTAACATGGGAATATTCACTTTCGCATATTCTTTTTTGCGGTGAATCGCTAGCGCCCAAAAGTGGGGTGGGGTCCAAATGAAAATAATTAAAAACAACAATAATGCGCCAAGCTCAATGGAATTTGTAATAGCAGCCCAGCCCAACAGGGGGGGGGCAGCCCCCGCAGCACCGCCAATGACGATGTTTTGTGGCGTGGCTCTTTTTAAATACATGGTGTAAAAAACGGCGTAGCCAATTAAGGCTAATAACGTTAACACCGCCGTGAGCATATTCACGCCAACGACTAAGGTTCCTATGCCGACCACGCCCAATACCATGCCAAAAAGCAATGCTGTTTTGGTGGTAATTTTCCCTTCAGGTAAAGGGCGTTTTCTCGTTCTAAACATTTCATTGTCTATTTTTTGATCAATGATGTGATTAAACACGGCCGCCGATGATGCGGCAAAGGCAATCCCGATGGAGGCTAATATCACCAGCCGTATCGGAGGGATTTCGGGTGTTGCAAGAAACATCCCGACTACCGCAGTTAGCATAATTAGGGAGACCACCTTAACTTTACAAAGTGTTAACAGGTCTGAAACACTAGGTTTTGGCTGGAGCATTGGAGCAATAATATCTGGCATTTTTAGCTACCCGAGGTGAGAATACTTAAGTAATTTCTTCAAATCTTTAATCATCTTTTTTGCATTAGGTTTAACTTGAGGATAGTACATCATGAGGTTTCCGAGCGGATCTAATAAATAAATAGGTTTTTTAGTGAGTTGCGGGAACTGCTTTAAAAAAACTGAAGAGGTGCTTGTAGAGGGTGCTTGAGCAATAGTTGCTAAAACCAAATCTGGGTTATCTTTTGTGGAAATAGAGCGAGAAACCGTAGGATTGGATACAAAAACCGTTCTAACACGGCGCATTTGTTCATTCATTAATAGCCTGATACGTTTGATTAGCAATAACCGCTCTTGGCAAAAACTGTCGCAATTATTTTTTTCGATGTAGAGCAGTGTCCATTTTTTAGCCAAGGTGTTTTCTCTTGCCGCTTTTTTGTCTGCTTGCATCAAGTCATGTATTTGGGCAGGAAAAGCGGGTTGTATGAGTGTGCCATAATTCACACTGCCCTTTTTAAAACCTAAACGTTCAAGGTTGAAAAACAAAAGTGTACCTAGAAGAATGGGGGCAACAAAAACGGCTATTAGCCACAAAAAAGACTTTTTACCTTTATCCATTTAACTCCTCCTGTTTTTAATTAATAAGCCTTTGGCGCAAATCTGAAACTGTGAACCCTTGAGGTAAACGACTAAATCGTACAATTTTCTCTGCTTGCTAAACAAAAAAACATCCAATAAGTGATAGATAATTTCTTTTTGAGAAGGTAGACTGAAAAAATACTCGCTTAATTTGATATTTATCAATGAAATATATTTTGATTTATATTAACCGCTATTTGTTCGTTATTGCTAGTTATTTTTGAATTTGAAAAATCTCATCAATAAATTGAAGTATTGGGATTTCTCTACCAAGGAGGTTGCATGCTAGGTAATAGATTCTTATTACGGTCAAAAGAGACATCGTTCTTTTTTAAAAGTCTTTCCTTTCTTCCCTTGTTTTTTATTTCGCAAAATGCTTTTGCCGAATTTGGTTTCAATCTCCCTAAAGGCGTGACTTCAATTAGCCGTGACATTTATGGTTTGCACATGCTGATTTTTTGGGTGTGTGTTGGCATTGCCATTTTAGTGTTCAGTGTGATGGCTTGGTCGATGTACTTTCATCGTAAGTCGCGTGGTGCTGTAGCCTCGAATTTTCATGAGAGCACAGCGGTTGAATTAGTTTGGACCTTGGCTCCTCTCGCAGTGCTAATTGCGATTGCGTTTCCTGCAACCAAGGTGTTAATTGATTTAGAAAACACTGAGAAAGCCGATATGACAGTAAAAATTACAGGCTATCAATGGAAGTGGCAATATGAATATATGAACGAAGGGGTAAGCTTTTTCAGTAACTTAGATAAGGCTAGTCGAGATGCGACAGGGAGTGCGGAGGCAAGAGCAAATCATGCTAATTACTTGTTAGAGGTTGATAACCGTTTGGTATTACCAACAGGCAAGCGGATTCGATTTCTAATGACTTCTAACGATGTAATTCATTCTTGGTGGGTACGAGATTTAGGCGTTAAACAAGATGCAAATCCTGGCTTTATTAATGATTCGTGGGCAAAAATAGATGTGCCGGGTGTTTATCGTGGGCAATGTACGGAGCTTTGCGGTAAAGATCATGGCTTTATGCCAATAGTCGTCGAGGCTAAATCAGAGGCTGATTACAATAAATGGCTGGATGATAAAAAAGCAGAACAAAAAGCCGCGGCCGCTGCTGGTGATAGAGAATGGACTAAGGACGAACTAATGGTACAGGGTCAAAAAGTCTATAGCTCAACGTGTGCGAGTTGTCATGGTGTTACTGGGCAAGGTGTTCCTGGTGTATTTCCTGCAATTTCTGGTAGTAAAATTGCTTCTGGTGATGTTAAAGGACATATAGCTATTGTCATGAATGGCAAGGCCGGTACCGCCATGCAAGCGTTTGGCAAACAGTTAAGCGATAGTGACTTAGCCGCTGTAATCACTTTTGAGAGAAATGCTTTAAATAACCACACAGGTGATCTTGTTCAGCCTGCAACCATTAAATCAGCACGATAGGAGACTTCATAATGTCTACAACCACGACCGATTTACAAAATGAGCTTGATGCAGTTGAAGGTTCTCATACGTCCCATGATGACCATCACCATGGGCCTGAAAAAGGTTTGATGCGTTGGATTAAAACCACCAACCACAAAGACATTGGTACGCTCTATATTTGGTTTGCTTTTACCATGTTATTAATTGGTGGTGCGATGGCAATGGTGATTCGTGCTGAGTTATTCCAACCCGGATTACAGTTAGTAGAACCACAATTCTTTAATCAGATGACGACTCTGCACGGTTTAATTATGGTGTTTGGCGCGATAATGCCAGCTTTTGTTGGCTTGGCGAACTGGCAAATACCTCTGATGATTGGCGCAAAAGACATGGCGCTACCCAGAATGAATAACTGGAGCTTTTGGATTCTACCTTTTGCAGGAGCAATGCTTTTAAGTACCTTGTTTATGCAAGGCGGCGGCCCAGCTTTTGGTTGGACCTTTTACGCGCCGCTCTCAACAACCTTTGCGCCTGAAAGCACCGACTATTTTATATTTGCAATTCATATGCTGGGTTTCTCATCTATTATGGGTGCGATTAATGTTATCGCTACTATTATGAATATGCGCGCACCTGATATGAAGTTGATGGATATGCCGCTGTTTGTTTGGACGTGGTTTATCACAGCGTTCTTACTGATTGCCGCGATGCCCGTTTTAGCAGGCGCAGTGACCATGATGCTTACGGATCGTAACTTCGGTACCAGTTTTTTTGATGCAGCAGGTGGTGGCGACCCCGTAATGTTCCAACATATTTTCTGGTTCTTTGGGCACCCTGAAGTCTATATTATGATTCTGCCAGCCTTTGGTATCATTTCGCAAATCATTCCAACCTTTGCGCGTAAACCATTATTTGGTTATAGCTCAATGGTTTATGCAACAGCCTCAATTGCTTTATTGTCGTTTGTTGTCTGGGGGCATCATATGTTCCTTGCAGGGATGCCTATTGGAGGTCAGTTATACTTCATGTATGCCACCATTCTTATTTCTGTTCCTACTGGTGTGAAAGTCTTTAACTGGGTCACGACAATGTGGCGTGGCTCAATGTCCTTTGAAACACCAATGCTGTGGGCGGTTGCCTTTGTGATTCTATTTACCATCGGTGGTTTTTCAGGGCTGATGCTGGGTATTGCCCCTGCGGATATTCAGTATCAAGATACTTACTTTGTCGTTGCTCATTTTCATTATGTATTAGTAACAGGTGCTCTGTTCTCCATAATTGCTGCTGTGTTTTACTGGCTACCTAAGTGGTGTGGTCGTATGTATAACGAAAGGCTGGCGAAAATACATTTCTGGTGGGCCGTTATCTCGGTGAATGTTTTATTCTTTCCACAGCATTTCTTAGGTTTGGCAGGTATGCCGAGAAGAATTCCAGATTACTCATTACAGTTTGCTGATTTTAATATGATTTCAAGTATTGGTGGCTTCGCCTTCGGTGCATCATTTTTTCTTCTTACTTATATTATTGTCGATTGTATCCGCAATGGTGAGCCTGTTAAGGATGCCAGAGTGTGGGAAAGTGCAAAAGGTTTAGAGTGGACTGTCGCAACACCTGCTCCTTATCACACGTTTGATAGCCCTCCTTCAAAAGAGATGATTCTTAAAGAGTCGAGTCATATTCATCATGTGGAGGGGTCGCACTGATGTCATCATTGACGGAAGATAAATTGTTAGCAAAACAACGTAAAGGCGCAAGAACGACTGCATTGATTGTTGGCGTGATCGCCTTGGGTATTTTTGTTTTCACCATTTACGTGAACCGATAATTCATCATATGAAAAAGCCTACTAGCAAAAATGAAACTAATTTCAGAGAGCCAATTACTAAGCGTTTTTGGATCAAGCTTGGTCTAATTCCTATTTTAATGTTTGGTTTTGCTTTTGCCCTTGTGCCGCTTTACAACACGTTTTGTGACATAACAGGTTTAAATGGGCGTACGAGTCTTATTGTTTATGATGAAAAGTCGATAGGTAAAGTCGACCATACTCGCACCATTGAAATCGATTTTTTATCAGCCACCACCCCAGGCTTTCCTGTTAAATTTTACCCTGTAACTAAAAGTATGAAGGTGACACCGGGCAAGATATATACGGTAGATTATTACGCTGAAAATCGCTCCGATGAAGTCATAGTTGGGCAAGCTGTACCCAGTGTGGCGCCAGGTCAAGCCGCTAGTTATTTAAAAAAGTTGGAATGTTTCTGTTTTAAAAATCAAACATTCGAGCCCAAAGTACCGGTAAAAATGCCCGTGCGCTTCTATGTTGATAGCAAGCTAGACAAAGATATTATCAATATTACTTTATCGTACAATTTTATACGAATCACACAAACAACAGATACTAAAAACCAAAATAACAGCTCATTAGGTCTTTGACAAAGGAGAGAATATTATGCAATCCAGATTAGAGTATTTTGTACCCGATGGAAGTTATTGGCCTATATTAGGTTCGGTCGGCATGGCTGCTTTGTTAGGCGGTTTTGCAAGCTCCTTACATGGCAGTATGGTTGGCACAACATCAATGATACTTGGCTTTGGTATTATAATTTTTATGGTGTTCGGCTGGATTGGTCAAGTTATCAACGAGAGTGAAACAGGAACTTATAATTTACAGGTCGATAAATCATTTCGTATAGGAATGGGCTGGTTTATTTTTTCGGAAGTGATGTTCTTTGCCGCCTTTTTTGGTGCCTTATTTTACGCTAGAAATTTATCAGTTCCTTGGTTAGGCGGGGATGGAAACAATCTCTATACGGGTGAAATCTTATGGCCCGAATTTAAATCAGTCTGGCCATTAATTCAAATGCCTGACGCCACCAACTTTACGGTTCCAAAGGGGATTGTTGAGGCATGTCATATTCCGGCGCTAAACACGCTCGCCTTATTAACCAGTGGTGCTACGCTTACCTATGCCCATTGGTCTTTAATGAATAAAAACCGTTCCGGTCTTATTGGTGGATTAATCGCTACGATAGTATTGGGGATAATCTTTTTAGGCTTACAAGTCACCGAGTACATGGAGGCGTATCAACACCTCGATTTAAAATTAACCTCCGGCATTTATGGTAGCACCTTTTTTATGCTCACGGGCTTTCACGGTTTGCACGTAACACTGGGCACTATCATGTTAATTGTCATTTTAATGCGTGCTATTCGTGGTCACTTTAGAGAAGACCGTCACTTTGGTTTTGAAGCTGTAGCTTGGTATTGGCACTTTGTTGATGTGGTTTGGCTAGGCTTATTCATTGTTGTTTATTGGCTGTGAGATAAGGTTATCAATAATGAATTACATCATTTTATTATTTTTTATCTTCATTATTTACAGCTTAGGCTCTGCGTTGTATTACATGATGAATGATAGAGGCGGTGGCTCAAAACGTATGGTAAAAGCATTAACCATTCGTGTAGTGGTCTCCATTGCTCTGTTTATATTTGTTTTATTTTCATTTTGGATGGGATGGATTAAACCCGCAGGTGTAGCTTAGGCTGATGATTCGCTTACAAATAGGAAATTATCTGTTTGCACCTAGGTTAATTCCGATGTTAGTAGCTATTGTTTTAGTACCTTTATTAGCGTTATTAGGTGTCTGGCAACTTGATCGAGCGGATCAAAAACGAGAAATTGATGACGGTGTTAAGCAAGCCCAAGCAAAACACCCACTAGATTTAAATGCAGTAATAAGCAATAACAGTAATGATCAGTATGATTTTAAGAAAGAGAGTTATCGCTCAGCGTTAATAACGGGTCACTATGATGGCCAACGCCAGTATTTATTGGATAACAGAACACATAAAGGTAGAGCGGGGTTTCATGTTCTTAGTGTTTTCTTATTGGACGGTTCGAGTAACAAAGCCATTTTGATCAATAGAGGTTGGATACCTTATAAGGGAACTAGGGATAATATCCCTGATATTAGTATTACCGATGACACGATGGTTGTTGGTGGTGTGATGAAGCAGCAGGCTCGGTCAATTGTGCTTAATGAAAATAGTAATACTGTTGTTAAGTCAACGTATCCTAAGCTGATTCAGTCGATACGACTTACTGCGTTAGCTAGAGAGTTAAGGATAGACTTATTACCTGTAATTATTGAATTAGAAAAAGAGGATAAAGCAGGGTTCATTAGAGATTGGCAACCGTACTATGGCAGTATCGATAAACATAATGCCTATGCCTTACAATGGTTCTCTTTTTCCGCAATTTTGCTTTTTTTATTTATAAAACTAAACACAAAAAAGGTTAAAAAGTAACTATTCCAAAAAATAGAAGGTTACAAATATTAGGAGAGAATATGTCAAAAACACACGATAAATTACCTAAGTTATTTTGGATGCAGCTTGCTTTAGCTCTTATAGTAGGAATCGGTTTTCTGATTACATACTTTCAAGGAAGCGGTAACCATGATGCGCAAAACACAAGCCGGATGGAGAACGCTTCTAAAAACCTTGAGTCTGTCGGTGCGGTTTCAATAAAAGACTCTGCCTCATTAAGTGCTAGCAAAGCACGTTCAGGTAAAGAGGTTTACAATGCCAGTTGTGTGGCCTGTCATGCCACAGGGGTTGCTAATGCCCCTAAATTAGGTGATAAAGTAGCCTGGGAGCCACGTGTTGCCACAGGGCTTGAGGCTCTGCTAAATACGGCATTAAATGGCAAAGGTGCTATGCCAGCGCGCGGCGGAAACCCTGCAATCACAGATGATGAGATTAAGGCAACCGTTTTTTACATGACCAAAAAAGCAGGCTTTGAACTTGACGAAAAAGCATCGACTGAAGCAACGCCTACAAGCACTAAAGGGCCTGAAGTTTTACAACCAGTAACAGCAGCAGTAGTAGAGTCAACAACTGAAAAGGTCAAGGAATCTACCCCAGCCGCTGTCGTAACACCCGTTGCGATACAAAAGCCAGTAGCACCAACAGCACCCAAAGAACCAACTGCCCCCAATGAAATGGCGGTTGCTGAAAAAGTAGTTTCGGACGATGCTGTAGCTGCTGTTGAAAATAATAAAGAAGGCGAGAAAGTTTATCGAAACTCATGCTTTGCTTGCCATGATATGGGTATCGCAGGCTCTCCAAAACTGGGTGATAAAGCAGCATGGGCAAGTCGTGTCGCAACCGGCAAAGATGCATTGTATGCATCTGCCATAAAAGGCAAAGGCGCAATGCCAGCAAAAGGTGGCAACGCAGGGTTATCGGATGAATCTGTATCAGCGGCGGTTGATTACATGGTGTCTAAAGCTAAATAATTTTGATATTTTTCAGAGTAACTCTCATCCAAAGAAGGAGTAAGGCTAGACCACTGAAAAAATAAAGTTTAAACTTCCTAGTTTAGATTGCCTGAAATGTCGATACTTCTCCCTGTATTATTTCCCATCTTTGCCATTATTCTGGTGGGTTACATCTATGCTTTTTATAATAAAAAATACAAGCAAGCGGTTAATATAGAATTTGCCAACCGAATGAATATGGAAATATTTATTCCCGCACTTTTGATAGACGCGCTCTCCAGACAAGACTTTGCATTGTTAGATTACCAGCCACTGGCATTAGCAGGATTGCTAATGGTACTTTTATCCGGTGTATTTGCATGGCTTTTTGCGAAAGTTTTTTCATTATCAACGCCGATGTTTGTGCCTTCGATGATGTTTAATAACTCAGGAAACATGGGCTTGCCTTTGGCTGTGTTGGCTTACGGGGATGATGCGCTAAGTGCTGCGGTGATTTTATTTTTAATGAGCAATTTATTACATTTTACCCTAGGTGCATACCTTGTGGGCGGTCAGATATCATGGTGGGATTTATTAAAAATGCCTGTCAATATTGCCACAATTATCGGCTTGGTCATCAGCTTTAGCCACTGGCAAATGCCAGAAATTATTCAAACGCCGATTAAAATGTTAGCGCAAATAGCGATTCCTTTAATGTTAATCTCACTGGGTGTACGCATGACATCAGTGGACTTTAGTGCATGGCGAATTGGCTTAATTGGTGCGATTATGTGCCCACTAGTCAGTGTGGTTGCCGCGTTCTTGATCTTATTGTTTATTCCCTTAGAGCCAATGCAGCGTACCGAGTTACTTTTGTTTGCAACCCTCCCGCCAGCGGTGTTGAATTATATGTTTGCCGAAAAGTACCAACAACAGCCGGTGGAAGTTGCCTCAATGGTGGCGGTGGGTAATGCACTTTCTGTTTTTAGTTTATCTTTAATGTTGCTTTATTTGGCATATTGAGACCTTTCCATGCGTCGGATGACGAGTAAAAATGGTTAAATTATCACCCAGTTTTTCTTTTGCTACCGGCTCGTGAAAAGGTCTCTTATTAAATCTATTACTGATAACTTAGATATAATTGCCGATGCACATATTATAATGTTTGCCCAAATTCAGCCATTGCATTTAAGACTCCTTGTAGTTTCATCCCAAGTTCTGTTAGTTCATATTCCGTTGTTGGTGGAACGGTAGCATATACGGTTCGGGTCACTAATTTACGCTCTTCTAACAGGCGAAGGCGCGAGGTTAATATCTTTGGGCTAATTCCTGTTAAAGCTCTTTGAATTTCCGAAAAACGTTTTTTACCCGGGAGTAATTCACGAATTACTAAGGTTGTCCACTTTCCCTCAATGACTTCTGCTGTTTTTTTTACGGGGCATTCATCATTACATTCCTTATTTTTCAATAAGCTATCTTTTTCTGCCATTGCTATCCTTTTGGTAACTACTTCCAAAAATGAAGTAACTATCTTATAGTTCTTAAAACAATTACTTTAAAGGATTTTATCAATGAAAAAAACAACTTATTTACTTTATGTCATAGGAACTATTCAGATAGTACTTGGGCTTCTCTATTTATTCGCACCTGACTTTTTCTTAAAAAGCATAGGTCACTCTATCCCTCCTGCTGACCTTAAATATCCACTTTCGATGTTAGCAGCCCGACTTATTGCTTTTGGAGTTGCATTTTTTGTAATAGCGAAAGACCCTCTAAAGCATATTCTTTGGCTTTGGTTTATGGTTTTAATCCAGCTTATAGATTTAGGCGGAGGCATATACTATACGCTTACAGGTGTTGTAAATATTAAAGACTCGGGCTTTCCAATGTTTAATGCATCGTGGATAACGATCCTTCTATTATTGTGGATGCCAAAGAAAAATAAGTCATGATGAGTGCGTTATACCATCGGTTGAAAATTAGGATGCTATTGGCAACAAGGCCAGTAGTGTTTTTTGAAGCACTAAATCAGCTAGATTGGTATCAACAAACTTTACAAGACTGGGTTAAACAGAACAACATTCCGGTACACAGCAAAATTTTAGAAATTGGTTGTGCCACAGGTATTTTATCTCGTTATATTGCGGGCTTAGGTCATAACCTCACAGGTGTAGACCTATCTGAAAGTATGATTAAGGTGGCACAAAAAAACAGCCCTAGTATTTCTTTTCAGGTTGCAGATGTAAACGAACTCCCCTTTGAAACAGATGCTTTTGATTCGGTTATTTCTGCCTCGTTATTAAATATAGTTTCTGATAGGAAAAAAGCTTTATTAGAGATGCTCAGAGTGTGTAGGAAAGGGGGAACAATTAGCATTTTAGTTCCATTAATGGGTTTTGATGAGATAAGGCTCAATGGTCTTAAGGCATCATTACCAGCTACAGGATTTTCTTTTGAAGCATTAAGAGCATGGCATAGTCTTGCCCCTAAAATGAGCGTTTTAGAGGTTGATAACCTGTTTAAAGAACAGGGGTTGAAGGTACAAGAACATCAAGAATATCTCAATGGAATGATTTTTTCAGTTACTGCGGTAAAAGAGTTTTCACATTAGGCAACTTTATATACCAAGATAATTTAAGACCTTTGAACACTCTGTGACAAAGAACTTTGGATGAAATCCTATTAATTGTGACTGACACTAATTTAGTGAGCAGAATAACTATTACGTCTCACTTCATGAAAAATAGCGACAGATTTTTCTACGCTAAATTCTAATCGACTTAATCAGGTTCTCCTTAAGGTTTTTGATCTAGCTCATACTTTTTGATTCGGTAACGCAGTTGCCTAAAGGTCATGCCGAGTGCCTTTGCTGCTGCCGTTCTATTCCAGCGGGTTTCATTGAGTGCTTCGATGATTTCTTCGCGTTCATCTGTGGTGGTGCTTTTAGTATTTAGTAGTTCGTGGTGTTTATTGTTAAATTCAGGTTCTTCTGATTTAAAAATCGTATCATAAGAGCTGGTGTTAATAACTGATGTGTTAGTGGGTAGTTGTAAATCTTCTGGCTCAATAATGTCACCTTCAGCCAGTGTGCAAGCACGTTCTAATATGTTTTCAAGCTCGCGCACATTACCAGGGAAAGGGTAGCGAGAGAGTAGTTCAATAGATGCTTTTGAAAGTTGCATGATAGGGAGCTGCCAGCGATCGGCAATACTTTTTAAGAAGTGCTCAGCAAGCAAGAAAATATCTTCGCCACGCTCATGCAAGGTCGGTACGCTAAGTTTGATTACATTCAAACGATAATATAAATCTTGGCGAAAGCGGCCTTTTTCGACTTCTTCTTCGAGGTTTTTGTGGGTTGCACTGAGGATGCGGGTATCAACAGAGATTTCTTCAACGCCGCCGACAGCTTTAACGGCTTTTTCTTGAATGGCGCGAAGTAGCTTTACCTGCATACTTAACGGTAAATCGGCGACTTCATCTAAAAATAATGTGCCGTGGTGAGCTGCTTGAAATAGGCCTTCTTTGTCTTCTACTGCGCCTGTAAAGCTACCTTTTTTATGCCCGAAAAACTCGCTTTCCATTAAGCTTTCTGGGATAGCGCCACAGTTAACGGGAACAAAATTACCAGAGGCAAGTGGGCCTTGGTTATGAATTTGGCGGGCGACTAGCTCTTTACCTGTGCCTGATGCACCATGAATAAAAACAGGTGCTTGTGAGCGGGCAAGTTTGGCAATGGTGTGTTTGAGTTTATCAATCGCGGGGGACTGCCCAATGATAGGGCTAGATTTTTTACTGATCTCTTCAGAGGCAATGGGCGCTTCATTATTTTCAGAAAGCTTTAGCGCGGTTTGTACTAAATCGCGTAGTTTGGTCAAATCAACGGGCTTTGAGACAAAGTCATAAGCGCCGGCTTTTAAGGCTTCAACCGCTGTTTCCATGCTGCCAAATGCAGTAATTACGGCGACTGGGATGTGTGAAAAGTCTCGTTGAATATAACGCACAATATCAAAGCCGGTACCATCGGGTAGCTTCATGTCGGTTAAACACAGGTCGGGCTTGAAGTTTTGAATTTCTAGCATGCCTTCTTTTACTGTGCCTGCGGTAGCAGTGTCTAGCCCCATGCGTAGCAAGGTAAGCTCTAAAAGCTCACGAATATCTGGTTCATCATCGATGACTAAAACGCGTTGTTGTGCCATTGTTTATTTCTCTGCTTTTTATTTTAATTTTGGTTCTGGTTTTTCTTACTGTTAGTTTTTCTTACTAAGTTTCGATTGTGAAAAAATTAATCGAAAACAACTACCGCCAGCAGGTAGCTTTACATATTCTAAGGTGGAGCCGTTACTTAAACACAGTTCACGCGCCATAAATAAGCCCAGTCCTGTACCTTCGCCTTCGGTGCTGGTGGTGAAGAAAGGCTCAAATAGGCGCTCAATATTGCTGGGCTCTACGCCTTTGCCGTTATCAATAATATTCAACATAATATCGCGGGTATGTGGCGGGTGGTTGCCTTGAATATCAATGTGTAAATCGGCTGCATCATCTTTGGCATACTTCTCAGCATTGCGGCATAGGTTCCACATAATTTGGTGTAGATGCGTTGGGTCGAATTGAATTGTCGCGTCTGGTATATCAATGAATAAATTGATTTGCTCTTTCGTTAAGCTTGATTGTTGTACAAAGTCATCGACAAAATTATTTAGCCATAACTTGAGTTGAATATTTTCACGGTGTGGATTACTTTTTCGCGATAAATTTAACACACTTTCAATGGTTGTATTCATGCGGATCGAATTTGATTGAATGATCTGCACCATGCGTTCATCGGCTTTTTCTAAAATCGGTGATTCGGATAACAATTGCGCGGCATGGCTAATTGCACCGAGTGGGTTACGAATTTCATGGGCGATATTGGCGGTTAGTTGCCCTAGCGATGCCATTTTCACATCCTGCTGCTTTTCGCGTTGCATGCGGGTATCTTCAAGGTACATTAAAACGACCCCTTGGTTACGTATACCTAATTGTGAAAGGCGCATCGTAAAGTCGGTTGATTTCCAATGTTTAATATCATAGCTGACAACTTTGGGTGATATGTTTTCTAGCCAGTAGTTAAGGTGGGCATTTAATTCCGGTGCAAATTGCTTGAGTGTACTGTCGCGCCAATCTTCAGGCTGGCCTAGCATATCCCACGCAGTTGGGTTTAAATGCCGAATTTGGGCATTTTGGTCGAGTACCACAATGCCAGTTTGGAGCTGGTCTAAAATAGATTGATTGAGTTGTGATAAATTGGCGAGGTCGATGCCACGGCGCTTGGCTAGTGCCGCTGTGTGAGCTGCTTTCTCAAACCAACTGCCAGCCCACATTGAGACCATCATAATAAATAACGATAATACGCCGGTATGAAATAAAGCGGATGACGAGGTCTCACCTAGATTCATTTTTAGCGCAACTTCAGTAGCAAGTAAGGCGATAACAGTTAGCGCTGAGAGTAATAAAGAGCCTTGGCTGGGGTTTAAGATGCTCGGTAGAATAACGGGCAAGAGTATTAATATCCCCAAGCCTGAGTTTAATCCACCGCTGGAATAAACGACAACCAATAAAAATATAATATCAACCACGGCATGGGTGTAAAGTTGTACTTTAAAACTAGGGCTGCGGAAGTGGGTTAAAAACACCCCGAAAATGGCAATCACCACATAGGCGTTAAGTGCGGATGAGAATAGGTGAGTATCTAAAGTGCCAAGAAGTAATGAACTGGCTTTACTTAAATCAGTGATGAGTAAAACACCGGCAAGTATTAGACGGTATAGGCTATAAAGTTGTAAAGGGCTCCAACGATCGGCAGATACAACGAGGTCTTGAGCGAAGGTATATTCCTCGGCTTCTATAGTTCCCGCTGTGCGTGCTCCAGACTGCAAAATACCTTATCCCCTTGTTTTATGGCTTCATTTTCTGGAATATGCAAACCACAATGTAGGCACTTAACCATTTTATTCTCATCCGAGTTTTGATTAAGTTGATCGTCTTTTTTTAGTGCTTCTGGTGGTTTATCCAGTTTTGTGCGTAAGTATTTTACAATATACAAGCTGACTGCCAGCAGAACGAGAACAAGAAAAATACGTCCCATCGGTGAAAACCTCAATTATTTGCAGTTAAAAAGAGATTATGCGGGCAAAAAGCATTTTTTAAATGCAATAATCTGAAAAACGACTATATTTCGATTATCGACCTTTTACTTATCGTTAGAAGAAAACTATGAATATTCACGAATACCAATCAAAAAAACTCTTTGCTGATTATAAAATTCCTGTTCCACAGGGAGTGATGATTAAAGCCTTAGATGAACTAGAATCCGCCACGAAAAAACTTGGCGGCGAAGGCTGGGCAGTTAAAGCACAGGTTCATGCGGGTGGTCGCGGTAAGGCAGGTGGTGTTAAAATCTGCCAAGGCTTGGATACGGCAAAAGATGCGGCTAAAAACATGCTGGGGCAAGCTTTAGTCACCCATCAGACCGATGCCCACGGTATGCCGATTAATAGTTTATTGATTGAATCACTTACCGATATAGCTAACGAGCTGTACCTCAGTTTATTGGTTGATCGCGCCACGCGGCGCATTACGGTTATGGCATCCACCGAAGGCGGGATGAATATTGAAGAGGTTGCTGCTAATACGCCAGACAAAATACTCACTGAAATTATTGACCCGATTGCTGGTTTTCAGCCTTACGTTGCTAGAAACCTGGCTTTTGCTTTGGGCTTAGAAGGATTGCAAATCAGACAATTCACTGCGGTCTTAGGCTCCTTAGTAAATCTATTTATTGAAAAAGACGTATCATTGCTAGAAATTAATCCGCTGGTGGTTACCGCTGATGGCGATATTATGGCGTTAGATGCAAAAATAAACTTCGATGATAATGCGCTGTACCGCCATCCTGAGATTGTTGAAATGCGCGATCTTAGCCAAGAAGATGAGCGCGAGTCTCGTGCCTCTGAATTCCAGCTAAATTACATTCATCTTGATGGTGATATTGGTTGCATGGTTAACGGTGCAGGTTTAGCGATGGCAACTATGGATTTGATTAAACTACACGGTGGTGAGCCTGCTAACTTTTTAGATGTTGGTGGTGGAGCAACTGCTGAACGCGTCGCGGAAGCCTTTAAAATCATCCTTTCAGATTCAAATGTGAAGGGCATTTTGGTCAATATTTTTGGCGGCATCGTACGTTGTGATTTGATCGCCGAAGGGATTATTCAAGCGGTTAATGAGGTAGATATAAGCGTGCCGGTAGTGGTGCGTTTAGAGGGCACGAAAGCCGAAGAAGGCAAAGCACTTTTGGATCAAAGCGCAAGTTGTGGTGGCTTAGCGATTATCGCCGCAAACTCTTTAGCTGAGGCGGCTGATAAAATTGTTGCCGCAGCAAAGGAGGCAAGCGCATGAGCGTATTAATCGACAAAAATACTAAAGTCATCGTGCAAGGCTTTACCGGGAAGCAGGGTACTTTTCACGCCGAGCAAGCCATCTCTTATGGCACTCAAATTGTTGGCGGGGTTACACCAGGAAAAGGTGGCCAAACACATTTAGATCAACCGGTATTTAATACCGTAAAAGACGCGGTAGAAGCCACCGGCGCAGATGCTAGCATGATTTTTGTACCGCCGCCGTTTG
>Ga0256840_1002015_pt1 | contig 18324 bp, 18 predicted proteins | sample 355202metaG_FD_185969 | JGI IMG/M metagenome (GOLD analysis project Ga0256840, IMG submission 185969) | Hydrothermal vent microbial communities from Mid Atlantic Ridge, Atlantic Ocean - 355-202 | ecosystem: Environmental > Aquatic > Marine > Hydrothermal vents | place: Atlantic Ocean: Mid...
CAGACATTTTCTTGTCTTCCTTCTTCATTAAAAAAAACTGCCTCTTTCATCTGTACTACACCTTGTAAAAAATCATATCTGTACACTTCTATACTACTATCAAAAAAAGCTTCTATCTTCTCTTTTTGTTCTTCACCATCAACATAAATGCTACAACTTTCACAATCATCAAGACAGAGTAACTCTACCTTTTGTGCATCATCTTTTACATATGTCAAGAGATACTCTTTGAGATTTTCAAAGCTAGGAGTCAACTTCTGTGCTCCTACATTTTGTAGTTTACTCACAGCTAGGGTATAAACAACCCCGATGATGACTATAACTATCATCAACTCTATGAGAGAAAAAGCTTTTTTCACGTGACTTATTTACACTCGCTCAGTCTTATGTCTTTACCTTCATCTTTACCACCCTCTTTTTTATCTGCACCTAAAGAGATAAGCTCAATAGCTCCATCATCATTTATGTAGATAAACTCTTGACCCCATGAATCTTTTGGCATTTTGCTATCTTTAAAGTAGCTACTTGTCTTTGTAAGGAGTTTTAAACCCTCTTCTGTAGATGGATACACGCTGTTCTTAATCTTGTACATATCAAGTGCACCATCATAAATAGACTTCATCTGCACACAAACCAAGTCGCGTTTAGCCTCTTCGCCTTTCCCTGTTAATGCTGGCATAACCATCGCCGCTAATAGTCCCAAGATAACGATAACTATCATAAGTTCTATAAGAGAAAATGCTTTTTTGAAGTTTCTTTTTTGTCTATTTTTTTGCACTATTTTTACCTTTTTAATTTATATCTATTATTATAGTACAAAACAGTTACATTTAGGGAATAAGAAAAGAAAAGTGAGTATAAGTACTAAGGAGGTAATTGCTAAAATATTTAAAAAAACCCACATAAAGTGGGCTAAAAAATTACTTTTTAATAATTTATACGTGCATCATATACTTCAAGAGGTGCTGTAAAAGGAATAGCTGTTAAACTATCAAACTCTGTAGCCCAATCAAGTTTTCCTATACCAAAGTTAACAGAATTAGTGAGTGTGTCTTTATTTGTATCATAAAAAGTAACAAATTCACCTAATGCTGTAGCATCAAAGAAGTATCCATATCCTCCAGATTGTGGATCTGTATAGTCACCGTAAACAACAGCGCCAAGACCTTGATCTAAAACAAATGCTCTGTGATAACCTCTTGATACATCATCATTTAAAAATACAATGATTTTATCTGCATCATATGTGTAGTAGCCGGCATCACTCTGAATAGTTGAACCATCAGCATAATCAACTATACTCACACTACCATTCATATCTGTCGTATTTGCTACTTCAAAAACATAACCTTGATTAGAAGCTAACTCATTATTAGCAAAGGGTGTTCTATTTGTTACATAATCAGTTAAATATCCATCTATTGTAGTATATGTTGCTCCCGTTGGATTATAAACTGTATCTCCATAAGATTCTAACTTTGCATCTACATTGTAGAATGCTGTTTTATAAACTACTCCATTCGTAAAGATAGTTGTATTGAGTTCACTATTTGCTGTAGCTGCATTTAGTTGTGCTAATATTTTCGCTTTCATAATAAGTGTACCATTTACATCAACTACATTCATTGTATTGTTTGTATCAATAGTGTATGCAATTGTGAATGCTGGACTACTTGTATCTGCACTAAAAGTTGTAGCATTAGCATCACGAACGAGTGCTTGCTCTTCATAACTAGTAGTACCAAATGTTGCACTGTTTACTTCTAATCTATAAGTAGCATTAACATCTGTTGATGTTGTATTCGTATCTACTGTGTATTGAGCTACTAAGTTATAAACATTTCCTTCGCATGTAAGATCTAAACTATCCCCAAAGCGACCAAAACTACATGTTACAGAAGTTGTTCCACGGAAAAGTCCATTTACATCACTTGTATCACTGTTTTTTGTAAATGTAATATTTCCATCTACATCAGCATAAGGATTGCTTAGGTTACTGTCATATATAGTACCAATAGCAAGGCTATAGCTACCGTATTCAAGCTCACCAGACTCATTTGTATCAAAAAAGCCATCACTTGTTAAACGCAGGAGCATATCTGTTGTAGATGAAGTTGTATTATCATCAAACCACTCTCCAGCGAGAGAGATTGTTGTGTTTGTATCTGCTACCGTTGTAGTAGTGCTACTAGATAGTGCAAAATCTAACAATCGTAAAGCTGCTACTTCATTAAATGTAGGAAAATCATCTTGTGAAAAATCAGGACTAGCTAGACGATGTTCTCCAAAATAAACTTCACCGTTATATATAGCAATGAGGTTTGCTGGGTAGTCTCCAAAGAGTGCTTCGTTTCCAGTACTAGGATAAAACTCTATTGCTAAGTCACTTGTGTTTGGAAGTGTTACTACACCCCATGATCCAACAACATCACTTACATTGTTCTCAAAGACTAAATCTCCACCATCACCATCACTGAATGTAGTAACATTTGTATCTGCAAGTTGTACATCTAAGTTAATACCTTTATAGTTACCAGTCGCATCCCAAGTCCCTGCTACAAAAAGTCCAGAGTTAACAAAACCTTCAAGTGTTGTAAATGTAGCACCTGTACTATAGTTTGTTGCTTTCCAGTTAAGCACATATGTTTCAAGGAACTTTGAACTTACGATATATGCAAGATCTCCATCTACAAATGAAATATTAGTGTCAGATGGAATATTTAGATTGATTTCAGTTTCAACTGCACTTCCAGGAAGAGCTACAACTGCATCTAAACGTTTTTGTGAACCATTTCCAAGAGTTATAATTCCCGTTGTAGGATCAACTGCATACGATGATGTATTATCAGGTTCCCAAACGCCATTACTACTAAGTACTAAGTCACTGTTAGTATTATTATTATCTAACCATGAAGAAGTATTCGTATCATAATAATACTCTCGAATCACTCCATTATCTAGTAGAATTTTTAGAGCTTTTACATTTCCATTTTCATCACTATCAACAGCATAAACAGTTGTTATATTGACAAATGTATCAGTTCCTGTTGTCGCTGCTATTGCTGCTGCTATAGCCGCATCACGAATTGCTTCTGCCTGAACTCTAATAGCTGCTATCTCTGCTGCTTTTGCTTCTAAGACCACAAACTGCTCTTCAAGTATAACAAGTGCTGCTGCTGCATCAGACTGTGCATTGAGGGCTGCGGTTTCATTTGCATCTACGACTGCAGTTCCCGCTGCAATCTTTGCATCACTGATAATAGTCATTTGGTTTCCAATGATATTAGCTGCTGTATCAGCAAGACTAAAAGAAGCATTTGCATCATCTGCAGCTTGTTGTGCATCTGGATATATTGTTACGATTGCTCCGATTGCATCAAGGTCATCTATAACTGCTGTAGCATTAAAATCATTAAAACGAGTCGTTACATTACTATTTAGTGTTATGAGTTCACTCTCTATTAGTTGAATTCTCGCAATCTTAGCATCAAGTACTATTTGTGCTGCTGCTATAAGCTCTATATTTGCTTTTTCTCCATAAATAGCCTCAAGAATAGTTTCTAAACTTGTAGAAGATGCTTGAATCTCATCTTTGTAAAGTATAGACTGGTTCACATCTGTAGAGTTTGTATCTACTAAAGATTGTAAAGATGCAAGTGTAGCTGTTGTTGTATCATAAATACTTTGGGCTGCTGTAAGATTTGCATCGATAACTGAGCTAGTAATACCTACTACAGCAATTTTTGTGCTATTGAGGTCACTATTCATCTGTGTCACAATAAACTTCGCTATTTCGTTGTTTGTGTTTACCTGTGCTTGTACTATTAGTGCCTCTGCATCTGCTGCTGCTTGTGCTGCTGCTGCTTGTGCTGCTGCTAAATCTACTGCTGCTTTGGCATCTGCTTCTGCTTGTGCTGCTGCTGCTGCTACTAGTTCTGCTTCTAATTTTTCAGCTAAAGCTTGAGCTGCTGCTGCTGCTGCTTCTGCCTCTCTCTGTGCTGCTTCTGCCGCAATGAGTTTTTCTTGTGCTGCTGCTGCCTCTGCCGCTAATGCTGCTGCTTCATCTGCTGCCGCTTTTTCTGCTGCTGCCTGTGCTGCTGCTGCCTCTGCCGCTAAGTATGCTTCATACTTTACTCTATCATCTGCTGCGGCTACTGCTGCTGCTTTAGCTGCTGCTAATTCTGCATCCGCTACTGCTTGTGCTGCTTGTGCAGCTGCTACTGCTGCTTCTTTTTCTTGTTGTGCTTGTTGTAGAACTTCAATATTAGCAATTTGAGCATCGCTTAAAGTATCTGCATTTGTTTTTGCATCTACTGCTGCTGCTTTTAAAGTAGTTTCTGTAGTAGTATTTACTTTCGTAATTGCTGCATCTAGATTTGCTGTTGCTTCAGATTGTGTTCCACTTGTTATAGCACTCTCTGCACTATCTGCATCTCTTACTGCACTCTCTGCTGCACTAACCGCTACAACTTTTGATGCAACACGTGCTGAAGGATTAGCTGCATAAACTGCATCTGCTGCAGTTTTTGTCGCTGCAGACACTGTTGCTGCATCCAAAGTGACTACTGCAGTCACTCCATCAAAATTTGCTGCTATTGCATCAAAAACAGAATTCATTGTCTGATTTGTATCTGTGTTTGCATCTGCTCCTGCAAGTGTCACTGCTGCTGAGTGTACAAGAACTTGAAGTTGTGTCTGTTTTGCAAGAACTGCTTGTGCATTTGCACTCACTTCATTGTATGGATCAAATGAAGTAAGGTTTACATCTACATTTGTTAGCCCCATTGCTGCTTTAACATTTGCTTCTGCATCTTCTGCTGACTTTCCACTCTCTACTAAAGACTGAATAGCAGATGTAAGAGGTGTAACAACTGATGATCCCGCTGGAGCTTTTAATGTACCAGTAAATGCTTGACCTGTTGAGTTATCGATTCCACCTACTAAAAGTAATGGTCCTGTTTGTGTTGTCTCTGCAATGCTAAACTTACCTAAAGCATCGGTAACTGCACTCGGCTCACCTGCATCACAAGTACCGCTTTTATCTACATCTATACAAACTGTAGAACCAACTAAGATACCATCTATACCTATACCACTATATGCATTGCTTACTGCGTTTGCAATGGAATTGCTATCACTACTACATCCTGTAATAGTCAGTAAAGCTGCCGTTGTAATAGAAAGTAATATATTTTTACTATTAAAATACTGCATTATCATCTCCTTTTAATTAAAGCTATCATTATTTAGATATCCTTCTACTCATATCTTATCTATATTTAAATTAAAAAAACTAAATTTAATATTTTGAGAGTGAAGTGAATTATTGAATGGAGTTAGTTGTAAGAAGACTCTTCTCCAGATACCTGCGGCACATAACTACTCAGAGTTGGCTGCTGTATTCCTACCCTGACCAATTGCTCTAAGCAATCATTGCACAGGTCTAAAGAAGAGAACTGAAAGTATAGCGAAAAAAAATTATTTATATCTTAATAGTAGCCACTGCTGTAGTTATAGCCTCTAAATACTCTGTGTACTCAAAAGAGTCATTCGCATCTGCTGCTGAGAGTTCCATCTCTTTTGCCATCTCATAAAGTTCATTAAAACGCATGTTTCCAGAACTTCCCTTTATGGAGTGAACCGCTGCTCGAATTTCATCATAGTTATTGTTTTGTATAGAAGTCTTGAGTTTAGGGAGAATAGCTTCACTCTCTTCTAAAAAGCTACTCAAAAGAAGTGGAATGTGCTTTGGTTTAAGTCCGATAGCTTTTGCCATATCATCATAATCTAAAACAGAATAGTCTGGATGTGAAAGTGCCATAAAAAATTTCCTTATAATATTTCCACTATAATAACGAAATAAACTTTAAAGGGAAACTTGTTGATTTATTTAGTTATAGCACTCAAGAGCGAAGCTCAGGCCTTTGTAGACAGGTATAAACTTAAAAAAACAAAACTTGGTGATTTTACTCTCTATTTTGACGAGAAGAGATCTCTTATAGTAAGTGGTATTGGTATTGTAAACGCAAGAGAAGCTACACAAACACTTATAAACTATTATGACATTAGTGATGATGATATATATATCAATGTTGGCATTTGTGGTGCAAGTAAAGAGCATAAAATTGGCTCACTTTTAGAGATAGGGGAGGTAGTGCACGATGGCATAGACCACCCCTTTATAAAGAATAAAAAAAGTATAGTCTGTGTTAATGAAGCTATGAGTGAAAACAAATATGAACTAGTAGATATGGAATCTTATGGTTTTTTAGATGCTGTTTCTCATTCTCCTGCGATCAAAAACTTTCATATACTAAAAGTAGTCAGTGACCATTTTGAGCCAGAGAAAGTAACAAAAGAGTTTACAAAATCACTTATCTTTAAAGCGATTAATGATATAAATAAGTTAATAAACTAAGAGGAATACTATTTGAAAATATTTTTGCTACTTTTACAGACGCTTTTACTTTTAAGTGCAGTACCCAAAGAAGATGTCCAACTTAAAAAGATGATTGGTAGAATGCTCATCGTAGGATTTGATGAGCAAACTATTTTTTATGACTCACAAATTGTAAAAGATATACACAATTACGATTTGGGTGGTGTTATTCTCTTTGACCGCTTTTATGATGACAGAACTCGTGTAAAAAACATACTCAATCCACATCAACTAAAGTATCTCACAAGTGACTTGCAAAAGTACTCTAAAAAACCTCTTTTTATCGCTATAGACCAAGAAGGTGGCAAAGTTGCTAGACTCAAACATAAGTATGGCTTTATCAAAATACCCTCTGCATATTCAGTTTCTAAAATGAAGACAGAAGAAGCAAAAAAAATCTATGATGCTCAATCTCAAATGCTCAAAGACTTAGGTATTAACTGTAACTTTTCTCCTGTAGTTGATTTGAGTGTAAACCCAAAAAACAGGGTGATAGTAGGGCTTGAGCGTTCGTATGGCAAAGATAGTCAAGATGTTGTAAAGTATGCATCTTTAGTGATAGATTCACAAAAGGAGAAAAACATTATGAGTGTTTTAAAGCACTTTCCAGGACATGGTTCCTCTCTTGGGGATTCGCATAAAGGTTTTGTTGACATTAGTAAATCGTGGAGTAAAAAAGAGTTAGAGCCCTACAAAACACTCATACAACTAAACAGAGCTGATGCCATAATGACAGCACATGTTTTTAACTCACACCTAGATACAAAGTACCCAGCCACTCTTTCATATAAAACAAATACACAACTGCTTCGTAAAGAGCTTCACTTTAAAGGGCTTATCATCAGTGATGATATGCAGATGAAAGCAATCTCTTCACACTATACGCTTAAAGAGAGTACAACTTTAGCTATAAACGCGGGAGTCGATATACTTCTCTTTGGAAATCAACTCGCCCATAATAGTGTAGAGGAGATAGTAAACACTATATATAAGCAGGTAAAAAGTGGGAATATAGCCTTAGAAAAGATTAAAACTGCAAACAGACGAATAGAAGACATGCACACAAAAAATGCAATCATACAAAAGCCCATCATATTTACAGATAAACGCAGACAACTTACCAAAGAGTACATCAAAACTCATTATGGACTGGATGTTAAAAATATAAATATTATTCCTCAAAATATAGTCGTTCACTGGACTGCTATGATGGACTTTGAGAAGTCTTTTGAGCGTTTAAACCCTGAACTTCTTTTTAGTGATAGAAAAGATATAGTTAAAGCTTCAGCACTTAATGTCTCAGCTCACTTTCTTATAGACCGCAAAGGGACTATTTATCAACTAATGCCAGATAATATAATGGCTCGCCATGTCATAGGCTTAAACTATTCAAGTATAGGCATAGAAAATGTTGGTGGTAAAGATAATACAAACGAGGACTTAAGCCCTGCCCAACTTCAAGCAAATATAAACCTTATAAATCACCTTAAAAGTAAGTACCCAAGCATAAAAAATGTTCTTGGGCATTACGAGTATAGAGAGTATGAAAACACAGAATTTTGGTTAGAAAAAGATGAGGGCTACAGAACCAAGAAAAAAGACCCAGGAAAGGAGTTTATGTCTAAACTCAGAAAAGCTCTTGATAAATAGTAGCTTCTCCTCACTTGACTGGTCTATATTTTTAGCCTATTTTGCTGTTTTAGCTTTTAGTTCTTACTGGTTTTCTCGTAAAAAAATCAACTCAAGTAGAGAGTACTTTACAGCTACAAACGCCATGCCAACTCTTGCAGTGGCTATCTCTATCTTAGCAACTTCTCAGTCAGCCGCTACTTTTTTAGGTGTACCAGAATTTTCATATGCACATAACTTCACACTCATAGGTTTTTACTTCTCATCTTTACTCGCTGTAATCTTTGTTGCAAAGTACTTTGTACCTAGGTTTTATGAGATAAAGGCTATCACAGTTTATGAACTCTTGGGTACTCGTTATGGTGAGAGTGCAAAAAAACAAGCAGGTGTAATGTTTCTTCTGGGTCGTATCATGGCGAGTGGAGCTAGACTCTACATCGCTGCACTCGCTATAAGTATGATACTTTTTCTTGATATTAGCCTTGTTCATATGATGGTTTCTATCTCTATTTTACTTCTTGGGGCTTTGGCTTATACTTACTTTGGTGGGGTCAAGTCGGTTATTTTGAGTGATGTTATTCAAGCCATTACTTATGTGAGTGCTGGTCTGCTAGTTGTGTTTTATCTTTACAGTTCACTTGACAGCTCTAGTATTATAAATATTTTACAAGACAATAATAAACTTACATTTATAGATACAAGTCTTGATGGAAAATTTAGTATCATAGGACTACTGAGCGGTTGGTTACTGCTAAATATCGCAGCATTTGGGCTTGACCAAGATATGACGCAAAGAGTTCTCTCTTGTAAAGACAAAAATGAAGCGAGTCGCTCACTCATTCTCTCCATACTTTTTACTATCCCTATCGTTTTACTTTTTTTAAGTATTGGGGCTTTACTTTTTGTACATTATGAAAGTACAGAGGTTCTCCAGCATTTTGAAGGTGAAAAAATCACTATCTTTATGTACTACATCTTAAACGAGATGCCAGAGGGAATCCGTGGTTTTGTAACGGTCGGAGCTATTGCCGCGGCACTTTCAAGCACAAACTCCGTCCTAGGAGCTCTCTCTTCTGTAGCCATTGAAGATTTATACCGACCCTACAAACTAAACAAAGATGCCAATACAGATGAGTCACACTTTATAAAAACCTCAAGAAATGCAGTTTTACTCTTTGCTCTTTTACTCTTTGGTATGGCACTACTCTCCTACTTCTGGCAAAGATATGCCGAACTCTCACTCATAGGTTTCGCACTTGGAGTGATGGCATTTGCATACACAGGACTGCTCGGTGTTTTCTTCTCAGCAATATTTACCGCACGAGGTACTGCTAAACTCGTCCCATATGCTCTTTTAGGGGGTTTCTTAACAGTTCTAGTCCTACAACCCTACACCTTTGGAATAAGTTTAGGCTTTGCATGGCAGATAACTTTTGGGACTATGGTATCATTTGCGATAATGCAACTAAATTCAAGGGGCAAAAATGAATAAAAAAGAACTTTATATTGGTGTCATGAGTGGTACGAGTTTAGATGGAGTTGATATTGCTCTATGTGAGATAGATAGTAGCACTTGTTCTCTGACACATTATAATGAATACCCTTTCCCCACACAACTCAAAGAGTCTATTTTAAATGCCATTTCTACTCCTCTTACACTGCAAAGCATGGGTGAGCTTGACCATAAACTCGGAGCTCTTTTTGCTGAGTGTATCAATGAGTTTATACTTACTCACAAACTCAATACTCAAAGCATAAACGCCATCGGACTTCACGGACAAACACTGTGGCATGCTCCTGATGGGGGTACTCCTTTTTCTATGCAGTTGGGCGATGCAAATATTGTTGCTTCAAGAACTGCCATACAGACCATAGCTGATTTTCGTCGTATGGATATAGCTAATGGTGGACAAGGAGCTCCTTTTGCCCCTGCATTTCATAAGTTTCTTTTTGCACACCTAGAGGAAAAAGTGGCTGTTTTAAACATAGGGGGTATGGCAAACATCACTATACTTGATGAGGAAGTCCTTGGTTGGGACTCTGGCTGTGGTAATGTTTTGCTTGACTACTGGATGAGTCAAACGCAGCTCAAACCGTATGATAAAGATGGAGAATTTGCTTGTATTGGCACAATACATAAAGAACTTTTAGCACTGATGCTGAGTGATGCCTACTTTAAAAAAGAGGCTCCAAAAAGCACTGGAAGAGAGTATTTTAATGGACATTGGCTTGAAGAGAAGCTCTCCTCTTTTTCAAATATTAGCGAACAAGATGTACAAAGAACACTCTTAGAACTCACTGCAAAAAGCATCTCAAATGATTTAATAAATAGAGATACTAAAAAACTTGTAGTTTGTGGTGGTGGTGCTAAAAATATTTTTCTTATGCAAAGACTCAAAGAACTAGGCTGTTGTAAGATAAAAAGCAGTGATGACTTTGGGGTAAATAGTAATGCACTTGAGGCGATGGCATTTGCTTGGTTTGCTTACAAACGCAGCCATGGAGAAGTAGTAAACCTCTGCTCTATCACAGGTGCGAAAAAGCCTTCACAACTCGGAGCTATTTATGGATAAACTGCTAAGCTGGATAAGAACAACCCCTTACAAACATCATACACTCACAGTTGCAAGTGCTGATGCAAGTTTTCGTAAGTACTATCGTTTAACACATCAAGAGCAAACTGTTATAGTGATGGATAGCTCTTTAGAGCTAGACTCTCTTACTCCTTTTTTAGATGTAACAACTAGACTCTTAAACGCAGGTGTTAAAGCTCCTCATATTTTAGAACAAAACACAAAAGATGGTTTTTTAATTTTAGAAGACTTTGGGAATGTACAACTCTTAGATGTTTTAAATACTACTAACTTTAAAATGAACTATAAAAAAAGTATACACGAGATACTTAAAATGCAAAATGCAAATACAGATAATCTTCCACTTTATGATAAAGAATTTTTGCACTTTGAGATGAACTTAATGCAAGAGTGGTTTTTAGAAAAAAAGCTAAATATTGTACTCAGCAGTCAAGAGTCTATGGTACTCTCAAAAACTCTAAATATAATTTCAGCAGTAGTTTTACAACAGCCTCAAGATGTTTTTGTACATCGTGACTTTCACTCTCGAAATATTATGCTCACTCCTAAAAGTGAGATAGGAGTCATCGACTATCAAGATGCTATGTGCGGAGCTATTACTTACGACTTGGTTTCACTGCTTAAAGATTGCTACATCGCATTTGATAGAGTAGAGATAGAATCTTTAGCACTTTACTTTCGAGATAAAAAAGGCCTAGATGTCAGCGATAAAGTGTTTTTAAAGTGGTTTGATTTCATGGGGCTACAACGCCACATAAAAGTACTTGGTATCTTCTCTCGTTTGTCAATAAGAGATGCTAAAAATGGCTACTTAAAAGACATACCTCTTGTTCTAAAGTATACTATTGAGACTGCATTACGTTATGAAGAAACCAAAGAGTTAGCTCTTTTTTTACAACAATTTAACAAAAACACCCTATAATATTACATACTCAAATTAAAGAAGTTTTATGCAGTCAAAATACAAAATCATTCTCACTGTTCTCTCTTTGCTTTTATTGCTCTCTGTTGGAATCTCACTAGCAAACTATGAAGTTTCTATGCGAGCAACAAAGGAACAACTTAAAACTCAGTCCCTTCCACTCTCAGTTGACAACATCTACACAGAGATTCAAAAACAGATAATAGAGCCCTATTTAGTCTCTTCTATGATGGCTAATGACACCTTTGTTTTGGAATGGCTTCAAGAGGAAGAACACTCTGTTATAAAAATTCAAAACTATTTAGAGAGTATAAAAAATAGGTATGGGATGTTGGGTGCTTTTTTAGTCTCAGATACAACAAAAAACTACTATTCACAAGATGGTTTTGTAGAAAAAGTTACTCCTGCAAAGAAGGACAACAAGTGGTACTTTGAGTTTAAGAAGTCCGTGAAACAGAGTGAAATCAACATCGACTTAAACAAGCACCTAAACAAGGACCTTATCATGTTTATAAACTTTAAAATGTTTGATAGGGACTTTCACTACTTAGGGGCAACTGGAGTAGCTATAGAAATCTCTTACATCAAAAAAATGCTTATGATTTTTAAAGATAAGTATAAACTGCATGTGAGCTTTTTAGATGCAAAAGGAAACTATGTCTTACTAGATGGTGTTGATAAAGAAGAAAACTACCAAAATATAAATGAAATTCCTGAGATTCTTCCATTTAAAGAAAAAATTCTCTCATCACAAAATCATCTCATTGAGTACACAAAAGATGGCGATAAATACATTCTCAACACTAAGTATATCCCAGAGCTTGATGCACACCTGCTTGTAGCAGCAAAACTTGATGACTTTACACACCAAACCAAGAGAGCTTTTTACCTCAACAGTGTTATCTCTTTACTTTTAGCACTTATCATTGCCGCTGTTCTTATAAATATCATCCGTAACTACAACAAAAAGCTTGAAAAACTTGCTGATTTTGATGAGCTTACAGAAATTCCAAATAGAAGAAATTTTCATAATCGTTTTGCCTATCTTTTAGAGCTTCAAAAGCGGACAAAACAGGACTTATGTCTGCTCTATATTGATCTGGATAACTTCAAACAAATCAACGATACACTTGGGCATGATGTAGGCGATAAAGTGCTTCAGGAATTTGCACTTATATTGCAAAAAAATGTAAGAGCAAGTGATCTTTATGCAAGATGGGGTGGAGAAGAGTTTATAGTGGCATTTGTCAACACTTCTTTGGAGGATGGACTACATCTAGCTGAAAAGATTAGACTTGCAGTAGAGCACTCTGTTAGAATCACAAATGTACTACCTACAAATATAACCATTAGTTCTGGACTCACACTTGTAACTCCTCAAGACACGATTAACAGTGTCATTTCACGGGCAGATGAAGCTATGTATGAAGCAAAGTCTACTGGAAAAAATAAAATCTGTACTCTCTAAATGAAGGCAATGATACTAGCAGCCGGTCGAGGTGAGAGAATGCGACCACTTACAGACTCCCTTCCAAAACCGCTTTTAAAAGTGAGAGGTAAAACTCTCATCGAGTGGCATATAGAAAAACTTGTGCGAAATGGTTTTAAAGAGATAGTCATAAACATCGCCCACTTAGGATATAAAATTCCTGAGCACTTAGGTGATGGAACCAGATATGGTGTGAAGCTACTCTACTCAGATGAACAAAATGAAGGAGCTTTAGAATCTGCTGGTGGCATTAAAAAAGCCCTTACTCTTTTAGGTCATGAGCCTTTTTTAGTTGTCAATGGGGATATCTTTTGTGAGTATGAATTTGACTCTAGTTTTGATTTCAAAGAAAAAAAAGCACATCTAATTTTAGTACCAAACCCTGAACATAATTTAGAAGGAGATTTTGGACTTTTAGGGGATGTAGTTTTAAATGAAGCTGATGAAATGTTCACCTTCTCAGGTATAGGGTACTATACTCATGAGTTTTTTGATACTATAAACATTCAAAAGAAATCACTTGCACCACTTTTAAGAAAAAGCATAGACAAAAAAGAGATAAGTGGCGAAGTATTTACAAAAATGTGGCACGATATCGGCACACCTAGAAGATTAAAAGAGATAAACAATGAAAACTAAACTACTACTCATACTCCTAACCCTAAGCACTTTACTTCAAGCGAAGTATACTAACTGTACTTTTAAAAACAAAGACTACTCAGATGTCTGTACACAAGCTGTAAAAAGTGGTGTTTCTTACAAATATGCTAACGAGTTTCTCACGTCGTACTTCAAAACACAAAAATTTGATGAAGTGAGTTGGACATACCTACAGCCAAGTAAAATAAAACACCATCAAGCACAAGAGAAAAAAGCAAATAATGTACTTGTCAAATACATACCACAGATGATAGAAAACCTGCATGAGTACAAAGAAGTATATGATTATGTAGAAAAAAAGTATGGGGTAAATCGTGAGATAATCGCTGCTATTCTTCTAAAAGAGACAAAATTAGGAAAGATTAAACCAACACATGATGCTTTTATAGTTTTTAACACTATGGTCGTACGAACAAAACCAAACTCTACGAGAGAAAAATGGCTACTTAAAATGGGTAAAACTAATATGGCATCCATCATAAGTCACTGCTATAAAAAAGGGGTAGTACCTGAACAATGCAATCTCCCCGCTTCATATGCAGGAGCAGTAGGTATCCCTCAGTTTATGCCAAACAGTTTTATCTATGCTAAGTCCTACAAGGGAGAAGTTGCTGACCTTACAGATATGCAAGATGCCATCGTATCAGCTGCAAACTTTTTGCATCAAAAGGCTGCGTTTAACAAGCTGATAGATTGGGATACAATGCCAGATATTCCTCAAGTAGAAGCACAATGGTACCAGTACGATTATGCTACAAAAAATGCTTCTTTTGTGTACGAAGTAAATAAAAGTGGTAAAGTCTATAACTGTTTTACAAAAAACAAACCTAAGCTAGAGAAAATGAGAGAGTACACAAAAAAGATTATGCGTTATAACAACTCATCAAACTATGGCGTTGGGGTTATGAGACTCGCTTATGAGGCTCACTACTATCTTTAACGATGCTCTTTAAGCATCTAAGAGAAGGACAAGTTCTAAACTACCACTTATGTAATTTGCTAAAAATGTAAGTATCTCTAAATCTTTTTCATCAAAATCAAATCTTGTCTTATTTAGTAGTTGCATGACACCCATTACCTCGCGTTTAGAGTTAAATATCGGGATAGTAAGCATATTTTTTGTGATAAAACCACTTTTTTTATCTATGTTTGGTAAAAATCTTGAGTCTTCATAAGGAGCATTTACAATTTGCCCCTCTTTTTTTGCATACGTATCGCCAACTATACCCGAGTCTAATCCTATTACTATTCTACCTATGCCGTTGTTTAGTTTTGTCCAGAGCATATTTGCTTCGTTATCTACGATGAAGACTGAACAACGTTCTGCATGTGAGAGTCTTTTTGCTTCTTCACCTATCAGATCAAGAGCATTATCCATATTATCGAGTGATGCTAGCTTCTTACCAAACAAGGCTATTTCGTTAAATTTTTTCACTTATGCTTCTCGTTTTATCTGTTCTTTCTCACTGAGGTAAACATTTGTAAGTTCTAAAAATCCACTAATGTAGTGTGCAAAAAATATCATGAACTTTTTATCTTCTTCATCAAAATCATCGCTTTTGTTGATTAATTGTAATACTCCAAGGATATGGCGTTTTGAACTGAAAATAGGGGCTGTGACAACATTTTTTGTCTCAAAACCTGTCTCTTTGTCTACATCCGACAAAAAGTCTGGATGAGAGTAAGGATCATTTGTCATTATAGGTTTCTTTTCTCTAAGTGTTACTCCGACAAGTCCTTTATCTGATGGCACGATTATCTTCTCAACACCATCGGCAATAGTTGTCCATAACTCTTGATTTTTGGCATCGTTGATAAAGATAGAACAACGTTGTGCCCCTATGACACTTTTAGCATAAACAGAGATAAGCGGTAAACCTTCAGAGAGTGTTTTTTTCTCTAGCAACTCTCTTCCGAAGTTTGCGAGTGAATGGTAAGTGTTAGCATATTTCATTGTAAAAATTTCCTTATAGATTCATTCTTTCAATTATTTTAGAACTATTATAGTGTAAAATACTAATAAAATAAAGGAATTTTTATGAAAATTACAATCTGGCACAATCCTCGATGTTCAAAATCTCGTGAGGCAGTCAATACAGTAGAAGAAAGTACTTGTGAAACTGAAGTTGTAAAGTATTTGGATGAGAAGATTACTAAAGAGACAATGACAAAAATGCTAAAAATGTTAGGGTTTCAAAGTGCAAGAGAGTGGATGCGAACAGGCGAAGCTGTTTATAAAGAGCTTGATTTAAAAAATGTTACGGATGAAGATACTCTCATTGAAGCGATGATTCAAAACCCTAAACTCATTCAACGTCCTGTTCTCATAAAAGGTAACAAAGCAATTATTGGTCGTCCTGCTGAAACTATCCCAGCATTCATCAAAGAATAATCTTTAGCAATAATAAGCCGTGATTTACTCGCTAGAGTAAATTTTTGGCTCCGCAGAGACTGTAAAATAAGAAGTATAACCTCTCTGTTTTGTTATACAGCTACTTTATGATGTTCAATTTGCATAATTTTATCAGCCAACCAAGTTTTAATAATAGCTTGACGACTTACTCCAATATGCTGTGCTTCTTCATCAAGTTTTTTAACCATCCATGTAGGAAAATCTATATTAATTCTCTTAGGTTCTAAGTTTGGTCTTCTGATTGTGGATAAATCAAGGTACTCAATAATATCTTCTTGATCATCATCAAATATCTTATCAAATTCTTCAGCTTTCATAAATCTCAATCTCCTTTCTTCTTGCTCTTCGGGCAGAAATAATTCTTATGTTTTCTTTACGATAAGTTGTAACTACAGCATATGTCTTTGCGGTAATTTTTCCAATAGTGATAAATCGTTCCTCATCTTCATAAGATGTCTTGATTTCAATCATTTTGTCATCCTTCCAAAGAAGTTTCGCTTCTTCAAAATCAATACCATGTTTTTGCTTATTTGATAAGCTTTTCTTTATATCGTACTCAAACTTCATATAAGAAGTATATCATTTTTATATTAAATAGTAAAATTTCGAGAAAGTTGATGTGAGTATATAACGATTAAAGAGAGCTAATATTAACCCGCTATTGGATTCATATTAGCTTCTGTGTTTTGTTAAATATGATATTTTAACCTAATTAATAACATTGCAACCATTTGTCCGATTAATATGAGGAATAGAAACATAGTGATTTTTCTTATCTTCTCGTTTCTTCTTTCTAAAGACAAGCAAGAAATTTTATCTTCTTGAATGAATTTATCTGTTGCTTCTCTATTATCTAAGGATTTTGATTCAATAATATTTTTGATTAGTTCAGGACTATTGTAAAAGAAAAAAGTATCATAAAATCTATATACAAAATGACCGATTGTTTTTTTACTATTTTTTTCCCTTAATGTAAACCAACGGGAAACTGTACTAATATATGGCATATCCACATATTCAACATTCTGAATGTCATACATATCTTTAGAGTTTATAAGAATATGATTTTTAGATATGCTAAAATTAGAATATTTTTTTTGCAAAAAATGCATTGAACCATAAAACATTAATATTGTAAAAAATACAATCGTTAAACCTGCTAATATTACAAAAGATAAAGCAAACGGACCGCTTAAATCTTGTAGATTTTTATATGTTAAAAGTGAATATAAAGTCATCAAGTTAATAATTGAGACAATGGGTAAAGAATAATAACTAAAAATACTTTTTAAAATTTTTTTACTTGCATCAATATACTTTATTGATAATAATACATCTTCACTTTGTTCCATTTATTGCCTTTAGTATTTAGCTGTTTATCAACATACATTATATACCATAAGTCTTACATTGTAACAATAACACATGTATAAAATAGTTGTTATTTCTTGAAAAATATAGCAAAACACAATATATTTGAATAAATTATACGATTTATAATACTATACTTAAGAATGATATGTATGTTATTTAACTCAAAAAATCAGGGCTTAGGACAAATCCTTTTTTCAAACTCAATTTCGTGGACTATCATAGTTTTTCTATAACAACACCGTTATCTTTGATAAACTTTGAGATAACAGCCGAATGAGTATGTTCATACTCTTTGGCATATACTATGCGTTTTATCCCACTCGCTATGACATTTTTGGAGCATTCACTACAAGGTTCTAATGTTACATAGATAGTTGCCCCATTTATACTTATACCCTCTCGAGCTGCCCAGATGATGGCATTCATCTCTGCATGAATTTCATATGTTTTACTCCACTCATGATGCTCAGTTGTGTACTCATTATCCCAATGATCACAACAGTTGGTAAAGCCTGCTGGCGTTCCGTTGTAACCTGTACTAAGTATGCGACCATCTTTTACGATGACTGCACCCACTTGTTTACTAACACACTTTGAAGCACTCGCTATCTCAGTAGCAATATTTATAAAATTTGCATCACTAAGCATCTAGTTTACTTTACGTATAACATTGATGTCCGCATTATGTCTAAGTCGCGCAAAGTAGTCACTTAAAACTTGCTCGCGTTTTTCAGCCATGATAGAATTTACTATCTGAGTTCTTACACTTGAGAGTCCACCTTGTTTGGCAGATTCTATCTCTTT
>Ga0256840_1002016_pt1 | contig 18320 bp, 18 predicted proteins | sample 355202metaG_FD_185969 | JGI IMG/M metagenome (GOLD analysis project Ga0256840, IMG submission 185969) | Hydrothermal vent microbial communities from Mid Atlantic Ridge, Atlantic Ocean - 355-202 | ecosystem: Environmental > Aquatic > Marine > Hydrothermal vents | place: Atlantic Ocean: Mid...
GCATAAGTAGCACCAAATTTCTCTAGTGCTTTTTTGTGATACCAATGAGTTACTGCTTTTTTGTTTTTCAAAAGCCCAGCCTTACCTAATAGTAAAGTACCAGCACCCACACTCATGGTATATTCAGTTGTAGCATTAATATCCTTAACCCATTTAATTGTTGCTTCGTCATTGAGTATGTTTTTTATTTTTTCACCTCCGGGAATATATAAAATATCCGCTTCCACTACTTCATCAAAACTGTAGTCTGCAGTGAGGGTTTGTATATGACTTGATTTGATGACTCCTTTTTCCTTAGCAACATATTTCAATGTATAGTTTTTGAGATACAAGCTTGGAAAAGTTTGAGATGCTCCTATAGCTTCAAGCATTGTAAAGTTGTCATACAATAGTATCACAATTGTTTTTTGAGTTGCCTTACGAAAAGCAAATAAAGAACCCGCACCAATAACCACAATGGCAAGAATAATGAGTAAGATTTTTCTAGTTTTTTTCATTTCAATAATTAATATAGTTTTTTATTTCAATTACATGCTTTAATTAGAAACGCTGCTACTTTTTCTGAGATGTCTTCTTATTATGTAACCAGTAGGCAATAATACTATTTGTTTTGCTAAGTGAGGATCATTAATAAGCTATAGATTGAAAAATGAATAGAATAATTCGAGTTTAAGCTATATTTTTGTAACCGACGAAAAAATTGATTGAATGAAATTTAAAATTGACAGTTTAGACAAAAGCAGTAACGCAAGAGCAGGAACTATCACTACTGATCATGGTGAAATACAAACCCCTATTTTTATGCCAGTGGGAACGGCAGGAACGGTAAAAGGAGTGCATCAGCGAGAATTAGAAGAGGACATAAAGGCTGAAATAATCCTAGGCAATACCTATCATTTATTTCTGAGACCAGGACTGGAAGTGATAGAAAAAGCGGGAGGATTACATAAATTTAACGGTTGGGAGAAGCCTATTTTAACCGATAGTGGCGGCTATCAAGTATATTCGCTGTCTGGAACAAGGAAAATCAAAGAAGAAGGGGTAACATTTCAATCGCACATTGATGGATCAAAACATATTTTTTCACCGGAGCGAGTGATGGATATTCAGCGAGTAATTGGAGCGGATATCATGATGGCATTTGATGAGTGCACGCCTTATCCGTGTGAATATGGCTATGCAAAAAACTCCATGGAAATGACGCATCGTTGGTTGAAAAGATGCTGTGAACATTTTGATAAAACGGAAAGTTTATATGGCTATAGTCAGACGCTTTTCCCCATTGTACAAGGAAGTGTTTACAAAGATTTGAGAAAACAATCTGCGGAAAAAATTGCTTCATTCGAAAGAGAAGGCAATGCCATCGGTGGACTTTCGGTAGGAGAACCCGCAGAGATGATGTATGAGATGACAGAAGATGTTTGCAGTATTTTACCAAAAGACAAACCTCGCTACTTGATGGGTGTGGGTACGCCTGCCAACATCCTAGAATCCATTGCGCTAGGCGTTGACATGTTTGACTGTGTGATGCCTACACGAAATGCACGAAATGGCATGCTTTTCACTACTGAGGGAATCTTGAACATGAGAAATGTAAAGTGGAAAAATGACCATAGCAAAATTGATAGGGGACTTGGTGGTCATGTCAGTACTTTTTATTCAAAAGCATATTTGAGACATTTAATCACGAGCAAAGAAATTCTTGGAGCGCAAATTGCTAGTATTCATAACCTAACCTTTTATCTTTGGTTGGTAAAAGAGGCAAGAAAGCATATTATTGCAGGTGATTTCACCACATGGAAAAATGAAACGGTTCAAAAAGTAATGCAGCGGCTTTAAAAGCCAACAATGAAACTATTAGATAAATATATTCTCAAAAGATTTTTGACGGCATATTTTTTTGCAGTACTTATCATTTTATCTATTATTATCGTAATAGACTTCACGGAAAAGAACGATAATTTTGTAGAGCATGGGCTGAAAATGAGCCAAATTCTAGGTTACTACAAATTGGTGATACCGTATTTTGCTAATTTCATCTCGCCATTAATGATTTTTATTGCTGCCATATTTGTAAGTGCAAAAATGGCTGGGCATACAGAAATTGTGGCAATACTTAGTAATGGCGTGTCTTTTGCACGAATGATTGTACCATTTCTGGTAGGTGCAATGTTTGTGGGGTTGTTAAATTTTTATTTGCAAGGGTGGGTTATCCCTGATTTTAATAAGGAGAAAATAAACTTTGAGATTCAGTATATTGAACGACCGTTCAATTACTCAGATAGGAATATTCACTTTCAGGAAAGTGAAAATATCTTTTTGTATATGCAGAGTTATGTAAATAATATCAAGAGGGGAAATAAATTTTCGCTGGAAAGAATAGAAAACACAATACTCAAAGAAAAATTGACTGGAGATTATATAGAGTGGAATGAGGATTCTAGTCGGTGGACAATTAAAAACTGGAAGTTGATGGTTTTTGATAGTTTAGGGGAGAATATTACCAAGGGGAAGGAGATGGATACGGTACTTAGAATTAGACCGCAAGACTTCGAAAATAATTATAGAAAGTGGGAAACCTTGACGATGCATGAATTAGATGATCACGTTGCAGAACTTAATGCACGTGGGGCGATGGATGCACCTGTTTTTAAAATTGAAAAGCAAGTACGGTATATGTCACCTTTTACCTATGTGATTTTAACTTTTTTAGCACTGATTGTGGCTTCTCGAAAAACTAGAGGAGGAACAGGAGTACAAATTGCTGTTGGCTTTTTACTCGCCTTCTTTTTTATTATACTATACATCTTGAGCCGAAGTATCGCTGAAAGTAGTACGCTGCCTTATATTTTGGTGGTCTGGTTTCCAAATATATTGTTTGCGGTAATCAGCTTGCTGTTGTATAAAATTCTTCCTCGTTAATTTAAGGTAATCAACGATATGAAAGCCACGCCAAAAGACTATCTACAGTTACATTTTATCGTTTTTATTTGGGGATTTACAGCTGTTTTAGGTGCGCTAGTGACAATTCCATCTGTTGAGCTGGTTTTTTACAGAACACTTTTTGCTTTTCTTTCATTGTGGCTAATTCTATATCTCAAAAAGACTGGTTTCAGCATTGGGCGAGGTGATTTCTTAAAAATCCTAGGGGTGGGCGTTATCATCGCACTCCACTGGATTACATTTTTCGCGGCGATAAAAATATCCACAGTTTCAGTCTGTCTGGCGGGATTGGCAACCACTTCTTTTTGGACTAGTTTTTTAGAGCCGCTCATACGCAGGACAAAATTGAAATGGTATGAAGTAGCATTGGGCGTGGTGGTGATTGGTGGGTTATATATCATTTTCAAATTTGAGTTTAATCATAAAATGGGATTGTTTTTGGGTGTTTGTGCTGGTTTTTTCGGGGCATTATTTTCGGTGATTAATGGTAGGTTTGTTGATAAGCATGATCCTTATGTGATTACATTCTATGAAATGCTAGGGGCATTTTTAGGCACCGTGGTGATGTTACCCCTGTACTATTATATTTTGGGCGAAGGACTGTCATCCGTTCAGCTTGTACCAACAGGTATGGATGTTATTTATATTGGATTGTTGGCATTGGTTTGCACGGTTTATCCTTTTGCCGCTGCCATCGAATTGATGAAACGCCTCTCGGTTTTTACAATTAATTTGACCGTAAACTTAGAGCCTATTTATGGAATAATACTGGCAGTAATTATTTTTGGTGCAAAGGAAACAATGTCAAGCCAATTTTATATTGGGACCGCTATTATCTTAGCATCTGTTATCATTCATCCTGTGTTAGACCATTATTATAAAAGAAGAAAAGAGAGACTGGAACGACAAATTCCTGTGAATTGATTATAACGTGCCCTCCCAAATCATAAAATTTGGAAAAATACTTCCGAGTTCAGGTTTCTGACCAAAAATACCATAAATGGTAGATCCTGATCCACTCATGCTGGCATAAGAAGCACCAAGTGCATAGAGCTGGTTTTTTATTTCAGATAATTGTGGGTGGTTCGGAAAAATGGAGGCTTCGAAATCATTTTTTAGAAGGTTTTTCCATTCAGTAATTGGGTGATTTTCAATAATATCTTTGATGCTAAAAGTAGGTTTCTGTGGTTTGATTCCTGCATAAGCTTCTGCCGTTGAAATGTGGATATTTGGATAGACAAGTACTATATATTTTCCTGTTAAATCAATGTTTAGCGGGTTGAATACAGTGCCTTTTTCTAGTGCTAGTATAGGTTTGTTTTTAATGAAAAATGGACAATCACTGCCAATTTTTTCGGCATATTCTTCAAGTATAAAATCATCCAAATACAATTCAAAAAGTTGATTTAATGCTTTGAGTGTGAAGGCAGCATCGGAAGAACCACCACCAAGTCCTGCACCAATTGGAATGATTTTGTGCAAGTAAATTACTACATTGGGAAGCTGAAAATCTTTTTTTAGTAATTGATAGGCTTTCATACACAAGTTATTTTCTGCTTTTCCTGGGATCTCTATTCCTGAACTATTGAAAGTAGTTTTCTTTGCTGGGATGATTTCCAATACATCATGCCACTGTACAGGATAAAAGCAGGATTGGATAGTATGAAATCCATCTCCTCTTTTTTCTGTGATGTTCAGTCCTATATTTATTTTAGCATTCGGAAATACAATCATTTCACTTGTTTCTTTATTTTCCCTCTTTTCCCTCTTCCCTTTTCCCCCCAATGAAGCGGTACAAAAGTAATTAAACCCCCAAACAAATAAACAGTTAAACAATTAATCTTATTTTTGTTTTATCAAAAGGATATTATGAACCAATGAGCACAGAAATCCACTGAAAAGATTATTATCACCTCACTCAGAGTCTCCTGAAAGGGACTCTGAGTCCCTTTAGCAACATACAGAGTCCTTTGCGAGAGACGCTGATGGCGGGAGAAGAGAACGCTGTGTGGGAATATTAATAAGATGTTATGAACCAATGAGTACTAAAGATCGATCAAAAAAATACTGCAATAGCTTGACGGCCTATTCAAGGAGAAAAACAATAGAAGTGAAGGTTGGAAATTTACCTTTAGGAGGTGACAACCCTATTCGTATTCAGTCCATGACAACAACCGATACCATGGATACAATGGCAACGGTGGAGCAATCGATCAAGATGATTAAGGCGGGCTGTGAGTATGTTCGCATTACAGCACCTAGTCTGAAAGAGGCAAATAACCTCGCTGAAATAAAAAAGGAACTAAAGAAAAGAGGTTATGATGTGCCGCTGATTGCGGACATTCACTTTACGCCCAATGCTGCTGAAGTAGCTGCACGGATTGTGGAGAAAGTAAGGGTTAATCCTGGTAATTATGTGGACAAGAAGAAATTTCAGGTATTGGAATATACAGCCGAGGAGTATGAGGCAGAGATTGAAAGAATCAGAAAGCGATTTACGCCATTGGTGAAAATATGTAAGGAACATGGTACTGCCATGAGGATTGGCACCAACCACGGCTCCCTTTCAGATAGGATTTTAAGCAGGTATGGCGATACGCCATTGGGCATGGTGGAATCGGCGTTAGAGTTTTTGCGAATATGTGAAGATTTAGAATACTATGAGGTGGTGCTTTCCATGAAGGCGAGTAATACACAAATCATGGTGCAAGCCTATCGATTATTAGTGAATCGTCTGGAAGCAGAGGGTATGCAGGCTTATCCGTTACACTTGGGTGTGACTGAGGCAGGTGAAGGAGAGGATGGGAGAATAAAATCTGCAGTGGGCATTGGTGCTTTGCTAGAAGATGGGCTAGGCGATACCATTCGTGTTTCGCTGACCGAAGACCCAGAATTTGAGATGCCTGTAGCAAAAATATTAGCAGAAAGATATGATAACCGAGTAGAACATGCTCCTATCAAACCAATCGATGAAGTGCCACATAATCCATTTAATTATTTCAAAAGAGCCGCTAGAGAAGTAGAGAATATAGGCGGAGTAAATGTGCCAAGGGTAATTGCTGACCTGAGTCACTTACAAAACATCATATTGAAAGATTTAAAAAGTATCGGACATTTCTACATGCCTTTGCTGGATAAATGGAAAATGAATGACTTGGGAAGTGATTTTGTTTATACCAAAAATATCCCAATTCCTTTTATGCTTCCGAATGGGTTGAAAGAGATTTTGGATGACGAAACATGGAAGAGGTTGGCAGATAAATCCAATAAATTTCCACTGTTTTCAGTCAATAGTTACAATCTAGGAGTTCAGAAAAGTGATGTTATGAACTTCTTGAGGTTAAATATTTCTGATTTGACCGAAGCGTTACTGGATAAAATTAGAAACGACAAGACATTGGTTTTGATGCTAGATAGTGACAACAGACATGCCATGCCAGAGCTGCGGCGGTTTTTCTTTGAGCTAGCGCAAAAGAAGATTAATGTACCTGTTGTTATTATTAGAAAATACAAAGGGTTGTCCGCAGAAAAATTACAATTGTATGCAGCAACGGATGTGGGGGGATTGCTGATTGATGGATATGGCGAGGGAGTGATGTTGAGCTCAGAATATGTTGATGAAAGAGAGAAAGATTTGGTTTTAGAGACTATCAAAAACTATAACAATACTGCTTTTGGTATTCTGCAAGCAGCTCGTACGAGAATGTCCAAAACTGAGTATATTTCTTGTCCATCATGTGGTAGGACACTTTTTGACTTGCAAGAAACCACCGCAATGATTAGAAAAAGAACGGATCACCTGAAGGGAGTGAAGATTGGCATTATGGGTTGTATTGTCAACGGACCTGGAGAAATGGCAGATGCTGATTTTGGCTATGTAGGCTCAGGAAAAGGAAAAATAACATTGTATAAAGGACAAGAAGTTGTAAAAAAAGGTGTGCCATCTGATAAGGCAGTTGATGAGCTTATTGAGATTATAAAGGAAAATGGCAGATGGAATGAGCCTGAGTTGGTGGAATAATTTTAATTAGGATATTTATAAACCTTGCGCAGTCATGATTTACCATATAAGACATTTAAGGGAATTATAAGGATTTCATATAATCAAGCGTTACTTCTTATATGGCACTTCTATGCCTTATATGGTTAGAAAACCTAAAGCAGTTAAAATTCATCATATAAGATATTTAAGGAGATATAAGGGTTTCATATAGTCAAGCGCTACTTCTTATATGAACCTTCTATGCCTTATATGGTTAAAAAGAGATGGTTTTAATTATAATGTCACTAAATTTACTTTCATGGAAGACGAAAAAAATAATAACGTAGGCGGAGGAGTGATAGATTATGTCGTACGATTATTTGGTAAAAAAGACCCCTCTAAACCGACAAGTGCAAACCTAAAAATTATGCATGGCATCAATAAAATAACAATAGTCATATTTTTGTTGGCACTTATTTATTGGATTGCTAAAAGACTGATCTAATGAATATTGAATATTTCAGAGAATATTGTCTAGCCAAAAAAGGAGTAACGGAGGAGTTTCCCTTTGATGAGAAAACACTAGTTTTCAAGGTGATGAACAAAATGTTTGCACTAACAGGTATTGATACTTTTGCAAGCATCAATATAAAATGTGATCCTGAAAAAGCCATCGAACTAAGAGAGCAATATGATAGTGTTATTCCAGGATACCATATGAGCAAGAAGCATTGGAATACCGTAAAAATAGATGGGACAATTTCGGATATGTTGATTTTGGAGTGGTTGGATCACTCGTATGATTTAGTAGTAAGTGGGCTGACGAAAAAATTGAAAGAGGAATTGAAAAATTTGGATTAACCAAATCATGTTCAAAAAAGTACTGTTCTTTCTAATATTTATAATTCCGATATATTCCTGCAATTCACAGAAACCTGAAAAAATACCTATGAAATATTTAGCGTTAGGAGATTCTTATACCATAGGTGAGCGAGTAGCTGAGAGTGAGCGCTGGCCTGTGGTTTTAGCAGAGAAGCTAAGGAAGGATGGTATTGAAATAGAGAACCCTAAAATTATAGCCGTTACTGGATGGACTACCGATGAATTAAAGGCAGGGATTGTAAAGGAAGCCTTAAAAGAAAAATATGGGTTGGTATCACTGCTTATTGGAGTGAATAATCAATACAGAGGTTATGATATTGATATTTATAAAAAGGAATTTAAAGAATTATTAGATACTGCAATTGGCTTTGCAGAAGGAGACACTGCTAAAGTTTTTGTAGTTTCTATTCCTGATTATGGAGTAACACCTTTTGCCAAGGATGGTGACATTGAGAAAATTGCCAAAGAAATAGAGGAATATAATGCCATTGCCAAAAATATATGTGAGGAGCAAGACATACCCTTCTACAATATCACCCCCATCTCTAAAAAGGCTTTGGAAAACCTAGATTTAGTTGCAAATGACGGATTACACCCTTCGGCACTTATGTATGCCGAGTGGGTGGAATTTTTCTATGGTGACGTTTATGATTTGATTAGTGAGGAATAAATCACTAACATGAGTTGCTACTAAGCAGCAACCGTATACTTCCCATCGCCTGCATAATTTTCACTCTTGCCAAAGTTCTTCAAGGTCTTGATATGCGAAACAAGCGCTCCAAAGAAAGTAGGATGCTCATAGTAAGGCAACCCAAATTCTAAAGCCGTTGCCTTAACAATTGGGTGAATGGCACGGTAGTGAATATGGCACATTTTTGGAAACAAATGATGCTCTACTTGCAGGTGTAAACCACCAGTCAGAAAGCTGGCTAAAGGACTTGTAGGCGCATAATTGGTGCTAGTATATAATTGATGTGCTGCCCACGTATATTCCATATTTCCCTCTTCACTAGCTTCAGGAAATGCCAAGTCTTCATTGATATGTGATAGTTGAAATATTAGCGCAAGTGTTAAGCCCATTGAGAAATGCATGACTACAAAACCTAGTAAAACATAATACCAAGCTAGATTAAGCACCATGATAGGCAGGGCGATAAACATAAAATAGTATGCCACTTTGTACGCAATCATTCTAAAAAGCTCCCTCTTGTTTTTTCTACTGTTGTCATAACCACCAATATTGTCTTGATTAAATTTAACGTAGTCTTTTTTAAACACCCAAGAAATAGAAGACAAGGCATATAGGAAAAACACATAGATATGTTGGTATTTATGTATTTTCCATAATTCCTGTTTTGGATTGGTGCGTATGATTGGCACTTGGTCAATGTCCTCGTCATAGTTAGGGATATTTGCCCAGGTATGGTGTACAATGTTATGCATGATATTCCACATATAATCATTTGCTCCAACTAGGTTATAACTTAAGCCAAGAAATTTGTTGGTTTTTGCATTGTTAGTGTATGATCCATGAATGGCATCATGTCCAATGTTAATGCCCATCATGGCACTAAAAAAACCAATCAGTACAGCAAGAAAAAGCATGACTGCTGGAGGGAACATATTGGATAAGATTAGTAAATAAATTCCCACAAAAGAACCAAAAATAAAAATGCTTTTTACAACCATTGCCGTATTTGCATTTTTTGAGATATTATTGGTTGTAAAGTATTCATCCACTCTTTTTTTTAGAACGGAGTAAAATTCAGTTTGATTTTCCTTTTTAAACTTGATTCTTTGAGGTGCTACCATGCGTTTTTATTTAAACCTGTGCAAATTTCGTGAATGAATACTAATTAACCTATACTTATTCAACATTTTATATTTTATTTTATTACTAAAATAGGTGTGTATTTGATAAAAAAAAAGGGATAAACTTGAAGTCAGTTTATCCCTTTTTAATCTAAAATCTATATTGAAACTATACCTTTTTCTTTTTAACGGTAGTTCTTCTTGTTCTTTTTGGCTTTTCTTTTTCTATCACAAATTCTACATCAGAAAATATTCTGCCGCAATGCTCACATACAATAATCTTCTTTCTTTCTTTGATGTCAGCTTGTCTCTGCGGAGGAACAATATTGAAACAACCACCACATGCAGCTCTTTTTACAGAAACTACAGCGAGTCCGTTTCTAGCATTTCCTCTTAGCTTGTCATAAGCTACCAAAAGTCTATCATCAACATCTTTTGTTGCTTTCTTTCTTTTGTCTAGCAATTTATTCTCGTCGCCTTCGCTTTCCGAAATGATTTGCTTCAGTTCTTCATGCTTTACTTTGAGGTCTTTCTTCCTTTCACCCGCCTGAACTTCTGTTTCTTTAATTTCTTCTTTTTTAGCTTCTATTTTTATAAAAGCCTCTTTAATTCTTTTTTCAGAAATTTGGATTTCCAATGCCTGCAATTCCATTTCCTTGGTAATGGCATCATATTCCCTGTTATTTCTAACATTCATTTGCTGCTCATTGTACTTTTTTATCAGTTTCTCCGAATCTTTAATGGCAGTTTTTTTGTTAGTGATATCATCTTCGATGCTTTTTAAGTCATCGTTGAATTTCTCTAATCGAGTATTGTAACCTGCAATTTCATCTTCTAAATCTCTTACTTCTTCAGGTAGCGCACCCCTTACTTTTTTGATGCCATCTAGATTTGAATCTATTTCTTGAAGTTTTTCGAGTGCTTGAAGTTTTTTCTCTATCGTGTTTTCCATTGTTAAAAATAACTTATAGGATTTGTTACCTGTTTTGTCAAATGAAGCGCAAAAGTAGTGAAATTTTTGTTTAATAAATCATAAATTAATTCTTTTGTAAAAACTTCACTTTCATAGTGTCCAATGTCCATAATTATCAGCTTCGAATCGGCATCAAAAAACTCATGATATTTGAAATCACCTGTGATGAAAATATCTGCCTGTTCCTTGATGGCATCCTGAAGTAAAAAACTTCCTGCCCCACCGCAAAAGGCTACTTTTTCTACTTTCTTTTTCAAAAGAGAAGTATGTCTGATACAATCCAGTTGCATGTTCTTTTTTAAATGGTGTAAAAAATCTTTTTCACTCATCGCCTTCGGCAAATTCCCAACCATGCCTGCACCAATTTCCTGATTGATATTCCCTAATGAATTTAGGTAATATGCAATTTCTTCATATGGATGTGCTTTTTTTAATGCGTCTAGTATTTTCTGCTCAATATTGGATGGAAAAACAACCTCAATTCTATCTTCTGTCACTTCTTCCAATTTGTTTTTTGTGCCAACTGTTGGATTGGCTTGTTCATTACCTTCGAAAGTACCTGTGCCTTCTGTTCTGAAACTACAATTTTTATAATTACCGATATTTCCAGCGCCAGCTTCATTCAATGCTTTGAGTACACTTTTTGTATCCTTTTTTGGTGTAAAAACAACTAATTGAGAAAGTAATCCTTTTTTAGGTTTTAGGATTTTTAGATTTTCTAACCCAAGTTTTTCGCCAATTTTGCGGTTGACACCTACATGCACATTATCCAGATTGGTATGAATGGCATAAATGGCGATGTCATTTTTGATGGCTTTAATGATGACCCTTTCCACATAATTTTTGCCTGTAATTTGCTTTAAACCACTAAAAACAATGGGATGATGCGCTATGACCAAATTACAATTCGTGTCTATAGCTTCTTGAATGACAGATTCTGTCGAGTCTAGACATATCATGACGCCAGTTACTGTTGCATTCGCATTACCTACAATCAGTCCTGAGTTATCATAGCTTTCCTGATAGTTTTTAGGAGCAATCCCTTCTAAAAAATTTGTAATCTCTTTTATTCTAGTCATAATTAACGAAATTTGCCGAGTTGCTGCTAAGCTAATCAATGACTAATTATTTAATGCAATTTTTAAAAATTTTATTACTTCCTTTTTCGCTGCTGTATCATTGGGTGACCAAGTTTAGAAATCACCTCTACGATATTGATTATAAGAAGTCATTTCAGTTTGATACAATGGTATTGTCGGTCGGCAACTTATCGGTAGGAGGTACGGGTAAGTCGCCCATGGTAGAATATTTGATAAGATTGTTATCAGAGGAAAATAAAATCACCACGTTGAGCCGAGGATATGGTCGAAAAACCAGTGGATTCAGATTAGCCAATGAAGATGATAACGCAGCTACGCTCGGTGACGAGCCATTTCAGTTTTATACAAAATATAAAGAACAAATCAATGTGGCAGTGGGAGAGGAGCGGGCATTGGCAATCCCACAAATATTATTTGAAATACCTGACAATCAGATTATTATATTGGATGACGCTTATCAGCATCGTACTGTGACTCCTAATCTAAGTATTTTATTAACTGCTTTCTCAAACCCTTTTTACAACGATAGCTTATTACCTTCGGGCAGATTAAGAGAGGCTCGCTCGGGTGCGAATAGAGCAGATGTAATTGTGATGACCAAGTGTCCAAATGATTTGTCTGGTGAGGCACAGCAGGAGATGTCAGGAAAAATAAAAGCATATACAAAAAATGATACGCCTATTTTTTTTGCAGGAATAAAGTACTTGCAGCCAAAAAATATAAGAGAAAGTGATGCATCTATATTTTCTAAAAACGTCTTACTAGTTTCGGGAATTGCCAATGCCGCTCCGTTAGAAGAGTATGTAAAAAGCAACTTTAATTTATGTGCTCACCTTGATTTTGCGGATCATCATAACTATTCAGTAAAGAATTTACTACAGATTAAAAATAAATTCGCTGCAATTGATTTTGAAGATAAAGTAGTATTAACCACCGAAAAAGATGCCATGCGCTTATCAAATGAGGCTTTTAAATCAGATTTAGAGGGACTGCCGATATTTTATTTGCCAATCCAAACGTATTTTTTAAAAAATGGCGATATTTTTGATGCAAATGTTTTGCAGATTGTAAATAACAAGGAAAAAACCGTAAACTAAAAAACGTGTATCAAAAACTGTTATCGATTCTTTTCATTGCTTTCCTCTTTACAGAAGTGGCATTCTCTCAGATTCGGAGGGGTGATAATGATTTGAATAGAAATGGAGATTTTGGGGAAGACATTTACGCCAGCGATACGGTCGATAAAGCACCCACCGGCCCGTTTAATATTGACTCGGTGGTAGTGGATTCACCGTACGGGCCTGAGACCGCACGATTTTTTTACGAAGAAAACATCAAATACAACGATACAATTTATCATTATTTAGATACACTCCCCGACAATTTTAACAGTTTTGATTTTGTTAGAAAAAGTAGATTTATGATGCAGGATCTGGGAAATCTAGGCACTGCCATCCGCCCTATATATTTTTCTCCTGTAAACAAAATAGGCAAAGAGTCAGGTTACGATTCGTATAATTATTATTTTAAAACGCCTGAAAAGGTAAAGTACTACGATACTAAATCACCGTACTCAAGTATTTATGCTGTTTTTGGTGGCTCAAACAGAGCGATTGTGGATGTGGAATATTCTAGAAATGTGAATAAGGATTGGAATTTTGGGTTTAACATCAAGGCAATCACTGCCGATAAGCAAGTAGGCTCTTCTGGTAAAGGCGATAGAAATGTAATTTCCTATGCCTACGATTTTTATAATTCGTACCGCTCTAAAGATGGGCGATATCGCATGCTTGCAAACCTATCACGCGTAAAGCACCGCGTGGTGGAGAGTGGCGGAATTGTGCCTCCCGAAGTGAACTTGGCATCCAATCTTTTTGGCTATAATGAAGATGCGCAAGTATGGTTACAGAATGCCGAAAGTAATGAGTTGATGGTCAATTACCACTTGTATCACCAGTTCAGATTCACTGATTACTTGCAGGTATATCATCAGCTTGATAAGACGAGTGAAACCATTAATTTTATTGATGATGGTGTGGGGTCTGATAAGGCTTATTTCACCAAAATACTTATTTCGGATACAGAAACCGCCGATGAATCTAAGTTTAAATATTTCACCAATGAAATAGGGATGAAAGGGGACTTTCAGCATCTGTTTTATAGTTTTTATTTAAAAAGAAGGTCGGTAAAATATATCCCCAAATACTTAGAGGCAATCGGTAAGGACTATGAAAATTATGCTGGCACCTACTTGCGATACAACCTCACCGATAGCAGTGCGGTGAGGTTTAATGCCGAATACTTACTGGGTGGCGACTTTAAAATCATAGCAGGTTTCAAGAATAAAATTTTAGATGTTTCTTATACAAGCACAAAAAGTCAGCCTTCGTTTATGGTAGAAAATTATTTTGGCAACCATGATGAGTGGCATAACAATTTCTCTTCAATTATTGCCAATAAAATAGATGCAAAAATACATTATCAGATAGGCTCTTTATCGCTGAGTCCACTTTTTTCTATTTCTAACATCCAAAATTACATATATTTTAACAAGAATAAACAACCTGAACAGGCAAGCAAGGGCGCAACAATTTTGATAGGAGGGTTGGATTTTAGCTTTAAATTTTCAAAATACCTGCACTTAGATAATAAGGTAATTTATACCGCAATAGGGGGAGAGGATGGTGACAAGTTTAGAATTCCAGAACTATTTGTCAATTCAAAATTCTACTATGAAAATATGATGTTTGACAATGTGATGTGGGCGCAGATTGGGCTTGACATGCATTGGCAGACGGATTATTATGCGATGAATTATGACCCAGTTATTTCGCAGTTTTACCTGCAAGATGACTTTGAAATCCCTTCCTATTTATTAGCAGATTTTTTCATCAGTTTTAAAGTAAAGCGCTCCAGGTGGTTTTTCAAGTTGACCAATGTGCTACAAAATGTAGAAGCAGACGGCTATTTCGCAACGCCCTACTACACCGGACAAAAACGTACTTTTGATGCTGGTGTGAAGTGGATGTTTTTTAATTGATTACATTCCTGTGGCTTCCTCAGCCCTGTAGGGGCGAAATATGAATAGCATGGGGTAAAACCCTATGAAGAAGGTGCAAAATCCAATTGTTTTGGCGAGATATTTAACTTTAGAAAAGCAAATATCGTGACAAAACATAGTCGTAGTGTTGCTATATAATTTCTAGTGAATGGCTAGTCTAAGTGATATAATTTATTTGCAGTTGGTGTAAGAAAGGTGTAAATTTACACCATATGTAATCTTAAAATGTAAATCATGCCAAGACAAAGTATTTCATTTACGACGCCAAATGACGAATGGCTAAAAGCACAGGTACAGAGCGAGGAATATACGAGCAAAAGCGAGCTTGTTAATGATTTGATACGACAAGCACGAACACAACAAAAAGAAGTGGATTGGATTCGTGCTAAGATTATCCGTGCCGAGCGAAGGGGTTTTACCGAGATGACTCGTGCTGAAATCTTAAAGAAGTCGAAGGAGGAGTTTGGTAAGAATGGAAAACTATAGACTAAGTGAAGAGGCTAAGGATGATTTAATACGGATCCATCAATATGGTATGCAGCAATTTGGGGAAATCCAAGCTGATAAATATTTTCTTACATTGTTTGAGCAATTTGAAGTAATTGCAAAACAACCTTATTTATATCAGTCAGTTGATTTTATTCGCAAAGGTTATAGACGTTGTGTTTGTGGTGTGGATAGTATTATTTATCGTATTGAGGATGAAACCGTAGAAATTATGATAATCACAGGACGACAAGACATAGATGAAAAACTAAATATACGATGAGCAAAAATATATTAGGATTAGAGCTACCATCAGATCCACGGTGGATTAACATCGCAGAGAAGAACTTAGAAGAGATTTTAATTGATCATGCCTACTGCGAGCAAAAAGCAGCATCGGCATGTATATCCATGATTGTGCAATTTCCTGATAAAGAAGAGTTAGTGAAGGTAATGACGCCAGTGGTAGCGGAAGAGTGGGAGCATTTTGAGCGCGTGCTGCAACAATTGGAAAAACGAGGTTATAAACTAGGTAAACAGCGGAAAGACGAGTACGTAGCAGCGCTTAGCAAAAAACTAAAGAAGGGCGGCAGCAGAGAGCAGCAATTGGTGGAGAAGTTGTTAATGTGTGCGTTGATAGAAGCAAGAAGCTGTGAGCGATTTAAGTTGCTTTGGAAAAACCTAGAAGATGAAGAACTGAAGGCATTTTATCATGAGCTGATGATCTCTGAAGCAGAACATTATAAAAATTTTCTTAAACTCGCCAAAGAATATCTCCCAGAAGCGCAAGTCATGATCAGGTGGCAAGAATTCTTAGAGGACGAAGCAGAGATTATGAAAAATTTAGAGGTTCGGAGTGACAGGATGCATTGATGCAGATATACGCTCCTTTCTTACAAATAAAAATTAGATAAATATGTTAAAAATAAATTTCAATACCAACGGGTTTGTAAAAATAGAAGCTCTAATTTCTTCGCCTGAAGTAGAACACCTGCGAGGTATTTATAAGGAACTGTTGGAGGATAAGGAAAAGACCGAAGGTTTGAGAAGTGATTTGGGAGGAGGTGATGGAGGAGGGAAAGTTGAAAAAATTACACAAATCATGTGCCCGAGTACGATTAAACCTGAGTTGCTAAAAAGCGTTGCTTTTAAAGAGGCACTCAATTGGGCAAAAGTACTATTGGGAGATGATATGGCATTGGATTTTGATATGTTAATCAACAAGTCACCACATACCAATACGCCGACACCTTGGCATCAAGATGCTGCCTATTGGATTAAAATGCCTGATAAAAGAGCGGTAAGTTGTTGGATAGCATTGGATGATGTGTATGAAGACAATGGATGTATGTGGTTCATTCCCAAAGGCGAAAATATGGATATTTTAAAACATACTCCTTTTCCAAATGGAGGAGCGCTGCATTGCAAAACTGACACAAGTAGTGCGCAATGTATCCCACTCAAAGCAGGAGGCTGTACTTTTCATGATGGCTTCACGCTTCATTATAGCAAAGGAAATACAACTGCGGGACAAAGAAGGGCATTGATTTTTAATTTCAGACCTCAAAAGATGATTGACCTTGAAAGAGAGCAGGGGATTGATCATACTGGCAATAGGAAGGTGAGAAATAGTTAACTGTTCCTCGCATTGCTCACTTTTAATCCATTCTGTCACTATAGGATATACTGCTTATTTTTTTATATGAGAAAAAATTATATTTCCATGACTTGCAATGTATCTTTCAGAAATATGTTATTTTTAGCTTTCTAAAAAATAGAGTAGATGGAAAACTTTGTAGTATCGGCAAGAAAATATAGACCTGCTAGTTTCGACAGCGTTGTCGGGCAGGATCATATTACCACGACGCTAAAAAATGCCATCGAAAATAATCATTTGGCACAGGCATTGCTTTTTTGTGGTCCTCGTGGTGTTGGTAAAACAACTTGCGCTAGGATTGTTGCCAAAATGATTAATAATTTCGATGATAACGATCCCTCTACTGCCATGAATATTTATGAGCTGGATGCAGCGTCAAATAACTCGGTAGATGATATTCGTAGTTTGGTAGATCAGGTCAGGTATGCACCACAACATGGTAAATATAAAATTTATATCATTGACGAGGTGCACATGCTATCAAATGCTGCTTTCAATGCATTTTTGAAAACATTGGAAGAACCGCCTGACTATGCAATTTTTATATTGGCGACTACCGAAAAGCATAAGATTATTCCCACCATCTTATCAAGGTGTCAGATTTTTGATTTCAACAGAATTCAGGTACCTGAAACAGTGGAACACCTAAAAGAAATCGCAAAAAAAGAAAATATAGAAGCTGAAGAGGAGGCACTTTTGCTGATTGCTCAAAAAGCCGATGGGGCGCTTAGGGATGCGTTGTCTATTTTTGATTTAATTGTTACCTATTCTTCTGGCAAAAAACTCACCTATCAAGATACTATTAAGAATTTACATATTCTGGATTATGATTATTATTTCAAATTAACGGATGCATTTTTAGAGGAGAATCTTTCAGAAGCATTACTCATTTTTGATGATATACTGAAGCAGGGATTTGATGGGAATAATTTTTTAACAGGTATTACAGAACATTTTCGTGATTTGCTGGTTTGTAAAGACCCTGCAACCATTCAATTGATAAATGTTGCAGAAAGTGTGAAGGCAAAATACTTGGCACAAGCTGAAAAAGCATCGATGTCATTTTTACTGACTGCACTTAACTTGACAAATCAAAGTCAGATAGGTTATAAAGGAAGTAAGAATCAACGGCTTCACGTAGAATTAGTATTAATGAAGTTGGCACATATAAGTGCTGCTATAAGTCTCGCTTCAAATCCACCTTCGCAGGAGGCATTAAAAAAAAAAGTCAGGTAGTAGCTAAAACAACAGAAAAAACTGAGGAGGAAAGTGTAGAGAAGGAGGAAGCAGAAGTTGTTACCGACAAAAAAGAAGAGCCTGTAACAGTAGCTGAATCAAAGCCTGTAATAAATACCCCGCTCATAAAAAAAGTATCGCTTACCGCCACGACAAAGATATCCGCGCCAATAGTTCAAGAGCAAGAG
>Ga0256840_1002017_pt1 | contig 18318 bp, 19 predicted proteins | sample 355202metaG_FD_185969 | JGI IMG/M metagenome (GOLD analysis project Ga0256840, IMG submission 185969) | Hydrothermal vent microbial communities from Mid Atlantic Ridge, Atlantic Ocean - 355-202 | ecosystem: Environmental > Aquatic > Marine > Hydrothermal vents | place: Atlantic Ocean: Mid...
TTCAGGGTCATGGGCCATATACTTCTTCCGCTTTTGAACAAATTTTCCATAAATAGGATGACGAAACCGCCTGATTACCGTTACCGTGACCGTTTTGTCATTTTTGTCACTGGATACAGTGCCGGTCAAAGTACGCCGCAATCCCTTCTTTTCTGTTTCCATCTATTACTGCTCCCCGGCTTCCTCTGTCTTCTTCTCGCGAAGGACGGTCAGCACCCTGGCGATGTCCCTCCTTACCGAGCTAATCTTGGAGGTGTTTTCCAACTGGTGCGTGGCGTGCTGATACCTGAGATTGAACAGTTCCTTACGGAGATCCTGCTCCTTCTTCACAAGCTGATCTATTGTCAATTCCCTCAATTTCTCTGCCGCTATCATATTCCCGAACTCCTGACTACTATCTTGGTTGGGATTGGGAGTTTATAGGCTGCCAAGCGCAAGGCCTCCATAGCAAGTTCCTTGTCAACCCCCTCCATCTCATAGAGAATCCGGCCGGCCTTTACTGGAGCTACCCAATACTCGACGCTGCCCTTTCCTTTACCCATCCTGGTTTCAGCAGGCTTCCTGGTAACGGGTTTGTCCGGAAAGATACGAATCCAGACCTTTCCCTTTCTCTTGATATGTCGGGTTATTGCGATACGTGCTGCCTCAATCTGCCTCGCAGTGATCTTGCCGTTTCCAAGGGCCTTCAGACCGTAGTCGCCGAAGTTGAGGGTATTACCCCGCTGAGCAACACCCCTTAGTCTGCCCTTCTGCTGTTTTCTCCATTTAATCTTCTTAGGCGCTAACATTTTTCTGATCCTCAATAAAAATGATTAAATTCTCACCGTTAAACTTCAGCGGGAAGGAGATCGCTCTCTTTGTCCGGCAGAACCTCTCCCTTGAATATCCAGACTTTTACGCCTATAACCCCATAGGTGGTATAAGCCTGGGCAAAACCATAATCGATATCTGCTCTAAGGGTGTGAAGGGGGACCCGGCCCTCAAGATACCATTCCCGCCTTGCCATTTCAGCACCGCCGAGACGCCCGGCACACTGTACCCTGATGCCAAGTGCACCAAACTTTAGGGCCATTCCAACAGCTCGTTTCATTGCCCGCCGGAAGGATATACGCCGCTCAAGCTGGGATGCGACATTCTCTGCAACGAGCTGTGCATCCAGTTCTGGTCTGCGAACCTCAGTGATATCGATGAGAACAGGGCGTTTCACCATCTTTTCCACAGATTTTTTAAGAGATTCTATCTCCACACCCTTCTTTCCGATGATGATACCCGGCCTGGCTGTATGAATCTTCAAGCGTAAACGTTTGGCTGCCCTTTCGATCTCAATCTTCGAGATCCCAGCATGATACATACGTTTCTTGACAAAGGACCTAACCTTGTTGTCTTCGTGCACAAGTTCAGGATATTCCTTACCTGCAAACCATTTTGAATCCCAGGTACGCGTGATTTTCAGCCTGAGCCCTATAGGGTTAACCTTCTGTCCCAAAATATCCTCCCGATCGACTAAAATTCATCCAGGACAACAGTGATATGAGAGAGCCTGTGCTTTATGCCGTAAGCCCGCCCCATTGCTCTGGGCCGCCATCTTTTCAGAACCGGACCCTGATCCACATAAACTGTCTTTACATAAAGGCTGTCTGCATCGAGATTCATGTTCTCTGTGGCGTTCGCAACTGCAGACTCCAACACTTTCTTTATAAGCCTGGCCCCCTTTTTCGGGGAAAAAGTGACTATCTGTAATGCCTCTCCTACCGGCTTGTTCCTGATAAGATCTGCCACAAGCCGCGCCTTTTGCGGAGATATTCGTCTAAATTTGGCGGTTGCCTTAGCCTCCATGGTTTACACCTTCCTATTTCTTGCCCTTTTTGGCCTTCTTGTCTGCTGCATGACCATAGAAGGTACGAGTGGGGGCAAATTCGCCCAATTTATGCCCTACCATATTCTCAGTCACGAACACAGGAATAAACTTCCTGCCGTTGTGAACAGCAAAAGTAAGTCCGACCATATCCGGAATGATCATGGACCTGCGGGACCATGTCTTTATGACCTTCCGATCATTGGTGTCAATGGCCTTGCGGACCTTTCTCATCAGATGTTCATCTACAAACGGGCCTTTTTTAATGGACCTTGGCACGGATCGTTCTCCTTTTCAATCAGCCTACTTCTTGTATCTTCTGCGGACTATGAACTTGTCGCTGGGCTTTTTCTTTCTTGTGCGATAGCCCTTGGTCGGCCAGCCCCACGGACTGCAGGGATGACGACCACCGGAAGATTTGCCTTCACCACCGCCCATTGGATGATCAACCGGGTTCATGGCCACACCCCTGACGTGGGGTCTCCGGCCAAGCCAGCGGCTGCGTCCAGCCTTACCTATTGAGACATTTTCATGCTCGAGATTACCAACCTGTCCAATGGTTGCCCTGCATTCCCTGAGAAAGAGGCGCAGTTCACCAGAGGGGAGCCGAAGCAGAACATACTTCCCCTCTTTGGCCATGACTTGTCCGGCGCCGCCAGCACTACGAACTATCTGACCACCCTTTCCAGGCCGCATCTCAATATTATGGACCAAAGTACCCAATGGTATATTTTTCAAGGGCATGCAGTTGCCAGGCTTTACATCGGTAACATCGTCTGAAATCACCGTATCACCGGCCTTCAATCCCAAAGGAGCAATTATATAACGCTTTTCGCCATCGAGATAGTGCAACAGGGCTATTCTTGCTGAACGGTTTGGATCATATTCAATGGCAGCAACCTTAGCAGGAACCCCGGTCTTGTTCCGGCGAAAGTCGATTATACGATACTTTCTCTTGTGTCCACCACCACGATGCCTTGATGTGATCCGGCCATAGGAATTTCTTCCGCCACTTCTGCTGAGTGTCTCCACCAGAGATTTCTCCGGTTCCTTTTTGGCCAGTTCAGAATCAACAATCACGCTCATGAACCGGCGACCGGGAGATGTCGGTTTATACTTTTTTACAGCCATTATGCACCCTCAAAAAGATCGAATTTTTCGCCAGGATAGAGACGTACAATTGCCCTCTTGGTGTCAGGCCGCCTTCCAATAAAACGACCGGTACGCTTCTTCTTGCCCTTTCGGTTCAGGGTCTGCACTGCAAGAACCTTCTTTTTTAAAAGCTGTTCAACCGCCCTCTTGATCTCGATCTTGTTTGCGTTGACATCCACTTCCAAGACTATCTGATTGCACTTCTCATTAGCCCAGGTAGCCTTTTCCGTGACCACAGGTGATTTGATGACCGAGTAAAGATCTCTCATTTTTCGAGCCTCTCCTGAATCTGTTCCAGTGCAGGTTCATGTATCATGAGATATTCATGCTTGATGAGATCATAGACATTCAGTCCTTCAGTCTTCAGGACCTTTATCCCAGGTATATTCCTGACCGATAGCTCAAGATTACTATCCTCTCTGCCAAGAAGGATTACCGCCTTCTGGACACCAAACGTCTTGAGCAGCCCTGCCATCTTCCTTGTCTTTATCTCATCCAGGCCGAAATCCCTCAGCACCAAACACCTTTCACTGGCCACCTTATCCGAAAGCGCCATTTTCAGTCCCAGACGCCTGACCTTCTTTGGGAGAGTGTAGCTCCAGTCCTTTGGTTTCGGCCCATGAGCAACTCCACCATGCCTCCAAACCGGGTTTCTGGTGCTTCCAACCCTTGCATGGCCAGTACCTTTCTGACGCCAAGGTTTTTTACCGCCGCCCCTGACTTCCGCCCTGGTCTTGGTGTTGGCGTTTCCCGCACGTCTCTTGGCCAGCTGCCACCTGACAATCTCCTGAAGCAAACCGATCTTAGGCTCTACTCCAAAGATATCATCAGGCAGGCTAACATCTCCTACCTTTTCCTTGTTTGCGTTATAAACTGCCAGGGTTGCCATATCTGCCCTGTCTCCTGATATCCTATTTAAAGCTAACCATGACCATCTGGTTCATGGCGCCAGCGACTCCGCCCCTTACAAGGAGCAGGTTATCCTGTTTCCTTACATCTATTACCAATGAATTCTTTTGGGTTATTTTTGCTCCGCCCATACGGCCAGGCATCCGCTTGCCCTTGATCACCTTTGACGGATATGCACTCATCCCTGCAGAGCCGATAGCCCTGTGATGCTTGGAGCCATGCCCCATGGGCCCCCTGGAGAAGCCATGGCGCTTCACTACACCTTGATAACCGCGCCCCTTGGACTTGCCCACAATATCAACGATTTGCCCCACATCGATATCTTCCAGGGTTAACACCTGCCCCAAAGAGTAATCATCCGGATTTTCCACAGGCACCTCACGGATAAACCTGAATCCGCTATCGACACCGGCCTTGTCCAGATGTCCCTTAATGGGCTTATTAACCCTTTTGAGGGATTTTGGCCAGAAGCCCAGTTGCAATGCATTATATCCCTCTTTATCCACCGTCTTCTTCTGAAGAACCACACAGGGGCCAACTTCAAGCACTGTAACCGGGACCCGCTTACCGTCCTCTGAGAAGACCTGAGTCATCCCTACCTTTTTTCCTAACAAGGCTTTAACGCCAGCCATATCCGCAGTCTCCGCTAAAGTTTTATCTCTACATCGACACCTGCTGAAAGCTCAAGCTTCATCAGTGCGTCAATGGTTTGCTGTGTTGGCTCCAGAATATCCACCAGGCGCTTGTGAGTACGCACCTCAAACTGTTCCCTGGACTTCTTGTCAATATGGGGGGAACGCAGCACAGTGTATCTGCTAATCTTTGTAGGCAGCGGGATGGGGCCAGCAATCCTGGCACCTGTTCTCCTTGCCGTATCCACGATCTCGTTCAGAGACTTGTCCAGCTGCTTATGATCGTAAGCCTTAAGCCTAATTCTGATCTTGTCTGTAGGGATCATCATCCCGCATACACCTCTTAGTACTGGTTTTTCTTACTCGATTATTACTCAATTATCTTTGAAACCACGCCTGCGCCTACGGTGCGGCCACCTTCACGAATTGCAAACCTTAGCCCCTCCTCCATGGCTATGGGCTGAATCAGGTTTGCCTCGATCTTTACATTGTCGCCAGGCATTACCATCTCTACTCCCTCTGGAAGCGTTACTATCCCTGTCACATCTGTGGTACGGAAGTAAAACTGAGGACGATATCCAGAGAAAAACGGCGTATGACGACCACCCTCCTCCTTGGACAGCACATAAACCTCTGCCTCAAACTTGGTATGAGGTGTGATAGATCCCGGCTTTGCCACTACCTGACCACGCTCAACCTCATCCCTCTTGGTGCCACGAAGCAGCACTCCAATGTTGTCACCGGCCTGACCCTGGTCAAGAAGCTTCCTGAACATCTCAAGTCCAGTACACACGGTCTTCTGGGTGGGACGAATTCCTACTATCTCCACCTCATCTCCAACATTGATCACTCCCCTCTCTACACGCCCAGTAACAACTGTCCCACGACCGGAAATGGAAAACACATCCTCTATGGGCATCAGGAACGGCTTGTCAACGTCCCTCTTGGGCTCCTCAATATAGGTATCAAGGGCCTCCATCAGCTCCCAGATGCACTTGGTCTTCTCCGGATCTGTGGGATTGTTCAAGGCCTCCAGAGCACTTCCCTTGATTATAGGTATATCGTCTCCTGGAAAATCATACTTGGAAAGCAGCTCCCTGAGCTCAAGCTCCACCAGCTCAATAAGCTCCTCATCGTCAACCATGTCACACTTGTTCAGAAACACCACTATGGAGGGTACACCAACCTGCCTCGCCAGAAGAATGTGCTCCCTGGTCTGGGGCATGGGACCATCATCTGCACCTACCACCAGGATGGCACCGTCCATCTGCGCTGCACCAGTGATCATGTTCTTGATGTAGTCCGCGTGACCAGGACAATCCACATGCGCATAGTGACGATTCTCAGTCTCATACTCAACGTGAGCAGTAGCAATGGTTATACCACGCTCCCTCTCCTCCGGTGCCTTGTCAATCTCATCAAAGGCTGTGAATTCTGCCCAACCCTTCTCAGCAAGTACCCTGGTGATCGCTGCTGTGAGAGTGGTTTTACCATGGTCAATATGACCGATGGTTCCTACGTTCACGTGCGGCTTCTTCCGCTCAAACTTCTGCTTGCTCATGACTGATGCTCCTCTTACTGAAATTAAACTATATGGATCAAATCCGAAATTGAAAGCCCGTTTCCTGATGATGGAGCCCACGACCGGGATTGAACCGGTGACCTCTTCCTTACCAAGGAAGTGCTCTACCGACTGAGCTACGTGGGCTTCAAGTGGAGCGGGAAACGGGACTCGAACCCGCAACCCTCAGCTTGGAAGGCTGATGCTCTAGCCAATTGAGCTATTCCCGCCCGTTTTATCCTGCATTCTTCTTTTGACTCAGATGTCAAAATTATTAAATAAAAAAGCAGGGTCATCTGTGCCACACAGACCACCCGTAATATTAAATGCTGGTGGAGAGGGGAGGATTCGAACCTCCGAAGGCTTCGCCAGCAGATTTACAGTCTGCCCCCTTTGGCCACTCGGGAACCTCTCCACTGAATTTTTTTGATTTTTTACTGGAGCTGGCGATGGGACTCGAACCCGCAACCTGCTGATTACAAATCAGCTGCTCTACCAATTGAGCTACGCCAGCCCAAGTTGAGCCCCAAAATAATAGTCCCTAAAAATAAAATTGCAACCACTTTTTAGCAGTTGCATGGAAATCTTTCAATAGAGATGGGCGGGGACGACCCCGCCCATCAATACCAATATCCAAAGGACAGTAATTTATTAGTGAGCTGCCTTCTCCGCCTCTTCAGGATTTGGAGGCAGAACCTCTTTTTCCATTCCCCAGCCTGCCTTTCCCTCCTTCAGATCCTTTTCATACAGCTGGAATACATAAGCTGTAGTCCTGTAAAGAAGGTGTGCAAACTTGCTGTAAGGAATGCTGAGGAACAGGGTAACTACAGTTGCCAGATGAAGCACATAGATAGGATAGGCCAACAGTGCTATATTGAAAAGCCTTATCACCTCGGCTGCCACACCAGTTACGCCAACTGCAAAAATCAGATATATCAGCAGCCAATCTTGCTCTGAACTTTTGAATACTCCCTCTTCAGTCTTTCTCTTCCTCATCTGCCAGACCATCCAGGAGCCAGCCACCAGCATGACCGCTCCAATATTGGCAGCGATCTTGATTGGATTCCAAAGAGGCATGGGAGTAAAATGATGTCCCAGAAACGGCACATAGATCATATCATTCACTACAAAGACAATACAGGTCACTATGAAGAGAATGATGAAGGAATAGAGCATCAATTTATGTCCCTGCACCCGCTCCCTGGTCTGGCCACACTTCTCGAAGCGGCTGTGTGCAAGAATTTCCTGAAAAGCGGGAATGATATATTTGAATATAAAAGGCCCGATTGCTGGTTTTACAGGGGTCCCGGAATATGAAACATAGCCTGAACCCTTGCAGAGATCTCTCCAGAAAGCAGTTATTCCCATATAGCCAGCCCATGCCGCAATGCCTGCTGCCGGAAGAGCCAAGGCATCAATAGGAATAAATGTAAGCAGCTTATAATACTTCACATCTCCTTCAGGGAAGAGAAAACGCTCACCAGTATAAAGTGACCAGAGAAAGATCACAATGAGCCAGGCTATATAGGAGGCGCCAACCACTGCAAGAACGCCAGCCTTGTTTGAGAACAGATCTGCAAGCGCCTTTGGCTGGGCATAATATTTTATTGCATTTGCCCTGATGGCACCGAGTACATCTCCCGGTTTGGCGTCTCTGGGACAATAGGTGCTGCAATCACCACACTGATGACAGAGCCACACATCTGCATCTCCGGCAATCCTGTCTGCCATACCCCACTGGGCCCAGAGCATCTCCTTTCTTGGAAAGGGACTCTCTTCTGTGGAAAGCGGGCACACTACCGAGCATGTAGCACACTGATAACACCGATTTACAGTGTCACCGCCTGCCTCCATAACCCCCTTAACAAAGCCTAAATCAGGCTGGAATGTCTTTGTATCGGCCATAACGGACTTCCTCCTCCTTTTTACCAACCCTTGAACGGATTCGGGCCCAGATCAAGCACTTCCTGGGCGAACTCGTTTATCATCTCTGGGATCTTATCATATTCATCAATGGCGACCTGCAACAACTTGACCCTCTCCTGCTCCATTCCAAGGGAATTGAGCGACTCTGCAACATTATCCATCCTGAGATTACAAAGCTCAGAACCCTTGACGAAGTGGCACTGATAATCGTCGCCATACTTACAGCCAAGCAGCAGAGCACCGTCCATTCCGCTTGACATTGCATCCTTGATCCATGATACGTTCACTGAACCGAGGCACCTTACCGGTATAATCCTTACCAGTGGCGACCATGAGAGCCCCTTCCTGGCAGCCATATCCAAGGCAGGATACGCATCGTTTTCACAGGCAAAGCATATTATCCTGAGTTTGTCATCATCGTCATCCGGTACCTCTATGGCCTTGATCATTGAGCCAACTATGTCAATATTGTAGTCCTTGAAACCGATGATACGCTCAGGACAGGCCCCCATACAGGTTCCACAGCGGCGGCATCTGCTGGGATTGGGTTTTGGTGTCCCCTTTTCATCATCATCGAGGGCGCCAAACGGACACTCTTCAGTACACCTCTTACACTGAGTACAGCGCTGAAAATAGAAATCTGGATAGTCGAAATCCCAAGTCCTGGGATGAACCGCCCTTCCTTCACTGGCCGCAACCACTGACTGAATTGCCTTGAGAGATGCGCCGGCGGCATCCTCCATGGACTCTGCCATGGTCATGGTGCGCTTTACCGCTCCGGCAGCATATATACCGGTACGCCTGGTCTCATATGGGAAGCAGATGAAATTGGAGTCACAGTATCCGTCGAAAAGATCCAGATCCTTGAAGGCAGGCCCCTGGCGATATGCCAGATTGATTACCGGCTCGTCCTTTGTGGTGGGAACCATTCCAGTAGAGAGGACTACCAGGTCCACATCAACAGCGATATCCTCACCAAGTATGGTATTTTCCACGTTTACCTTGAGCTGGCCCCCATCTGCAGCCACCTCTGTAACTGCTCCCTTTGTCAGAAATATGCCAGGATCATCCTGAATCCCCTTATAAAAATATTCATATTTTCCAGGGGTTCTCATATGCTGATAGAAAATGAACGCCTTTCCATCCTCCGGGTTGTCCTCTCTTACATACTTGGCCTGCTTCAGGGCGACAAGGCTGGTCACAGCACCAGCATATGGAAAATCGGCATCATCATCTTTAGCTCCCGGAGAAAGGATAAAGGCGACATTCTTGACCTCTTTACCGTCAGACGGCCTCTTCACCTTTCCCGCCTTGGCCAGTTCCTCAAACTGCACATTGGTAATGACATCGGGATTACCCCAACCAAGATGAGTAAACTCCTCATCTCCTGGGACATAGGGCCTCCAGCCAGAGGCGACTACCACAGCACCATGAATCTCTGCATTTGGGTCCTCCTCCATGTAGTCCTTGCGACCCTCGTTCTTTTCATCATATTTCTTCTTCTGGTCCTCTGCAGAGAGTTCCTTGCCGTTTTCGTCCACCAATTCCTCTTCTGTCAAGGGAACCGGGGCATCCCACTCGCTCTTGGTTCCAGCAGCCTTGAGAGACACTCTGAACTGCCCTGGCACACCGGCAATCCTGGCCACCTCAATACTGGTCTTTACGGTAATGAGGGAATTTCCTGTAACCTTGGAGATGAGATCAGCTACTACAGGCTCCTGCAGGCCGGAAAAATCAGGCCCTAACGGCAACTGTTTCCTGAGCTTTGCAGCAAAGCCGCCCAACTCAGGTTCCCGTTCCACGATGGTGACTTCCTTGCCGGCATCTGCAGCCTCAAGGGCAGCAGTCATTCCTGTGATGCCGCCACCAATGACCAGGATCTTGTCTGAAGCGTCTTCCAAGCAGTCAGGCTCAGGAAATTCAGCTTTCTGAACCTTGGTGACAGCCATTCGAATATAGTCTTCAGCCAACTCCTGCACATGCTCCTTCTGGGCATCCTTGTTCTCTGCATCCTCTGGGATCTCATGGCTCCAGGCAACAAGTTCCCTGAGAGAAGCGCGCTCCACATAAACGCCTGGGATGTTGAGTTCATCAAAGGTATATCTCGGTGAGATACCGGCCACTACTACACCATTGAGTTCCTCTGATTCACAATCTGCCTTTATCATGGCAAGCCCCTCAGGCGAAAAGAGATCAGGGTGGGTCTTTGCCAAAGCGCATCCCAGTTCGCCGGTGGCCAGCTCCACCAGCTTGTCCACATCAATGGCATCGGCGATGCCATCACCGGTAAAGATATATACACCAATCTTCTTTGACATTATCCTGCCCTCCTCACAAGTGTCTGAACAGCCTTGAGAGCTGCTGCCGTTGCACTCTGTGCTGAAGAGACCACATCAGCAGGCCTCTTGGAACAGCCGCAAGGTATGATTCCTTCCTTGGGTACAACAAATCCATCCGCGTCATATTCAATGCCCGGAATTGGAGATTCTGCACCTACCGGCTGCATACCAGTGGCCAGAACTGCAAGCTCCACTTCTTGTTCGATTCGGCCGCCACCAAGGGTATCTTCTGCAACCAGTTTGACGCTGCCCGGGGCATCTCCAGGGATTATATCTGCAACCTTGCCTTTGATGAAATGCACCTTGTCGTCCTGCTTTATCTTTTCGTAAAACTTCTCATACCTGGCACCAGGCGCACGCATATCAATGTAAAAGATGTAGGCCTCTATATCCGGATTCTGTTCCCGCAGATAGGTAACCTGCTTGAGTGTGGCCATACAGCAGATCTGTGAACAAAAGGCCAGATGATTCACATCTCTTGACCCGGCACACTGAACAAAGCCAACTGTTTTGGGCTCCTCCTTGTCAGATGGCCTTACCACCTTCCCACCCGTGGGGCCTGAGGGGGATGCCATCCTTTCCACCATCATGTTGGTGACTACATTGTCAAACTGACCGATCTTGAGATTATCTATTTTTTCCGCATCGTAGGGCTTCCAACCAGTTGCAACAACAATGGCCCCTACGTTTAAGGTTATGGTTTCGGCCTGCTGCTCCTGATCGATATGGCCTGCAGGCATTGCTGCCTTGATGGCCTCAATCTCATCAGGGGATGTGTTTGCCAGATCAAGCACACACTGATTGGGAAAGGCCATAGGATGGGGCATATAGATAGCCTTTCGGGTATCCATGCCAAAGTTAAACTCGTTTGGAACCTCTGATGTTGCGGCTGCCTCTCCAGCCTTGCAGTTGGTGCATTGCGGTGTGGTTCCCCGCGGATTCACACGTATGGAGACGCTAAAGTTCCCAGGATTGCCTGAGATGGATTCAACATCCGCCAAGGTGTAGTAGGTAATCTTTGGATTAGTCTGAATGCGCTTGAAGTTGATCTCCAGCCCGCACGTAGGCGGACACAGCTTAGGAAAATACTTGTTGAGCTGTGCTACCCTACCGCCCAAATAGGCCTCTTTTTCAACTATGAACACCTCATAGCCCATTTCAGCGGCCTCGACGGCGGCAGTTAATCCACTGAAGCCTCCGCCAATCACTAAGATGCTTTCACTCATCTCCCCGCTCCTTTGTATTATATTTGTCCTCCCTGCTTGAAATGCAGAGGTGACCCGCCGCCGCTGCCGCGAAAAATACGGCAATGACAACCGAACACCTCAATATTCTGGACAGGGCGATACTGGATAAAAAAATACCAGGCACCACTTAAAGCAGTGCCTGGTTCTTTATACTAATTAACCACGGATTTGCCAACAGTTATTGGCTGACCATCGCATCAGAATTAGTCAGCAATGATCTTATGACACTTTTTCTTCATACAGGTCCACTCACCGCTCTTGGGATCATACTTGGAGTTGACGAAACACTTCCAGCCGCCTTCGTCAAAATCCTTGTCATCCACCTGCATGAAGTCTCCACGATAGTAGAAGCCAGGATAACGGCTCTCCTCACGGAACTGGATGTGACGGAGGTGATCCTCAACAGTCCAGATCCTATGCAGGTTCTCCCAAGCCCTGAGGAGCTCATGAAGACCGCCGGCAGCCATCTTCTCTGAATCCTCACGGAGCCACTGGAGCTGCTTCATTGCAATGTCCAGAAGTTTGCCGTTGGTCATATAGTATGGTGACCAACCTCCACCGTACTCATCAGTGTACTTCATGAGACGCTCCATCATGTGGCGAGGCTTGATGTAGTTGGGGTTGACCATCTCATCTGTAGTCTTCTGGTAGTGCTCATAGTAAACGGTTACTGGCTTATAGATCTCTGCCTTGAGATCATCAGCACTCTCAGCGATGGTTGGGGTAAAGTCTGCATTGTCGCGGATGTAACGGGCCATGGCCTTAGCGGCAATACGTCCTTCAGCGTGTGCACCAGAAGAGAACTTGTGACCGGAAGCTCCAACACCGTCACCAGCTGTGAAGAGACCGTTCACAGTAGTCATCCTGTTGTAGCCCCACTTGTAGTCATCGGGCACCCAGTCCTCATTGGGACCGCTGACCCAGATGCCACAACATCCGGAGTGAGAACCAAGCATATATGGCTCAGTTGGCATAATCTCGGAACCAACCTTCTCAGGCTCAACATTCATTGCTGCCCACAGTCCAGCCTGGCCAACTGACATGTCAAGGAAATCCTCCCATGCCTCACTTTCCAGCTCCTTCCAGTACTTCTTCAGGGCCTTCTCATCCATGCCGGAGGCCTTCTTCTCTTCCAGGAAGGCATTCAGAGCAGCTGCGGTATCCATGTATATTGGGCCGCGGCCTTCTTTCATCTCGAAGAGCATAAGGTGGTTACGGAGACAGGTAGGGGTGACAGCGGCATCGCTATATGGCTTATACTTGGCCAGCTCTTCCTTACAAGCATCGCTCTTGACATAATGCTCACCGTAACCATTTGTTACTGTTGCCTTGAACAGCAGGAACCATGCACCAACAGGACCATAACCATCCTTGAAACGGGATGGGGTGAAGCGGTTTTCCATCATGGTCATCTCGGCGCCAACCTGCATACACATGGTGTATGTGGAACCGGCATTCCAGATTGGGTACCAGGCGCGACCCTTACCCTCATCAGTTGACCTTGGACGGAAGATGTTAACAGCGCCACCGCATGCGACCATAATAGCCTTGGCCTTGTAGATGGCCACCTTGTTCTCACGCAGGCTGAATCCTACAGCACCGGCGATGGTGTTTTCCTTGTTGGCATCCAAGAGCAGCTTCACTATGAAGATACGCTCATGAAGATCATAGCCTTTCTCCTCCAGAGCGGCCTTGGCAGCCTCTGCAACGATACACTTGTAAGACTCACCATGGATCATGATCTGCCACTTACCGGTACGGACAGGCTCACCACCCTCTGTAAGTTTCTTGCCTTTGGAACCCTCTTTCTTCCAAATGGGCAGACCCCACTCCTCAAAATGGTGAACAGAGTCATCCACATGACGACCGAGATCAAAGATCAGGTCCTCACGGACGACACCCATCAGGTCGTTTCTGACCATGCGGACATAGTCTGCAGGGGTATTCTCACCAATATATGTGTTGATGGCTGACAGGCCCTGTGCCACAGCACCGGAACGCTCCAGCGCAGCCTTGTCCACCAGGCAGCAGGTCTGGCCGTCCTGCAGCCATTTCCCAATCTCATATGCAGTACCGCATGCGGCCATACCGCCACCTACGATCAGGGCATCATAGGTATATTCCTCTACAGGAACCTTGGAAAGATCTGGCTCGGCCAACAGCTCCCAGGTTGGTTTATTACGTAGTGCCATATTTTTACTCCTCCTTGAAATTTTTTGAATTTCTAATGAACTACCTTCCTACCGGCGCCAATCACTGCTTAGGAAAAATCAGCGGGTGTGCAGGTCGCCCTATCCTTATAGGTTTCAGATGTGAAAAGCAGTTCGTTGTCAAGCTGATCTGCGCCTGGTGAAGGCTTACCATCATATGGCTTGATGGATCCTTCCGGGGTTGTCCGGATGGGGAACTTGAACCTCTTGATATTCCCGTTCCTGAATTTGACTGTCCACATGATGGAGTCAGTACCGCGCATTGGCTGAACATACCCACCCATGGGGGCTATATCAGCATAGTGACGAACCTCGATTGCTCCCTGGGGACAGATCTTTACACAGGAGTAACACTCCCAGCACTGATCAGCCTCCTGGTTGTAGGCCTTCATCTCATCAGGATTCAGTACCATGAGGTCGTTGGGGCAGATGTACATGCATGCGGTCTTCTCCCCTCCCTTACAACCGTCGCACTTTTCTGGATTTACGAAACTTGGCATCTCTTTACCTCCTACTAAATTTTTGGTTAGCACCAAAAGGGCAGCCCTTCAAAGAGGAACTGCCCAATTCACTCCATCTCTACTTCAGATCCTCGAAAGCACCCTTCTTGATCTTCACTGCGCGAGCTTCCGGATTTGAGTAGTACTCAGCCAGAATCTCCAGGACTTCCGGCCTTGAGAATTCAGGTGGAACCTCATCGATCTTGCCCTCGCTCATGAGCCTGCGGAATTTGGTACCGGAGACCACCACCCGATCCTCCTTGTCGTGGGGACAGGTCTTGAGAGAGGCCATGCCACCACACTTGTGGCACCAGAAGGTCCAGTCAATCTTCAGGGGCTGAAGCTCCAGGGCACCATCCCACAGGGTATCATAGATCTCCTGTGCCTCGAAAAGACCGTAGAAGTCACCAACACCTGCATGGTCACGGCCTATGATAAGGTGAGAACATCCGTGATTCTGACGGAACACACCATGGAGGAGAGCCTCTTTGGGTCCGCCGTAACGCATCTCAAGGGGATAAACACCGAGAACAGTGCGCTCCTTGTTGTAGTAGTTGTCCAGCAGCACCTGATAGCACCTCATCCTCCAATCCCCTGGGATATCCCCTGGTTTCAGCTTTCCAACCAAGGCATGGATAAATACGCCATCAAGGACCTCCTGGGCGATCTTTGTCAGGAACTCATGAGAGCGGTGAATGGGGTTTCTGGTCTGGAATGCAGCAACGGTGCTCCAGCCGCGATCCTCAAATATGGCCCTTGAAACAGCAGGATGCATATAGGCATCGCCATACTGCTCAGGGAAATCCTTTTCGGAAAGGGCTTTGATCGGGCCGCCCACATAATATTTCCCAGAGTTAATGACCTGCTGCACACCAGGATGCTCCTCCTCGGCAACCTCCCAGAACCTCTCGGAATCCGGACCGTTGCCCTTGAAGCAGAGTTCGCACTCCTTCTTTTTGTCAGGCTCCCATATCTCCTCAATCTTCATGGTTGCCATGATTTCGCCGGAATCACCATCGACAAGAGCTACCTCTTCACCCTCCTTAACCTCTTTGAGGGTGTCGTCATCAATGGAGAGGGTGACAGGCAGGGGCCACATGGTGCCTGGATCTACCTTGCGCAGCTTCATGTCCTCTACTACGCCATCATAGTCGTCCTTCACCATGAAGCCATTCAATGGGGTAAAAGACCCCATTCCCAGCATGAGGATATCTCCCGATTCCCTCGAACTGATCTTGATCTTCTTCATGCCCTCTGCCCTCTTTAGCTCATCAGTGCGCTCGGCACCCTTGAGCAGCAGGGGCATAAGCTTCTTCTGCGAACCGTGCGGATTTACTAATGCCATAACCCAAACATCTCCTTTCACTTATTTGTTTTATTTACAAGCTAATGATCCGGCGAAAAATGAATGTTTATTCACATTTTGGCAAAAAATTTTTTTGACTCAATTCCGATGAACTGCCCGACACTATATCTGAATTTTCACTCAGGACTGTCTTTTTATAAAGTTTACTAACAATCTTGTCAAGAACTATCAGTAAAGAATGATGCCATATTCAGGAATATGGTGCCGAAGGGGGGAGTCGAACCCCCACGGGCGGTTGCCCACTACCCCCTCAAGATAGCGTGTCTACCAATTCCACCACTTCGGCACAATCATAGAAATTTAAACATCAATATAATAAAATAATAAAAGTTTCCAGAGAGACCTGGCAACTATTTCGCCTGACCTGCAGGCAGCTTGGCTTGGCCACCCGAAGATGTTGAACTGGTTCCAGGCTGAGAAGCCGGTTGCTCAACCTGGACACCCTGCATCAACGTATCACCCTTCTTGTTGACAGATAAATATGTAAGGGCCAGAGAGGTAATCATAAACAGAACTGCGCAGCCAGTGGTAATCTTGCTCAGCAGCGTTGCCGGTCCGGCAGCCCCAAAGATTGCTTCACTGGAGCCAAAGACCGCCCCCACTTCTGCCCCCTTCCCCTGCTGCAACAACACAGTCACAACCAGAAGAAAGCATACCAAAACATGAACAACTATTATAAATGTGTACATTAAGGTGAAACCTGCCTATATCCTTTTAAATTCAATTCGAATCAGTTCTCTTCGAATTTTACTATCTTTGCAAAGCTCTCCGGCTCAAGGGAGGCACCACCCACCAGAGCACCGTCAACATCGGCAAGCCCCATTATCTCCTTAACATTGGCCGGTTTAACGGAGCCACCATACAATATTCTTATCTGCTCTGCAACAGTTGAACCAGCCAATCCAGAAATTAGCTTTCTGACAAATCCATGGGCCTCTGAAATCTGGTCCAGAGTCGCTGTCCGGCCTGTACCTATTGCCCAAACAGGCTCATAGGCAATAGCTATCCTTTCATAATCAGAGGCGGAGATCTTTTCAAGCCCCTTTTCCAACTGCCGAGACAAGACCTCTTCTATCTTTCCGCTGTCTCGCTCTTCAAGGGTCTCACCAATACAGAGAAACAGAGAAAAAGCATGATCCACCGCTGACTTGACCTTGTCCCCTATGAGTTCATCTCCCTCTCCAAAAATATGTCTCCTCTCTGAATGACCAAGAATTACCCATTTTACCCCTGCTGCTTGCAACATCATGGGTGAAATTTCACCAGTGTAAGCCCCCTGTTCCTTAAAATACATATTCTGGGCAGCTACCTGAACTACAGTTGCAGAACACCTCTCTACTGCCTTTTCGAGCGCTACGAAAGAGGGCGCTACTACCACCTCGCGGCCAGAGCAACCATCTACCAGTGGAAGAAAGGCATCAAAAAAGGCCATTGCCTCCTGGCTGGTCTTGTGCATCTTCCAGTTGGCTGCCAATATCGGGACCCTTTTGGAATCAGACATATATCACCTCCACATGATTTTCTGCAACATCGCTGAATCACTTAAGAAATTATTTACCTTCACCACACCTCTTCAAGGCCTCCAGACCTGGAAGGGGCCTCCCCTCCAGTAAACAGAGAAATGCACCGCCTCCTGTGGACATATAAGTTATATTTTCAGTCTCTCCTGCCCAAAGTATGGCCAGATTGGTATCACCGCCTCCTGTTATGCTGAGTGCGCTGCTCCGAGCGACCCGGTGAGCCAACTCCATGGTTCCCTTTTCAAACCCCTTGGTCTCAAATGCGCCCATTGGCCCGTTCCATACTATGGTAGCAGCCCTGTCCACTGCCCTGCCAAAGAGCTCTACTGTCTCCGGCCCCACATCGAGAACCATCATATCAGCAGGCACCCTGTCCACAGCTACGATTTCTGCAGAGACTCCCTCCTTCAATTCCCTGGCAACCACACAATCCACTGGAAGCAACAGCTCTACTCCTCGCTCTTCAGCCTGCTGCATAATACTGGCAGCAGTTTCTACCAGATCTTCCTCTACCAGGGACATTCCCATATCAAAACCTTTCGCCTTCAAAAAGGTGTTGGCCATGGCACCACCAATTATCAGGCTGTCCACCTTGGAGAGGATATTCTCTATGGCAGCAAGTTTGGTAGAGACCTTCGCTCCGCCCAAAATAGCCAATAGAGGCCTCTCCGGATCTTCCAGGGCCTTTTCAAAATATGAGATCTCATCTTTCATAAGAAACCCTGCACCGCATAACTCCAGTTGTGCCGGCACCCCTACCACTGATGCATGGGCACGATGGGACACGGCAAAGGCATCATTGATATAGGCCTGGGCAAGGGAGGCCAAAGCCATAGCAAAATCGGGATCATTGGCAGTCTCTCCATCATGGTAGCGCAGATTTTCCAGAAGCAGCACCTGACCAGGCTGCAGCGCATCGGCCTTCTTCTCTGCCTCCTCACCAATACAGTCAGAGGCAAAATCCACCTGAATATTGAGAAGCTCGCTGAGACGCATAGCCACCGGTCGCATACTGTACCTTGAAACCGGCTTGCCCTTTGGTCTGCCAAGATGAGAAGCAACTATGACCTTGGCACCATGATCCATGAGATACCTTACTGT
>Ga0256840_1002018_pt1 | contig 18307 bp, 26 predicted proteins | sample 355202metaG_FD_185969 | JGI IMG/M metagenome (GOLD analysis project Ga0256840, IMG submission 185969) | Hydrothermal vent microbial communities from Mid Atlantic Ridge, Atlantic Ocean - 355-202 | ecosystem: Environmental > Aquatic > Marine > Hydrothermal vents | place: Atlantic Ocean: Mid...
GGAAGCAAATTGCAGGGTGCTCAATTAACAGATATAAATGTTAAAATCGATAAATATGGTCAAGTTTATGAATTTTGGAAATCAGACCCAAAAATACAACCATCAATATGGGTCAAAGTCAGTGATTATGATTATTGCAAACGTTGTTTAGCCACTTTAAATGGCAGGTAACGACCTGTATATGTTGTCGGATTTGCTTTTCGCAAATATGCAATATATACCTTGTTAGCATTAGTACGGATTTAGAATTACAAAACTTAAAAACAAAATTATGAGAATATTATTAGCCTGTGAGGAAAGCCAAGCAGTAACAAAGAGAATGAGAGCAAAAGGACACGAAGCATTTAGTTGTGATATTTTACCTTGTAGCGGTGGACACCCTGAATGGCACTTGCAACAAGATGTTACTGAATTATTAACCCAAAAATGGGATATGATAATTGCATTTCCTCCTTGCACATATTTAACGGTAACAGGTAACCGATGGTTTAATGTTGAAAAATATGGAGAAAAAGCAATTAAAAGACACGCTGACAGGAAAGAAGCAATTGACTTTTTTATGATGTTTGCAAATGTAGATTGTGATAAAATTGTGATAGAAAACCCTGTTGGTGTAATGAGCAGTGAATGGAGAAAGCCAGACCAAATTATACAACCTTATGAGTTCGGAGATGCTTTTGAAAAAAGAACTTGCCTATGGATTAAAGGTTTGCCAAATTTAAAACCAACTGACATAGTTGAACCACCTGAGAGAACTAAATTTAAAAGTGGAAAAACTATGGCCACTTGGTATTGTGATGCGTTAAAGTTACCAAAAGACGAAAGAGCAAAACTAAGAAGCAAAACATTTGATGGAATTGCAGATGCTATGGCTGACCAATGGACTTAGTATTAATGCTAACATATGTATATATTCATTGTTCTTATTCCTTAAAATTAGCGGTATAAGAACAATAAACAAAAATTTATACTAACCCACCGGCTTTTGCCGGTTTTTTTATTACTTAAAATAAGTAAAACTAAATCAAAAAAATATAGTGAAAAACTTAAACTACATGCCTACATACCTACAACATAATATAATATACTAATAATAAATAATATATATATATATAAGCTATTTGTTTATTTTTTATATTGTAGGCTAATTGTAGGCAGTACGTTTTTATCCGATTTTAAAAATTTGTAGTTTTTGTAGGCAGTGTAGCTTGTAAATAAAACTTTACTTTTTATGATTTTTTGTATATGTATTGTTTACATAATTAAAATAAAACTTTACTCAATTTAAATTAAAGTAGTCAAATTTGTAGGCATGTAGGCACGTAGTTTGCGTTTTTAAACACAAAAACTTTTTTTTTTCTATACTTTTTAAATAAAACTTTAATTAATGTAAAATATAATAGAATAATGTAAAATAAAATAGAGTTGTTTTTTTAAACTTTTATGTAAAAAAGCAAAATTTGAAACCTACTGCCTACAATTTAGCCTTTTTTTGCCTTTTTTGCCTATATTTGTAGGCAGCACATTTTTTGCTGCCTACAATTCTATTTATCAACAATTCTTTACTTTTTTATTTTTATTACACATCTTTACATCTCTATTTTTAAAGATTCCATAATTTTAATTTTACGGCAGGATTTTTTCCTGCCGGTTTTTAAAATTTACCTGTAATGAAATTTACGACTTCAATTCCAATTAAACCGCATTTAAAAAAATATCTTATTAAAAGATTTGGTATTAATAAGGATTATATTAATGTGAACAAACGTTCAATGATTGGTCAATTAATTATTAAATCATTTGCCGAGCGAAAAAATAAACCGAAAAAAAACGATAAGTTTACTGATAAAATTACAATCGTTTTTGACCATAAATACGATTTAACTCTATCTGCCGGAAATGTATTTGACTTTAACCGTATTATTGACGAAATTTACAGAAGCGAATTAGGAATGTTCATCGGATTAAATTATCTGTTTAATGAATACCCTGAACGGAAGCAGGCAATTTTAAATTTTAACGATAAATTTAATATTAATGAAGATGATATTCCGCTTGACACGCTTATAAAATACATACAACGAAACCCACAGGACACGAAAATATTTAATATTCAATAACTTAAACAAAAATATTCTTAATGTCTTGTTTTATATACTGATTTTCAATAATTTAAAAATATAAAAGATGTCAATAAATAAAAATTCAATCATTTTTTTACCGCTTTTAAAAATTTTTTATGCCTATTTAGATAAATATGATTCAGATGTAGAATCGGTAGTTGAGAATGGAGACAAAACAATATCTGTAAACTTCTTTGCCGGAAGAGATTGGAAAGAGCTATATAATACAACCGGTTCGGCAGATTTTGAGGAATCTGAAAGCGAAAAAGATGAGGGAATTTTATATACTCAAACAATTTCAATTAATTTCCCCGGCGATTCTAACGAAAATAGAACAAAATTTGAAGAATTAAGGAACAAACCTCTGCTTTTGCGTTTAGTTTTTACCGAAGGTTATGAAAAATTGCTCGGTAATTTAGAAAATCCTGTTTTTTTAACTAAAAAACAAAAATCATCTAATTTTGTGAATACGTACGAAATTAAATTTAAACACAATTCAGTAGAACCCTTGCCTTTTTTAGTTTAAAAGTCCTTCTAAAATAAAACATTCATAGTCAATTTTGCATTACAAATGTGAAAAACTATGAATTTTAAACTTACATCGAATATATTAAGATCTGCTTGGGCAATCGAACCGCAAACAGCTCTTTCGCATGGAACACTTATTCATTCTTTATTAGAAGGCAAAGATATTTTGGAACGCATTACCGAAAAATCAAAACCTGTTTTTTTAGAATTAAGCCAAAACAAACAATCAAACGAAAAATCATCATCAAATAAAGTCGCAGTTATACCTATTAAGGGTGAGCTAATGAAATACGATGAACCATGCGAACCTGCCGGAATGCAAACAATAGGAACATGGATTAAAGAAGCAGACAATAATCCGGAAGTTGATGCAATAATGTTGGATATAGATAGCCCTGGCGGAACTGTAGATGGTACCGAAGCGCTTGGCGATATTGTAAAGAATACAAAAAAACCTATAACTGCATTTGTAAACGGAATGATGGCATCAGCTGCATTGTGGATTGGTTCAAATGCCGATAAAATAATTGCATCTACACCAAATGACCAAATCGGGAGCATTGGTGTAATGATTTCATTTGCTGATATGAAACCGTATTGGGAAAAACAAGGAATTAAATTTCATTCTATAAACGCCGACCAATCAAGCGATAAAAACAAAATATTAGCCGATGCACTAAAAGGAAATTACGATTCTTTAAAAAAAGAAATGCTAAATCCGCTTGCAAGTGCTTTTATTGATAAAGTAAAAGAAAACAGACCGAATGTTTCAGATAAACATTTAACCGGTAAGATGTTTTTTGCAAAGGAGGTGGTAAGTACTTTAATCGATGACATCGGTAATTTTGATTATGCAGTACAAGAAACAATCAATTTAATTAATAATAACAATAAAAATTTGAAAGCTATGTCAGAAAATGGACAAAATATTGATGAACGCACTTTTATGCAAAAAGTTGCGGAAACTTTCGGTTTAAAGCCTGTTGAAAAACAAAGAGCTGATGAAATTGAGCAGTTAAAATCAACGCTCAATGATTACGAAAGTAAAATGAGCGATATGCTACAAAAATTTGAAAGCCTTGCTAAAGAAAAACAAGAAGCTGGCGAACAATTAACTTCTGCTATACAAGAACTTGAAAATTTGAAAATCGAGAATGAGCGATTGAAAAATTTACCCGGTGCACCGGAAATTATCGAAAAAAACGATACAGACGGAAAAGCCGATTCCGATGGTAAACTGTACGACCCTTCAAAATCTTTTGAAGAAAATTATCAAGCTATAGGAAAAGCATTTGGTTTATTAAGCTAATATGCAAATCTATTGTATTTAATTTCAAAAACTTTTTTTTTCAAAAACTAAATATTTTAAAAAATGGCAATCATAGACATTACAACACTTCAAAACGAAGCAGTAAAATATCAGCCTGAATTAAGATTCTATCCTTACTATATTTTAGGACCTGAATTGGCAGCTGATGCAATTGCATTAAAGCAAGTTGCAAACAAAGATGTAATTACCAGCTTTGAGCGCAAAGCGGGAATTATGCGCCCTTACGACCCGGCAACAATGGATTATGCCGACCTTGGGAAAGCAGTTGAATCTGCATTAACCGTAAATCCGATTGTAGGACCTTTGAAAGATTCTATTAAGAATTATCAAAGTGTTCAACTTTTGAATAATCCTACATCCGGAGACCCTATGTTCAACCAACAAAAAAAACATCCGCTTGAACGTTTAGTGGTAACGCAAGCTATTCGTACATTTTCTGAGGATATTTTATTCTCAATTTATGGAGGAGTTCGTAACATTCTCGACAGAACCCCTGCAGGCGGTTTAGATGGTTACGATAAAATAATTGACGACAAAATTACAGCGACTGAAATTTCGCTGGCAAATGGAAATTTAGTAAATACCGGTGTAATTGCATCACCTATTGATGCTAATGATACTTCGGCAGTTGATGCATTAGTAACATTTGTTCGTGCAGCTCATCCTTTGTTAAAGCGTAATGCAATTTTGAAAATTACTCAAAAGGTATATCAACATGCAATTGATGCTTTACAAAATGTTCAAGGGAACAATGCCAAACAAGATGTTAACATTTTGCAAGAATACATTAATGCAAAATGTAACAGTAATGTTCGCATTAGAGTTTCTCAAGCTATGGGCGATGGAACACGTATTGTTTTAACAACTCCCGGTAATTTCGACCTTGGTTTCAATACTTTTACCGATACCGCTTTTGTTCAGGTTCGTAACCCTTGGGAAGATCCTAATCTGGTTCAATTCTGGATTCAAGCTGATATTGGAGCACGTATTATTTCTGTTCACAAAAAAGTATTCCAAGTTAATGAGCAAGCCGCATCGCATGTTTCATTAGCAGGTGATTATTCTGCATAACATTAGAAGCGGTTCTTATGCCGCTTTATTTTTAAAGCTTAAATTTTAAACTCTTAATTTAAAAATGATGAATAAATTAGCATATCATTCAAAAAATATAATCATGTTCATATTGCTTTTTACAGTAGGAATTATGATTGATACTGCCTTAAACACATTCTTTTTTTCTACACCATTTGTGGCAATGGCAATCGTTCCTCTTATGAGCATAAAAAAAGAATCAGGTTGTAACATGGCAGGTATTTCAACCACAATTTATGTAATTGACAAAAACGATATTGAAGCTTTTCCTAATGTCGCAACGCCGGTAACTCCTGCAGATACGGCACGGTATATTAGTGATTTTACTTTAAAAGCAAATAAATATTGGCATACATTATATAGTACTAAGGAAATGGGAGAGCTCGTTGGAGAAACAGACGGTCCAACTGATGGTCCATTCTTCCGTAATAAAGTAACCGCATTTTATCCGCGAACAAACGCAGAAGGTATAGGGCTTGCAAATGTTCTTAAAGATACGGATGTAATTGTGATTGTAAAAGAATTTTCCGGCGGCGGACAAATGCGCGTACTTGGAACCGATGATATTCCGGCAACTTGTAAACCTTCCGAAAATTCTGGAAAAGGATTTGCCGATGAAAAAGGAATAACATTCGAGTTCAATGCGGCAAATTGTAAATTGCCAATGATTTATTCCGGTCAAATTATTACAGAAACAGAAATATTATATGCCCCTGAACGTATGGCTGTAGATGCAACATCCGTTGATTTAATTATAAGTAAACGTTGGGTAGTTGGAGCAAATACAGCTGCTATTGTACTTACAACATTAAATAATATGGTACCCGGAGATGTAGTTCGTATTGAATACGATGCAGCATCAACCGGTTCACTTGCATTTAATGGAGCTTATGGAGCAACGGCATTAATTGATGCTGCCGGTGAATGGTTTGAAATAACAAAAGCAAACGATAATTCTTTGATTATTACGGACGGTAATTTTGCATAATTTGGGTTTTGGCTGAAAAGTGCCGGGTAATTCCGGCGCTTTTTTAAAATTATCATTAAAAAAATATTAATATTAAATTAGATACTCATGAAAGAAATTGAACAATTTTTAAAATCAAAAAAAGTAAATTTTTACAAAGGAGTTGATCTTTATGATAAGTTTGGAAAAGGAGTGGTTCCTGAATTTGACAAGTTCAACAATTTTTTTAAAAATGTCAATGAAGATAATAAAGAAGCAGCAAAAGGTATCCTTGTTTCAAAACTTCAATACATTTTGCGTATGTATAAACAAAATGCTTCAAAAAAAAAGAACACGCAGAATACAATCGATTTGAAAGAAAAGAAAGAAAACAAGAAGTAAATAATAAAAAAATCCCGCGAACAAAAGCAATGACAAACAAGTTGCTTTCGTATTCGTGGGATTTTTTATCGTATAAAGAAAAATTATATTTCAATAACGATGAAAAATTATTTCTTGAAAAAAAAAGAACATTAATTGAAATAGCTGAAATTTCAAAAAAAATGCGCACTTTACATGAGAAGTTGAAGGTTATGAATGAAGGTAATGAAATGCAATCTATTGCAGAATTATTAGTTGATTTAGATTATAAACGAACAAATCTTTTTATTGAATTAGATAATTTCTAAAATGAATAAATATTTAAAATCTTTTTTGTTAATAATAACCGCTTTTATAGTTTCAATATTTGCATCTTTTTTTGTTGATTATTTCGATTTAAAATTTTTTACAAAAAATGCAATTTTATTGAATGCATATATTATTTCTTTTTTTTCTTATTTTTTTGCAATTATCGAAGCAGCAACAATTTTTTTTAATATAGAATAATATGCCACGTGAAGCCGTAATAGAAAAAATAATCCGTTCATTTAAAAAAGATGAAGTTGTAAATTTTACCGAAAGCGAATTAGAATATCGCGACAGGATGATTTATATTCTTAAGTTAAAAGTAAAGAATGTAGCTATTGCCGATTATGATTTATTTAAGAAAGTCCAGAAAAAATTCCCAAAAGCAAAATTCAATGCGGTTTATAGAGATATTACTTTTATTGAACGAATGATAGCAACCGAACGCAACCCAAATGCAGACCCGCAAAAAGTTTGGGCACGCTATATGGTAACTGAAATGGTTAAGTCTTCATACAAATTAGCGAAAAAGAAAAAAGAAGCCTACAATATGTCTTATGCGGCAAGCGTGCTTGGAAAACATAATCTTACAGACCGCGAAGATGTGAATAAACCAAACTTTGATGATATTATTCCATTTGTGCCTGAGATAACAAACGACCCGTCTGTAGTTGGAGCACGTGCTATTCCGGAAGAAGAATTAAAAGCATTAAAAGAAAAATTACTTAAGAAATACAATGCTTCCGATTTAATTCAAGAAATTCAAGAAGCCGAAATAATTGAAGAAAAAATGCAATCCGATGAAAAAGAAAAGAACCAAGAAGTTTTATCTTAATAGAGCACAACACTACATTCATTACATTGCGCCGAGAAATTTAACAGTAATAGCATCCAGGCGTTTCGGAAAATCGGAAGGAATTATAATGCCTATATTATTAAGAAACGCACAGTCAATGGTTCGTTCATCAGGTGCAATTGTGGGTTCAAATTATAAGCAATTACTTACGCGAACTTTGCCGGCAACATTTCATGCACTATCAAGACTCGGGTATCAACAGAATGTTCATTATTATGTTGGCAGAAAAGCACCTGCATCCGCAGGATTTAAAATGCCATACATCAAACCGCTATCTTGGGATTACTACATTCATTGGTATAACGGTTCTGTAAATCCTTTAATTTCTCAAGATATTCCTTTTTCTTCAAATTCATTAACATTAGATTATATAATTGTTGATGAAGCCCGAACAATAAATCATGAAAAATTTCAAAACGAAACAATACCTGCTAACTCAGGATTAGCCTATTTTAGAGATTGCCCATGGCACACAGGTATTACGAAGGTATCCGATATGCCTACATCAAAGTCCGGTCAATGGCTTTTGAAAGATAAAGAATATTTGGATGAAGATTTACTTAAAATAATAGAAGCATTGCTCTACAAAATTTATGAATTAAACAATAAACCGGATAATAAATATTATAAAAGACTTCGTAAGCAATTAAACAACGAGCTTAATTTATTTAGGAAAGAATTAAATTTGTTTGTTGTTTACAACATTCTTGACAATATAGAAATTGTAGGACAAAGGTATATTGATGATCAGTATAGAAACTTAACTAAGTTTCAGTTTATGACTGCCATTTTATCAAAAGAAATAAAAAATACTGAGGGCGGTTTTTATGCAGCTTTAAATGAAAAGTTACATTATTATACTGCATTTGATAATTCTTATTTAAACGAATTTCGTACCGGTTATGGAGATATTGATTGGAAAGCAGCAAAAGAACAAACATTCGATTGTAAACAAGATACGGATATAGATGTTAACAAACCTTTATATATTGCTTTTGATACAAACATAAATATAAACTGGATGGTTGTAGGTCAACCGGATTATAATAAAAACGAATTACTTACATTAAAATCATTTTTTGTAAAGCATCCGCGTATGCTTACCGAATTATGTAATGAGTTTGCTGATTATTATGAACCGCTTCCGAATAAGGAACTTGTATTTTATTATGACCAAACATTTTTACAAGGTCGTTCAGGGATTTCAACAGAAGCTTTTTATCAAACTATTGAACGTGTGTTGTCATCGCGCGGCTGGTATGTTACATCTAAATATATAGGTCAAGCATATAAGCACGATGCAAAGCATAAAGAAATAGACCAAGCATTAAAAGGAATGCGGAACCTATTCCCTAAGTTTAACCAACCAAACAACGAAATACTAATTCAAAGTATGGAGCAAACAGGTACTCGTGTGAGTGCTAATGGTTGGGGGAAAGATAAAAGCGGAGAAAAAAAACCGGACACACCTCAAGACCCGGTAGAACTGAGAACCGATGGCGGAGATGCTTGGGATACTCTATTTATAGGCTGCAACTTCTTCCGTGTTGATAATATCTATCATGTCATTAGCAGTTCAAACTTCTATGGTTAATACAAATAAATAATCATTTATCCATATAACGCAATAGAAATATTGCGTTTTTTTGTTTTTGCTTTCAGGGCGGGGCACGCCCAACTTTTTAAAAAAATATACATATCCCCTGCCGTTATTGTGTTATGAACATATGTTTAAAATACTTATATTTTTGTTTATTGAACAAATGGTCAGTTAAAAGTTTTTATTTTGAACATATGTTCATTATTATTATACTTAATTATTTCTTTTTTTGTCCTTTATTTTAAAGCATTAAAAAAACAATTTTGTTTTATGTTACAATTAACAAAAGCAATAGATTTAGCTCAGGATGGTGAAGAACATGATTTTGTTTTTATTGCCAAAGGCAGTAATAAGAATAAAAGGCGTGGCGGGTATAAAGTAGTAATGAAAAATGCTTATGTAACTTCATCGAATCATGAACGCCGTAAAATGAATATAAAATCTGCAAACAGTGGGCAAATGAGATGGTGCTATTATTGTTTATTGATTGAAATTGACGTACACGAAATTATATTATAATGATAGAACAAAACGAAATTATTATAGGTGAAAATGCTGCTTATCTTACAGGAGCAAAAGCAGCAATTACATTTTCAAATAATTCATTTTTTGAAGAACCGGACGAAGCAGTTATTATTAATGCCCAGAACGGAAAAAAATCTTACAAAATATCCCCTTGGGGGAAAGATAATGATTTGCCCGATAAAATTATTGACATAGTAGGTAAAAACCCGATTGGCAGCCGTTGTATCGCATTTCGTATTGATGTTACTTATGGTAATGGTCCTAAATTCGGACATATTGTAAATGGTAAATTTACGGAATATACTTCTGATGAAATTGAAAATGATGCCGGATTAAAAGAAGTTCAAGAGTTTTTTGAAAATAATGATATTGAAGGAATGTTCTCTGAATTAATAACAGATATTGAATGGTTTTACAATGGATTTTGTGAGATCATTTTAAACAGAGATAATCCGAATAGTCGTAAAATTTTGCAAATAGCTGCAAAAGAAGCAAGTTTCAGTCGTTTGGAAAGTGCGAACACTAAAACGGGAAATGTTGAACATCATTTTTATTCAACAAAATGGGGCGATAGCAATATAAATTATAATGATATTGAAGTAAGTCCTGTTTTATGGTCAAAAAATCCGGTAAATGAGTTGGAAATAAAAATAGGAAGGAAAGCAAATCCTTTTACCGGAAAAACAAAAGATGAACGAAATTTCAGATATATTATACCTGTTAGGCTTTCATCACCCGGAAGAAAATATTATCCTCGACCATATTATTACAGTATTATAGAAAGCGGTTGGATGGATTTTGCAAATCAAATACCGGTTTTTAAACAGGCTTTAATGCGTAATGGTATTACAATAGCTTATCATATCGAAATTCATGAAGATTATTTTCCGAAAGTATTTAAAAAAGAGGGTATAAATTCAAAGAAAGAGCAAGAAGCGCGTATCCGTAAAGAATATAACGATTTGAATAACTTTTTAAAGGGTGCGGATAATGCCGGAAAAACAATGATCACTTATTATAAAACCACACCAGACGGAAAAGAAATAATCCCCGATATAAAAATTACGGTTATTGATAAGAAAATGGATGGTAAATTTGTTGAAGACAGCCAAGAAGCAAGCGCAATGACTTTTATTGCTTTTGGAGTTCATCCGCAGCAGGTAGGACCAATACCCGGACAAACGGTTAGTAATTTAAGCGGAACCGACAAACGTGAACTTTATGCTATTTCTCAAACTTTGCAAACAAGATTAAGAAATCGCTTAATAAAGCTTTTGTATCTTGTTAAGAAAATAAATAAATGGAAACCTGAAATTCAATTCTCAATTCCGAATTTAATAATTAATACAACCGATAAAAAAAATCAGGTTGAAGAAGTAAACTTATAAATCATGGCAGTTAATACTTTATTCAAATCGATACAGGAAATACAGGATTATATAACGGTTGATATTGGCAGCAATGAACGTACAATACTTCCTTACATTTTGCAAGCCGAAAAATATACAACAAACATAATCGGGAAAAATCTACATAAGTTGCTATTAAAAGTAGTACATGATAATAATGACGAAGAAAGATTAAAGGAACTACTTGATAATGTACGTTTGCCACTTGCTAATTTCGGTTATTTTTTGGCGGTAGAAAAATTAAATGTGAATGTAGGAGAAAAAGGATTTACCGTAACCGAAAATCAGAACTTGGCACCGGCAAGCCAATGGCGAGTGGATAATTTCAGGAAAAGTGTAGAACAAAGCGGATATGACGGATTGGAATTATTAATTGAATTTTTAGAAGAAAACAAAAAACATTATCCTGAATGGAAATTCTCTAAAAATTATTCCTTTCTTAAAGATTTATTCGTAAATAATTCAATTGAGTTTAATACTGCAATTAAATCAGATATTTCAAGAATCAAGTTTATAGAATTAAAAAAATATATCTTTATTATAGAGAAAGCTCAGATTTTACCTGTTTTATGCAGAAAATTATTCGATAAAATAAAATCTGAATATAAAGAAGATAAATTAAGCTATAAGAATAAATTTATACTTAATGAATACATCCGCCCTGCCATTTGCTATCTTACTTTAAATAAAGAAACGGAAACAACATACGGTAAACCTAACGAGAATTATTACAATGAAGGACTTAGGTATTTAAAAGAATTGCAAAATTATTTGAATAAAAATGCAAGTGATTACCCTGAATATAAAATGAGCGATTGTTACGATGATCCGGTAAATTATGTAGAAGATAAAAATAATTCTGAAAGTGGATTTTATGTATTCGGAACATAGTATTTTACGTATTATTTCGGCAATAAGAAATTCATTTCCTGATGCCGAAAATGTTTATTTAAACGGAAGTTGTTACCGGTTTTATAAAATTTTAAAAACAATATTTCCGGATGCTGAAGCCTATTATGACAGCAATCATGTTATTACGAAAATTGGTACTAATTTCTATGACATTACCGGAAAAGTAAAAAAAGAAAAACATATACCTGTGAATGAATTTTATTCGGGTATGATTGATGAATTGGATAAAATGATATATTATGAGCAGAAATAAAATTATTTGGAAAACTGTTTCAAAAAAAGTAAATGATTTAGTTCCTTTATCTATTAATCCAAGAAAGATTACTAAAGAAAACAAAGATAAGTTAATTAAGAGTTTAGAGAAATTTAATTTAGCAGAGATACCAGCAATTAATTTAGATGGCATTATTATTTCCGGACATCAAAGAATACATGCACTTAAGATAATAGGTAGAGGAGAAGAATTTATTGATGTTAGAATACCAAATCGTAATTTATCAGAAGAAGAAGTTAAAGAGTATAATTTACTTTCTAATACACATTCCGGACAATGGGATTTAGATATATTAAATGAATTTTTTGATGATATTGATTTAACTAAAGACATCTTAAACGACAATACTTTTGACATAAAAACAGAACTTGTATCCTTTTATGAAAAAAAAGAAATAAAAACTAAACCTTTTCTTAAGAATCATATATTAATCTCATATGACATAAGTAAATCCCAAGAAATTTTAGAAATTTTAAATAATCTTTATGAAATAGAAGGAATAGAAATTGAACAATCATCGAATTAATAATGAGCAAAACAGATAATAGCTTTTTTATAGAGAAAGTAATATTAAGATTAGATAGTTTACCTGATAAATCTGTAATTAATATATTAGATGCTTATTCGGGTGAGGGTAAAATATGGGATGAAGTTAAAAAGCATACAGAAAAAAAATTAAGGATATTAAAAATAGAAAAGCAAAAGAATAAATCTAAAAGTTATCATTTGAATGGTGATAATATTAAATTTATGAAATCATTAGATTTTAGAAATTTTGATATTATAGATTTAGATGCTTATGGTATCCCTTTTGAGCAGTTAGAAATAGTTTTAAATAGTAATTTTAAAGGCATAATTCATGTTACAGCTATTTCTTCAGGAATGGGAAGAATAAATAATAAGCTACTAATGAAATTAGGATTTTCAAAGGAAATGATAAAAAAAATCCCATCTATTTTTAATAGAAATTTAATTGGTAAATTAATAAATTATTTGTATCTTTATGATGTTCAATCAATTACAGGATATTTTATTGATAGAAAAAATTATTTTTATTTTAAAATTTAAAATTTACCAATTATGTCAAAAATTTATGAACCTAAAGGAAAAGCGAGAGAATATAGCCCGCTTGCTCTAAATTATTACAAAGGATGTTCGCATGAATGTCTTTATTGTTATGTCCCTAATATGTTTAACCGATTTGATAATAATTATAATCATAATTCTGTCGGAATAAGGAAGTCAAAAAAAGATATACTTAATGATGTAGAGAAATCTGCAAAAAAACACAGGAATTCAAAAAAACAGGTTCTTCTTAATTTTACAAGCGATCCTTATAATGAGTTAGAAGAAGAATTACATATTACTCGTTCTGTATTAGAGATACTTCTTGAATATAATATTCCGGTTTCTATTTTATCAAAAGGCGGGAATAGACTATTAAATGATTTAGATTTATTCAAATTATTTGGAGAAAACATAATAGTTGGAACTACACTTACTTTTTTTGATGAAAAATTAAGTCTTAAATGGGAAAAAGGTGCTGCTATACCTTCTGAAAGATTAAATGTTTTACGTAAATTAAAAAATGAAGGAATAAGAACTTGGTCAAGTTTTGAGCCGGTTATAATTCCTGATGAATCTCTTAAATTATTAAAATATATATTAGATGAAAATCTATGCAATTATGTAAAAATAGGCAAATTGAATAATTTTAAAGGAATGGATAAAAACATAGATTGGTATGACTTTATTAATAGGTCTGTTTCTTTATTAAGGAATTACAAAACAGATTTTTATATAAAGAAAGATTTACAAAAATTTAAGAAAGATATTTATTTGAAAGATGATGAAATAAATGAGGATTTCTTAAACATAAAAAATAATTTTGAACTAAGTTTATTTTAAAATGGAGAAAGAAATATTAAATAAGATAACTCAGTTAGGAACCTTATCATATGACATTGACAGAATCGTTTTTTTAATTAACGATATTGATGAAGATACTCTTAGAAAGGAATTTTACAATAAAGATTCTGATATATATAGAGCATATAAGAAAGGAGTTTTATTGGCTGAATTTAATATTGACAAAAAGTTATTAGAATTAGCTCAAAATGGAGATATTAAAGCCATTCAATTACTTGAAGATAGAAAAAAAAATAGAGAAAAGATAACTAAGAGTAAAAAAAAGAAAAAACATATTGATATAATTTGAGAGCAGATAAATTCTGCTCTTTTTTTGTCCTTCCTTTAAAATAAAAAAAGAAACATTTTTGTACTAAATCAGTATAAATTAAAAATTATTAAAATGTTTCTGGATAATATTACAAAAACGGGCAGTACTACAATTCCTTCTTATTACGACCAACTTTTCCAAAAAAAGTTAAACGATGCAAAAGCTGTTTTTGATGCGAATCTTGAAAATGAAGTTCGTAAACAACTAAAATACCACAATATAATAATTCCTGATGCAGGCACCCCTGAATGGGCGCAGTGGGTTTCTGATAATCTTACTCAGTATTCTGTTTCAGGAACAAATACAAATGTAATTGCTTTTGGTGCGACTGATGATGGTGCGGGTAACATTACCGATATTGGGACTAAATTAGTTGAATGGGAAGGTGCAGGATATTCCTTGATAATTGATAATCCTGAAACGCATATTACTTCTTTTGAATAATGCATAATCTTAAATTTTTAAAATATAATATTCAATTTCCCGGTAATTGGAACGAGCTTACAACAAACCAATTGTTGTTTTCTGCTTCTTTGTTTAACCGTAATTTTTCGAAAGAAACATTTTTTGTTTTAATTATTCAAAATTTTACAGGAATAAAATGGGACGATTTTTTTAAAATGCCTGTAACTGCAATTACGGAGATAAGCGAAAAACTTAAATTTTTGTTAGAGCAACCGGAATTAACTGAAAATAAACTTAAAAAAATAAGAATAAAAAATAAAACAATTTATGGTACTGAAAATGCACTGTTAAATGTAACTTTTGAACAATATTTCGGACATGTTGAGCCTGCGTTTGCTGCATACATGAACGATGAAGAAAATATAGAAATGCTAAACTATATGATTTCTTCTCTTTATGCTTTTGAATCGGATACGGGTAAATTTAATCCGGACTTAATACCCGGAAATATGGATTTAATGCATAAATTACAGATAAAATATAAGTATGCCGTTTTATTATTTTACCTCGGATGTAGAGATTTATTAAGTTCTAAATTTCCGAAACTTTTTTCTAATAAAAAAATAAAAGGAACAAACGAACTTGCCTATTTTGAAATGATTGAAAATTTAAACAACGAAAATATAAGTAATAACAATGCGGTTAAAGAATCGAATATATACGAAGCATTTATCCGTTTAACTAAAATGATTGAAAAAAACGAAGAATTAAGAAAGACATGATTAAAGAATTTATGAACATTGAATTTATGAAGGATTTGCCCCTTGGTTGGCAGATAATTTTTACTTTTTTTATTATCCTGTTAAGCTGGTTTACATTTATGCTTAAAAACAGTACTTTTCGTAAAATGATTACACACGGAATAACAAAAGTATTTCATTATATTACGGATAATGATCTTTTGATGCACCCTATTTTTTACAATAAAAGGTACTATATAAACCAGCTAAATAACATTAATTTTATATTACCAGAAAAAACAGAATTATTCCGTATTTTACTTACAAATATTATAAAATCAAGTATCGATTTATCATATGAATGTATTTCAAAAACAGATGTCAAAAAACTAAATACACAAACCGCACGTAATTTAATGTTTGATTTAATTATTAAGATTATTAAAACCTATGAAAAAAATACCCGCGAGCAATATGTTGCAATTTACGGCAGAAAAAAAGGTTTAAAACTTTATGGTTTAATTTACGAAAGCAAAGAAGGTTTTAAAAATTATCATAAAAATAGAGTTCAGTTTATAATTCAAAACATTGAAAAAGTTTTGCTATCGCGGAGTAAAAATATTGATGATAGCATAAGGACCATTTTAACACAAATTGATATTGCAATTGATATGGCGATTCTTGATTGCGAAGATGCTTTTATCGATTTAAACGGGAGAGTGGAGAGAATTATTAATTTAGAAAATGAATAATCATGTTCGACCCGAACGAGTATTTTAAAAAAATTGCTATAGAACATAAAGATATAGCACATACCGAAGATGCACCGGCTTTTTTCCGCGAATATTCTTCGATACGTATTTTATTTGATAATTCAGATTTTTTAGATAAAATGCGTTATGCAAAACGCTTTGTTTTAGTTTCGCAATTTAATAAGGATGGAAGCATTACCGGAAAGACTGCCGACAATAAATTTAGAGTTTATACCGGTTCTATTTTCCTTATTTCACGAATTATTGATAAAACTATTGATAAAGCATTTGATGATACAAATGAGGTATTGGAAGATATAATTTCGCGTATTGAATTTGATATGGACAATGAAAATATACCGCTTACTTTTCGCTTAAACGATATAGCAATTCATAATATTGGCGAAATTGCAGACGGATATTATGGAATTATGGCTTTACTTTCTTATTTTGAACCAACTTGCACCGAATTTAATGCAGCAAAATGGAACTTGTAAATAAAAAAATATTTGATAAAGATTTTAGCAATAAAAATATTGCAATAATCGGAAAGCCAACTTCCGGTAAAACATATCTTGCCGGAAAATTAGCCGAATTATACCCGGAACATAAGTTGATACATACCGATGATTATATTAATCATGACCGCGAAGATTTAATTACTTATTACCTAATACGCGATATAGTTAATGCAAGTAATTTTAGTAATTTAGGTAATTATATTATAGAAGGAGTTTATATTTACAATATTTTGAATCACCCGCATTTTAAGCCCGATTTATTTATTGATGTTCATATTTCAGAAAAACAAATGCGCGCAAACTATGTTTTTGACCGTAATATTGTTCCTAATAGAAAAAATGCCGGATTTGTACGTAAACATAAAGCATTGTTTGATGAATTTTTATTTTTGAATCCACATGTTCACGTTTTAAAAATTAACAACAATAAAAAAATACTCTAATTGCCTGCAAGTGTTGAAATATCGCAAATATCAGAAAAGGCTCATGTTGATTTAGAACGTTGGGCTAAAATTGTTATTGAAAAGTGGGAATATAATGTAGCAAAATATAATTTGATTTACAGCGGAGCTTTACTGAATAGTTTTACCAGCCACATTGCCGCCGAAGCAAACGGAAGCAAAGCAATTATTTATTTTGCTTTTAAATATTATTTACGAATGCTTGAAATGGGCACCGGAAAATATGCACCCATAGGCAAGCCTACCCGCCGCCGTAAATACACGATATTTACAAAAACATTCAACGCCGAAGTTTACCGGCTTTCCGAATTAATGGCAAAGCAATTTGCTACAGAAGGAGTAGTAACCATAATAAAAACCATTCAAGATAAATAGTTATTTGTAATTATTCTAAATAACAAAAATTAACATTTTTTTTACAAAAAAAGTGCTTAAAAACTTACACATATTAAAAAATATATGTACATTTGTATAGACGATAAAGATAAAACGAGTATTAATTTAAAATTAAAATTATGAAAACTACAAAAATTACAAAAAAAGAAATTAAAAACAATGTTAGAACTGAGAAGACAAGAAATGGGTGGTTGCATGAATACATAACAGGTGACGATACCTTATGGTATTGCCATATTAATAGATTTGACCCCTCACAAATTGTATATGCACAAAGCGAAACTGGTGAAGCACATAATTTAGCAGATAACACTAAATCTGCTTTTGTAGATTTTTTATATGACTTGGAAAATGAAGACTAAACACCTTAACATACGAATTTCGCCAGAGACTTTAAACTCTTTAAAGTCTCTGGCTGCTTCTTTAAAAAAGTCGCAAAGCGATATTGTTGAAGAAGCCTTAGATTTATACGCAAATGGAAAAAAATCATTGGCTGAAAAAATTGCAGATA
>Ga0256840_1002019_pt1 | contig 18296 bp, 10 predicted proteins | sample 355202metaG_FD_185969 | JGI IMG/M metagenome (GOLD analysis project Ga0256840, IMG submission 185969) | Hydrothermal vent microbial communities from Mid Atlantic Ridge, Atlantic Ocean - 355-202 | ecosystem: Environmental > Aquatic > Marine > Hydrothermal vents | place: Atlantic Ocean: Mid...
CTCCTAGTTTACCTTCTGTGTTAATTTATGTTAATTCAAAACTGTTTATCCACCATTCAGTTTCAAAGCCTGCCTTTTTGTGCAGGCTTTTTTTATGACAAGCTCAGATTTAACCCTCTACCAGCCAAGCATTCTCTCTCAAGCTTGGGAACAATTAAAAGCTCTGTGGCTCTCTGTGTTATAAAAAATGTAAAAATAGGGGGGGATGGGTATCTAAAAATTTGTTCTTTATCCATAAACATCATAATCTGAACTTATTAAATTCGTTAAATAGAACAACTATTCATCTTAAATTGGTGAAAAATCTAGCTCAAATCAGCTTTCTATCACTACGACTCCTATTCTCAGACAGCCTCCTAGATGCTAAGATAAACTTATTATTATTGTATACAAAAGGAAAATAATAAAATGGAAGCGATATACGAAAAACTGGGGCTTTTTTATCTTGGAAAAGATATAGATAAAGATACGCTTGAAGCAACTGAAGCACTGACTCTACTTAAAAATAAAAATTTCACTACACATGCAACCATTATTGGTATGACTGGTAGCGGAAAAACAGGCTTAGGTGTTGGCATAATTGAAGAAGCCGCTATTGATAACATCCCTTCCATTATTATTGACCCCAAGGGTGATATGGGGAATCTGTGCTTAACTGACCCTGAGTTTTCACCCAGCTCTTTTGAGCCTTGGGTTGCTGATGAAGCAAACGCTAAAGCAAAAGATGTTTCTAGCTATGCTGAAAAAATTGCTAGCATGTGGGAAAACGGTATAGAAAGTTTTCATCAAGATAAAGAGCGTGTTGCCAAATTTGACAAGGTTAAAAAAACTATTTACACACCTGGCAGTAGCGCAGGTGTGAGCGTTAATGTTCTCAGTTCTCTTGAAGTTCCACCTGCACAAATCTTGGAAGATAGTGATAGCTTTTCATCTTATTTAAATACCACTGTGAGCAGTCTGCTTTCATTAATTGGAATTGAGGCTGACGCAGTTGAATCAAAAGAAACGGTGTTACTTAGCCAGATCTTTGCAACATCATGGCTTGATGGTAATGCTATGAGCCTTGAAGATTTAATTGGTCGGATTATAAGCCCGCCATTTAAGAAGATTGGTGTATTGCCATTAGAAACTTTTTACCCACAATCAGAACGCTTTAGTTTTGCCACACGTTTTAATTCCATAATAGCCTCTCCTACATTTAGTGCTTGGCTTAAAGGTGAAACTTTAGATATTCAAAAGCTACTTTATGATGAAAATGGCAAAGCAAAAGTTGCCATTTTTTCTATTTCACATCTTAGTGATGAAGAGCGAATGTTTTTTGTAACACTGCTACTTAATAAATTTATCGCGTGGATGCGTCGCCAGAGTGGTACATCTGCACTTAAAGCAATACTCTATATGGATGAAATATTTGGATTTTTCCCACCTATCAGTAATCCACCAAGCAAACAACCTATGCTACTCCTGCTCAAACAGGCACGAGCTTATGGCATTGGTATCGTATTAAGTACGCAAAACCCTGTTGACCTTGATTATAAAGGGCTTTCCAATATGGGAACCTGGTTCATCGGACGTTTGCAAACATCACAGGATATTGCCCGTGTGATTGATGGTCTGGGCGGAAAAGTAGGTTCTAGCTATGATAAAAATGAAATTAAAAAGTTACTGGCAAATCTTAAGAAACGTACTTTCTTTTTGAAAAGCGCTCACCTTGATGATATTCGACTCTTTGGCACACGTTGGGTAATGAGCTATCTAAAAGGGCCTTTAAAACGTGATGAAATATCTGCGTTAATGAAAGATCAAAAAGCGTTATTAGAAGCAAAAGAAAAGCCTGTTGATGAAAAAGAAAGCAAAGAGGATGGCTTTGAAAATTATTCAACTTTAGATAATAGTATTCCACAATACTATATGCCTGATATAAACCAATCTGGTCAGTTCACTGCAAGTTTAATGGCAGAAACAACCCTTCACTTTTTCAATCAAACTCGTGGTATTGATGAAGAAGAAAATCTTTGTATTAGTCTTGAAATTGATCCAACTGAAACTAATTTCGATTGGGATAATTCACGCGAGAATGAAGATTTAAGCAACTGTTTTAGTCAATATCCTGTTAATCCACCCTCTAAAGCACTATATGCAGAAGTACCTGAATTTATCCAAAATGATAAAAAACTTCGTAAAGCAAAAACTATTTTAAAAACATGGCTTTACCACGAACATAAGCTAGAACTTTATCGTTGTAAATCTCTAAAGCTTGAATCAGAACCCTATGAATCACTGACTGATTTTAAAGTACGTCTTTCAGATCGTCTGAATGAGAAAAAAGAAGATGCTATTGAGGTTTTACAAGAACGATTTGCCAAAAAAGAAAACGTTCTAATGAACCGCTTAGAGAGAGCCACTGAAAAACTGGATAAGGAAAAAGCAGATACCAATAACTCATTCCTTAAAGCTGGTCTGACAGTGATAGGAGCATTATTCGGAAAATCCAGAGCATCAATAGGTGTTGCAGGTTCACGAGTATTAAAAGAACGTGGTGATGTTAATCGCCAGAAAGAGCGCATTGAAAAAATCCAAGAGGATATTGAAGAGCTAGAAGAAGAGTTGGAAGATAAGGTGGATGAACTTGCTGAGAAGTTTGATATTGATGAAGTCGATATCGAAGAATTTTCAATTAAGCCTAGAAAAACTGATATTCAAGTGAATGATATTGCAGTTGTCTGGAAACCATTCTAGGAGGCTGCCTGAGAATAGGAGTCGTAGCGAGGGGAAGCTGATTTGAGCTAGATTTTTCACCAATTTGAGGGGGAAGAGTTGTTCTATTCACCGAAAATTGGGGGGGGATATAGCCAAATTCAGCTTTTCCGCAGTAGGCTCTCTATTCTCGGACAGCCTCCTAGCTTAGAAAAGAGAAATGATAAGTTGTATTTATGTGAGTTGAATTACACTATCATTTCTCTACCCATCCCCCCCTTTTTTTAGATATTTTATGATTCCATTGATTAGCTCCTCCTGTGTGCTTTGTGATACTAGCGTAAACAAAGAAATTTCACTCTGTGATGCTTGTCAGGCTGACCTACCCGCTATATCTCATGCCTGTAGAGCCTGTGGAATACCTTTAGACGAAGCCCAATCAATCTGTGGTCAATGTTTAAAATCACCACCAAAGGTCGATTATAGCCTTAGCCTTTATCATTATGAGATACCTATTGATTACCTAATAACCGAATTAAAGTTTACTCAGAAATTATCTCATGCCGCGATTCTTGGTTTTCTTTTAAAACAGCAACTATTAAAAAATAACCCAAAAGATTTGCCAGATGCCCTACTCCCTGTACCTTTACATAGAAAACGTCTAATCAAACGTGGTTTCAATCAATCACTGGAAATAGCAAAAATAGTCGCAAAAGAGCTAAATATTCCCATTGAAAACCAATTAATTCAAAGAAGCAAAGCAACACGAGCGCAAACAGAGCTAAACCTTAAACAAAGAAAAACAAATATAAAAGGTTGTTTTAATCTAAAAAACCCAAATGAAAAGATGCCAGACTTACAACATATTGTTATTATTGACGATGTTGTAACCACAGGCGCAACCACTAATGAATTGGCAAAAGTATTAAAAAGTGCAGGAGTCAAAAAAGTGGGCGTATGGTCAATTGCCAGAGCCGTTTTACATCATAAAGTGATTTGATATTGAATTGAATTGATAGATTAAATCGGTGTTTTTGTAGGTCGGATTAGTGATAGCGTAATCCGACAGATCGCTACAAACACTAGTATTCCAACAAGTTTAGTTTGATGAATTAAAAACAAAAAAAAGCAGGATTCTAATTATGATCAAAAGTATGACAGCATTTTCACGCAAAGATAAAGCCGAAACCAACCTCACACTAAGCTGGGAGATGCGCACAGTTAATCATCGCTATCTGGATATTAGTTTATCTTTACCAGACTCTTTTAATGCTTATGAAAATGACCTGAAAGAAATAATCAGAAGCAATCTAGGGCGAGGTAAATTTGATGCAAAACTAACGTTAAAACAGACACATACAGAAGACTCCTACAAAATACACATTGATGCTGATATGGTTAAAGCATTAAAAACTGCGCGTCAAAAACTAGAAGCTTTGACTAAAAAGCCGATGACTCTATCAGCGATGGAAATCTTACAATGGCCAGGAGTCATTCAAGAAGAAGAAAAAAAACAGGCTAGCAACCTTCCTATTGTAAAAAAGCTACTAAAAGAAACACTCACTGATTTAATTAAAATGCGTGAGATCGAAGGTGAACGCTTAACCCAACTGATATTATCTCGCTGCGAGATAGCCAGTGATATTGTCAAAACAGTAAGAGAAAGGCGCGTTGAAGTACAGCTTGCTATACGCGAAAAAATTATAAAAAAAATAGCTGATCTAGATATTACTGCTGATAATAATCGCCTAGAACAAGAACTCGTCTACCAAGCTCAACGCCTTGATGTTGATGAAGAACTAGACCGTCTTGATTCACATGTTAAAGAAGTTAAATCTGCATTAAAATCCCAAGAACCCGTAGGAAGAAGACTCGACTTTCTAATGCAAGAACTAAACAGAGAAGCCAATACATTAGCCGCAAAATCAAATGATGCCCAAACAACTAAAGCCGCTGTTGAACTAAAAGTATTGATTGAGCAAATGCGCGAACAAGTAATGAATATTGAGTAAGGAACAAAAACTCAGAAATAATGCAATATTTCTGATTCTGCTGATAAAAAATGACACAAAGGCAGACTCAAACCTAAAAACATTTTATACTCGCTCGGTTACCTAAGAAAAATAGTAAATTTTATGAGCCAGTCTAGTTTTGATCGTACCGAATTTTATAAATTATCAGAGTTACAGCGTTCATTGCTGCAACTCATCTCACTGATTTATGCCCCTGTTGCTGCAACTCCACTTGCAAGTTGCGCACAGAGAGTTGGTATTAACAATCCTAGAGATGGTGAAAACTTTACGCTTCATACACTGCGCCCTATTCTGGTTGATTTAATACACAAAGGATACCTACAAGGAAATCAGGGGAAATATAATTGTGTGCCAGAAGTTTGTGAAGATATTTTACTCACTTCAATAACGGATGGAACATTTGATAAATATAGTGATCAGGTTCTAGCCTCCTTTTCAGCAACAGAGTCTTTTGGGCGTATTCTTTGGCAAAGTGTTGAACATGGTCTATCACATGCACGTATTTTCTTGTTTCAAGGAAAATCAGAGAAGCTAGCACATATTCTTGAGCTTTTGCATGAACGCTATCAGTATCGTGAATCAATTTTAAGTGAGACTGGTTTTTTCCCTGCAACTTTTGGCTCTCCTGCAAATAAAAAATTACTAGATGCACTCACAGATCAGATGTTCAGCGTTGCATTTATACAACTCGCTGAATATGGCTTAAAGAATATGCACGATCAATCCCAGCTCTGGGGTTTACTTTCTGAACGCCAGAAAAACATACCAAATTTCCAAAGCTTTCAATTTTATCTAATTGAGCCTCAAGCGAGATACAGCTTGCTTTCTGGTAATGCAGATATATTTCCTGAACTCCCTGCTAGTGTTATAGCACAAGACACCATATTAAAAGATAAGGTGCTTCATGATGAACGTCATCTTCACTGGCATCTAGCAAATTGCGTCCGACAGCTCACTCACAACGATAAAGAAAGTGCTATTCAAGCCTATGATAATGCGCAAGAAATTTATCAAGAAATGTATAAAAAACGCAAAGGAACTATTGTTGTTTTTAACACTGAGGCTGAAAAATTTTATGTGCTAGCCTTACTTGCGACAGGTGAAAAACAGCATATATCACTGGCACAAAAAATCATTAAAAAAGCTGATGCCTGTACTATTTATTCTATTTTAGGTGCTTACGCAGAAACACAAAATACAGGCATATTTAATTTACATTTAGCACTGCAAGAGCTTCAACAAGGTACGATTAGTATTATTTTCTATGCATTAATCAAATTCTGGTTAGGGCAGAAATTCTCTGATGGTGTATTAGAAATTCTTGAAGAGAAATATGATATTGCTAAACAGGGCAATTATCACTGGTTACAAGCAGAATATGCACATGCCTTGGGATTATTTTCTACAGACCCAAGTGAGCAAAAAAAATATCAAGAGATAGCCACCAGTTTACATCAACAACTAAATACGCAACCTCTATTTGATCTAGTCAAACCACAAGCAGAGTGGGAAAGAGCATTAAATGCCATGAATCTGCTGGTAGCTTCACCCGATACCGCAGAAAACAATCTAAATAATGAACGCATTGTCTGGATGCTAGATATTGACCGCTATGGTGAATATAAACTCACACCAAAGTTACAAAAGAAAACCAAACAAGGTGGCTGGACTAAAGGACGTAATATTGCACTCAAACGACTTAAAAAAGAACAGCATGAGCTACCTCCTTTAAGTGAACACGATTTAGACTTAGCTTCTGCCATCTATGAACAGCCTGATTATGACTCTTATTATCATCGTGGAGCACAATTCACCCTTGATATGAATTCTGCTTGGCCTAAATTAGTGGGGCACCCACATTTATATTGGGATGGTGCGCGTAATACACCCATCGAGCTTTCACAGAATGATTTTGAATTACTCGTCACTGAAGAAGGTGAAAATTTACGGATTAGCTTTTATCCACCTTTCGATGACTCACAAGAAGACAGTCAATACCTGATTCATAAAGAAACACCCACGCGCCTGTGTATTTATCAAAAAAGTGAGCAGGTTCTGCGTCTTAGTGAAATCATTTCAAATGGTATTGTGATTCCACGAGAAGCTGAAAAAAATCTCCGTGAAACACTCAGCACACTCGCACCAATGATCAATATTCAATCTGATCTAGAAGGCATTGTAGATGCTGAAAAAGTTGAAGCAGATGCTCGCATCCATGCTAACTTACTACCCTATGGTGAAGGTTTACGCGCCACTTTACGGGTAAGACCTTTTGGTGATTTTGGAGCCTATTTTGCTCCTGGACATGGTCGTGCCAAACTTTCAGTTGAGCACAACGAAAAGCGTTATAGCACCACCCGAGATTTAGATAAAGAAAAACAACTGCTCGACACCCTCCTCCAACACAGTAGTATTTTAGGTGAAGAAGAAGAGTTTAATGATGAATATTTGCTCGATGAGCCACAAGACTGTTTAGAACTTCTAGAACAGCTTCATGCAGAAGCAGAAGGTGAGGATTCACAAGTCATTATCGCCTGGCCCGAAGGTGAAGTCATGCGAATTGCCTCACGCTTTGATACCAATAATTTACGCCTCAGTATCAATCGTACAGGTGACTGGTTTCAACTTGATGGCACAATTTCAACCGACCCCAATCTAGTTTTATCACTGCGTCAATTACTCAATTTATCGGCTGACACCAAAGGTCGTTTCCTCAAATTAGAAGATGGACAATACCTTTCACTCACCCACCAATTCCGTAAAAAACTTGATTCCATACACCGCTATGCCGAACTCAATGGCGAAGGAGCCAAAATAAGTAGCCTTGCTTCACTAGCATTGGAAGACCTTACCGATACCGTCGGTGAACTTACCGTTGATGAAGCATGGAAAACACATATCCATAATATCGAAGCACTGGATGAACACAACCCCAACATTCCCTCAACACTACAAACCGAATTACGCGAATATCAAGAAGAAGGCTTTCGCTGGATGAGTCGCCTTGCAAAATGGGGGGTGGGTGCTTGTTTGGCAGATGATATGGGACTAGGAAAAACCATTCAAACACTGGCTTTATTACTTGAAAGAGCCAACCAAGGTCCAGTATTAGTGGTTGCACCAACCTCAGTTAGCAATAACTGGGAATCTGAAATTAGAAAATTTGCGCCGACCCTCAAACCGCATTTTTACCGTGAAGGAAACCGCCAAGAATTACTCTATAGCGTGGGTAAATTTGACGTGGTAATAGCCAGTTATGGACTGCTTCAGCAAGACGGCCAACAATTTATCGACAAACACTGGGCAACTATTGTACTCGACGAAGCACAGGCCATTAAAAATATCAATGCCAAACGAACAAAAATTGCACATCAGCTAGTTGCTGATTTTAAATTAGTCACAACAGGCACACCCATCGAAAACCATCTAGGTGAGCTTTGGAGTCTTTTCCGCTTTCTAAACCCAGGCTTGCTCGGCACACAGCAACAATTTATGCAGCACTTTATTGTTCCTATCGAAAAAGATAATGATACTGATGCACGTCAGCACCTTAAAAAACTCATCCAACCCTTTATATTACGCCGCACCAAAACAGAAGTATTAGATGAGCTACCACCAAAAACTGAAATCACCGTAGAAATCCCCTTAAGTGAAGGAGAACGTGCAATCTATGAAGCCGTTCGTAGCAGTGCCCTCGACTCCTTAGCAAAAGACACAGAAGAACAACAAAGTGGCAACCATTTAAAAGTACTCGCAGCCATCACAAAATTGCGTCTGGCAAGCTGTCATCCAAGGCTAGTTATGGAAGACAGCACCTTGAGTAGTAGCAAACTAGATCGCTTTGGTCAGCTACTCGAAGAGCTGCTCGAAAACAACCACAAAGCTCTCGTATTTAGCCAATTTGTGAAATACCTCTCTATAATTCGAGAATACTTAGATGAACGTGGCATAAAATACCAATACCTTGATGGCAGCACCCCCGTCGCCCAACGAAAAGCCCGCGTAGATGCTTTTCAAGACGGTGAAGGTGAACTCTTTCTAATCAGCCTTAAAGCAGGTGGCTCAGGGCTTAACTTAACTGCCGCCGACTATGTTATTCACATGGACCCTTGGTGGAACCCAGCCGTTGAAAATCAAGCATCAGATCGCGCTCACCGAATTGGTCAAACACGCCCCGTTACCATCTATCGACTGGTTGCAGAAAATACCATTGAACAAAAAATAGTAAAACTGCATCAACACAAACGTGATTTAGCCGATAGCCTGCTGGAAGGCTCCAATATGAGTGGATCAATGAGTGCAGCACAAATGCTAGATATGATGCGCGAAGGGTAGCACTCAAACAACTTTGCTTTGATGGATATCCTTTTTTATTAAATAAAGCACAAGAAAAATAAAATATGACAATACCTAAACATGACAAGATAAGGATTCCAGCTCTTAAATTACTCTCAGAGTATGACTCACTTAAACTTAATGAGTTCGAGGCTCCTCTGGGCAAGCAGTTTGGTTTAACTGAGGATGAGCTATCTCAAAAATATGAGTCAGGCAACGGCAAGATATTTTATGACAGAATTTCTTGGGCTTTAAGCTATATGAATATGGCTGGTTTGGTACAAAAACCAAAACGTGGAACTTATCAAATTAGCGGCATAGGCAAAGAAAAACTAAAAATACCTGAAAGCATTGATGCCTTTATTGAGGCACAAATTAAACAAAGAGTACCTGAAAAAAAAGAAAAAACATCAAGCATTAAAATCACTAATGCAGATCTCACTCCTCAAGAAGAGCTATATGATTCATTCTCAAAAATACAGCTATCTATCTACAATGAAATAATTGATGTTATTTTAGACAAATCACCAAGAGAGTTTGAAAAATTAGTTGTTATCTTACTACAAAAAATGGGTTATGGTGGTGAGGTAAAAGCAGCTGGAGAGGTTACACAATACTCAAATGATAAAGGTATTGATGGCATCATAAAAGAAGATGTTCTTGGTCTTGGTAGAATTCATATACAAGCTAAACGCTATACAAGAAAAAATACCGTAGGTAGAGAAGAAGTTCAGAAATTTGTTGGTGCACTAGCGGTTGCTCAATCCAACAAAGGTGTATTTATAACAACCTCATCATATTCTAAAGGCGCAATTGAATATGCTGAAAATCTCAATGGCACTACAACACTTGTACTAATAGATGGCAATCAATTAGCTGAGTACATTTACCAATACAGCTTAGGAATGCAAACAGAACAAACTATTGAAATTAAAAAACTTGATAGTGATTTTTGGGATTCAATAGAGAATGCCGAAAAAAAATAAAAAGACTAAGACAATATGACATCCATAATAATCTACCATTAATCAACATTTTGGTTATCAACTTAAAATGAGACGATACTTTAATTAAATTGTAGGTTGGGTTACGTTACCTCACTATGCTCGGCAAGCTAACCCAACCTACGATGAGTTTGTCCCGCCTTAAGTTGTTAATCAATATTTTTAGCAGAATTGATGCGTAACTTTTTTACCTTACGTCCAAGACTAGCTACGATTAAAAACTCTGTGGCTCTCTGCATTATAAAAAGTGTAAAAAAAGGGGGGGATGGGTAATATAAATGTTTAATATCTTTTTTACAGGGCTACTTCTAGGAGGTAGCCTAATCATCGCTATTGGTGCGCAAAATGCCTATGTGCTAAAACAAGGCTTATTACGCAGCCGTGTTTTTATTATTTGTCTGATTTGTGCACTTTCTGATGCTCTACTGATAAGTATCGGCACAACGGGTATCGGCAAAATAATTGAGGATCATCCCAAGTGGTTAAAGGCGATAACTTGGTTTGGTGCTGTCTATTTATTTATCTTTGGTATATTGAGTTTTCGCTCTGCACTTAGCAATCAAACCTTACATGCTGCTACTACAAATACAACTCAAAAAACTCAAGTTATTATTAGCACGGTACTCGCCCTCACCTTTCTTAATCCACATGTATATCTTGATACTGTTTTATTGATAGGTAGCATCGCATCCCCCTATGCAAACGTAGAACGATTGTATTTTACTCTAGGGGCGATAAGTGCATCATTTATTTGGTTTTTTTCTTTAGGTTATGGAGCAAGGTTCTTGATACCCTTGTTTAGCAAACCAGTAGCTTGGAAAATTCTCAATACTCTAATCGGCATTATTATGTGGTGGATTGCTTATAGCTTGATCACATGACATGAAAATAACAAACAATGCACCCGCTAACACCCATTAACACCCATTAATCAATAATCTTACTCGACTCATCTGCTTCTAAATAAGCCCATTCTTCAACGGTTAGCTCAACCTCATCATTACCTGTAATCATCGGCATAACATGATGCTTAAAGCCACCAATCGTTAAAATATAAAGATGTAAAATCACAAAAATAATGATGGCAATGGCAGAAACCACATGCACAAAAGCAATATACTCAAAAGGGATAAAGCTTAAAAAGCCCCCCAAATCAAAACTAACCAACAAATAAGCGATACCTGAAATCCAAATTCCTGGGAAAATAACCACTTTTAAAAGCAAATACGTCAGAGCTTGCAAGGGGTTATGCTTGTTTCGATAGGTTTTATGAAACGGGTGTGATTCACCTTTAAAAACACCGTAGGCATAATAACGTGCTACTTGAAGCATATTTTTAGTGGTGGGAATATAATGTCGCCACTGACCCGTGGTAAACAACCAAAAAGTACCAAAAGCCCAAAGCAACAATAGCGCAAGTGCAACCACTGTATGCACGGTAACTGCCGTACCAAAGCTCATCAGGTGATGAGTACCATGAATAGCAAAACCAGTAAAAACCAGAATAAAAATTGAAGCTGCCTGACTCCAGTGCCAAATACGTTCAAAAATTCTAAAAACTTGAATTGTATGTGGGGTTGTTGGCATTTGTCCGTTCATGATGCGCTCCTCTTCTTGTTTGTTATTACACGAATCAAGGCATGAAGCAACACACCTCCTAAGGTACCTAGCACTAACAAGATACCGATAAGATCAAGTAATTTATACTGCCCAGTTGCTGGCATATAAAAACCTTTCAAGTCTTTTAAACGCCCTTCTTTTGCATGACACTCTTCACATGCTAGTGCCTTGTCTTTAGTGGTTACCATGTGGTTTATTGGCCAATACGAAACTGTTTTAATAAAGTCATATTCACCACTATAAGGAAGATTGTATTTTTCCATACCTACTTTAATGGCTTTTCCAAAGTCATAATTCCCCCATAAAGAGGTGTCATTGTCGCCCCAAAGCTCCATATAAACGAGGGTATTATTGCCCTTATCATAGGGCTGAATGGTACGCATTTGTTTAAATGGATAAATGCGTGAATCAGGATCATCATAAGAACCCTTGAAGTGATTTACTTCAATAGGTTGCTTGCTAGAATCAAACTTCTGATCAATCGTCAGAAAATTCATTTTGCCATTAAACCATGCATACATGGGTTTTACATTTTCAGCATACTTAAAATCACCCTTGATGGATTTATAAGTGTGTCGATGCTCGCCATTACCTTGGGTATAGCCTTCTTCATTATAGCCTTCACCATTTTTAAGCTTGCCCATCGTGCGCCAATCCCAATCTGTTTTGGTGGCAACACCACCACGCGCAAAGGTGGGAATATGACAAGTCTCACAGGCCACTTTCTTGGTATGACTATTAAGCTTATTGCCCTCAACCGAGGCTACAGAATGAGGAGAATCAGAATGACAAGATTTACAACTAGCAACCTCACGTTTCATACCAGGTTTTGGCATATCATGCTTGCCTGCAACATCCATCTTATAGCGGCTGCCCGCCCATTCATGCCCTTCTCCCACATGGCAAGTCACACAGGCAAAGTTTAGCCCCTTGGCATCCATGTGAACATCAAGCTCTTTATCAGGATTAAATAAGGCAGAAGACAAATCACCGTGCTTTACATTATCCCCTCCACCGCCAAAGAAATGGCAGTTACCGCAATTTGTACGACCTGGCATAGCCACACTTTGTGCTGTCTTAGCCCAGTCAATCGGCTTTTTCCCTTCAAACATAACAGAGCAAGATTTATTCCCCTTAGTTGGGGGCAACTTATAATATTTACCTGTTGATTCATGACAAGCTAAACAATCCATGTTTTCTTCATTGTCAAAATCAAAGTTATCATCTTTCCAATTATAGCCTGCATGACACTGGGCGCACATGCCCTCATTGCCACGCGCATTGGTACAAAAGGTATTGACTAAATGTTTTTTACCCAGCATCTGCCCTGTTTCAGTGTCTTTATACTCCCACGTCCAGTGCTTATTCTTTTTGAATTGATGCCCCGCAGTGTTATGACACTTTAAACAGGCTCTAGTGACTTCAGGACCACTAAAAAAAGGACCTTTTAGCTCTTCTAACTGACTATGATCTGTCGTAGATGCTGATTTTTTCTTAGAAACTTGGCGACCTTCGCCAATATTTTTATATTCAGAAATACCCGTTTCAATTTTCTCAGTATCAGAATGCTCAGCCCAAGCATTTGATGTGAAATTTAATACAATAAAAAAAACCAAAACATTTAACAATAAAGGCTTTAGACTTATTTTAGAAAAAGATATAGAACGGGTACTATTCATAGTTTCACCTAAACTTATTGATCTGAGGAAACTATCTGAGAATAGAGAGTTCCTCCTAGCGACAGATCATCATCTAGCCAGACTAAGTCTTACCACAGAAAGAAACATTGATTTTCATCAATATTTTCACAATTTAACATTTTATATTTATAATCAAATACTTACAAAGCACTTCAGAGTATCCACAATTCAATCAAGATGCTGTCCCTCACGGATTCAAGAAACAAGTAAAAAAAGTGCAAAAAACAGGGGGGATGGGTTGTATGTACAGTATTCTTTTTAACTTACAAATATTTCTACTGCATGATGCAGAATTTTTACCATAATCCTCAGATAGAAACGCAAACGAGAGTGCAAGTATTTGGTTTCATAGGATATTCGAAAAACAATCGTTTCACCCGTAGGTTAATCGAGTATTTTCGGGATATTACATGGAATCAAAGGCTTGTACAATCATCGTGTTTTCTATCTGGGGATTAGGGTTTTACTTCTAAGCTAAACATTTCAATCAAGGATGTATTGATAGGTTCGAGTAAACTTGTAAATACCCATCCCCCCCTTTTTTTACATTTTTTATAGTACCTCAAGCCCTTATACATCACTCATCAAGTTTATCCCTCCCTTTATCGTTTGTTGTAATACTTTTAACTCTCTTACAAATAATATCAGCCATATAAAACGAAGAGTAAATTCGTTAAAAAAAAAATAATTGTTTTGTCACACAAGGAAAGGAATATACATGAAGCATCTACCACAACCCCACGACCAAAAGAAAAAGCCAAGTGCGAGGCTTTCGATTATGCTTACCGCTGTTTCAATAGTTGCAGGTATCACAACAACACAGGCGGTTTTTGCAGGTCCTATACATGCCTATTATGCAGATGAGCATAATACAAGCCCAACCACTCCCACGGGAAATCGTATACTTGAAATAGATCTTGATACAATGACACTCGTTAACTCTGCCACTGTGCCTGGATTAAAAGGCCATCATGCAGATAATGGTTTCAATAGCAAGATTTATGGTATGCCCAAAGAGTCAGGCTTTGTGAATGTTCTTGAGTTAAGAAAAGATCAAAGTGGAAATACCTCAATGCAGGTAACTAAACAAATTGACTTAATTCATAAACCCCGTTCTGGTGATGCTTTCAATAAAAAATACAATATTATTTTAGTTGCTGCTAAAAACCGACCAATGGGTTCATTTATTGATGTTACTACTGACAATGTAGTGGGTACTATTGGTGAAAATGTTGATTGCACCCTAACTGATGGTACGCAGTTATTAAGCCACGCTGACTCAAATACAATTGCAGGCGCAACAAAGTACCAATGTGCTAGAGTGGGTAACTCACACGGTGGTGATCAAATAAGTGGTCACCCATATTGGCTAACCGCTGATATAGCTGCTATTGTTGATAGATCAAACAAACAAATATCCACCTATAGAATTAGTAAGGTTGGCAATCAAATTCAAGCCACACTGCTTAATCATCTACCAACACGCTCTTCAGTTCATCAGATTGTTCCACGCGATAGAACAAACCTTCCTGTAAATCAGCAAGCTGATTTTTATGCGGTAGAAGAAGGTGAGCATGTTAATTCAACAACTGATTATAATGGTGGTATTGCCCATGCTTTGTTAAAAATGAAACTGACAAACAATGGGCTACAACTAGTAAATCGCATGGATTTACAACGTACTCAAGTTTTGCCAAAAGCTAAAGCAGATAGAATCTTAAATGCTTGTATTGGTATTTATCGAAGCACCTTCTCACAAGCCTTAACAGGTCCCAGTCAAGATAGAGAAAATCGTTATAACGCCTTGTTTGCAAGTGAAGGCATTACTCGTAGCCCTGCGCAAGATGCGTTTAATGATTTCCCTATTGATTGTTTCTACCCTGGTATTCCAGGCGGACATAATGCTGATTTTGCGCCAAACAATAAACACCTTTATGTGCCTATGGCAGGTGGTGCGGTAAGTGTGGTTGACGTTAATCGCTGGAAAATAGCTAATAATATTGATATTGGAATTCGTTCAGGGGTAGGTCATTTTTGTTTCTCAGCAAAGAATGATGTAGCTATTGCAAGCCATCATGGTGACACTTTTAGCAGAGGAGCTGGTGCCGTAGCCCGAACGGTTCGGTATATTAACTCTGAAAGACCCATTGGCTATTATTGGATAAACCTACCTTTTACCCGAGAAGGATTAATTAACACCTATACATCACATACCTGTTATGTAGACAAGAATGAAGATTACTATTACAACTTCTTTACTGATGGTGGCGTTTTCTACAAAATTGATTTGAATGGTGTATTTAATAACCCAACCAATGGTAGTAGTAATCTTGTTGTAAATTCACTTTATACGGGTGGAATACCTATTCAGGGCAGTTACATTGATCTGGATGATATTCAGTCAAATACGGGAACACCTTTTGCAGCTAATAATGATACAGCTCAATCAAATGGATCAATGGTTACTATTGATGTCTTGCAAAATGATACTGGGTCTAATTTAGTTCTTGAGGCTGTTGATCCTGCAAATAATGGGACTGCTGCTATTATTAATGGTAAATTAAACTATACTCCAAACGTAGGATTTAGCGGTACTGATGCATTCTGGTATGGCATATCATCAAATGGAAATTGGGAGTGGGCACTTGTTACGGTCACAGTAACATCTACAACTCCACAAAATCCACTTAAAGCAAATAAAGACGAAGTCTCAGCAGTCAGTGGGGTTGCTACAACAATTGATGTATTAGCAAATGATACTGGAAATGGCATCACTATAGGCTGGTATGATCAACCTACAAATGGAACTATGAGCACTTCAAATGGTAAGCTTATTTTCACCTCAAACCCTGGTTATACAGGAACAGAAGATCTATGGTATGAAATAGTAGATTCTTCAGGTCAAACAACTTGGGGGAATTTAATTATTACCGTAACTGCTAATAGTGGTGGAACAGTCACTGCTAATAATGATACTGCTACCGTAAAATCAGGAAGCACTGTCACTATTGATGCTCTTGCAAATGACACTGGCTCAAACCTTACTCTATTTGCTGTAGACGATGTTTGGACAGGATCAATTTCTATCGTTAATGGCAAGGTAGAATATGTATCTAGTGGTAGTTACACTGGCATCCTAAATGTTTGGTATGGTGTTTCTACCCCTAATGGTAATACTGATTGGGCAATGATTGCGATTAATATTATACCCTAGAACTTTTTCTTAGGACTAGGAGACTGTCCGAGAGCTAAGAATTGACTGCAAATCCCATAAACATCATAATCTGAGCTTATCAAATTCGTTAAATAGAACAACTATTCGCCTCTTTTGATAAACTCACCTTATAATGTTTCTGGCATTTTCGTTTCAATCTGAGTTCTCAGACAGCCTCCTAGGAGGCTATCTGAGAATAGAGAGTCTCCCAATAAAAAAATGCCACGTGATGAGTTCAAGTCACGTGGCATTTTTTGTTTTATACAAACCGTTCTTTGTGGTTTAGCCAACACTAAAAAACTTCTGTAGGTTGTGGCTGAGGTACGAAGCCCAACATTGCAAAACTTGTTGGGCTTCGCAAGCTCAGCACTAACCTACAAAGTAGAGTATATTAGCAAATTGTTCTTTCTATGGCTTTTTTCCAACCATTTACTTTTTCTTCTCTTTCTTTGTCTTGCATATCAGGTGTAAATTTTCTATTCAAGTGCCAACTTTTTGCAAAACCATCTGCATTATCCCAGACACCTGCAAATTGACCTGCCAACCATGCTGCCCCTAAAGCGGTCGTTTCCAATATTTCTGGTCTATCTACTGGAGCATTTAAAATATTAGAGAGCATTTGCATCGTCCAGTTGCTTGCTGTCATACCACCGTCTACACGAAGCACTGTTTTATTTTCAAGAGGGTTGTTATTAACACCTATGGCATCCTGCCAATCATTATTCATTGCTGAAAGCAAATCTGCTGTTTGATAGCACACTGCTTCAAGAGCCGCCCTTGCAATTTCATTAGGACCTGATGAGCGTGTCAAACCACATAATAAACCTCGTGATTCAGCATCCCAATAGGGAGCACCTATTCCTGTAAAAGCAGGGACTAGATAAACAAACTGATTAGGGTCAGAGGCTTCTGCCATTGCATCACATTGACTTGCTTTTTCAATGATTCCCAAGCCATCCCTGAGCCATTGCACCGCTGCACCAGCAATAAAAATAGAACCTTCAAGTGCATAGGTAGTTTTACCATTCAGCCGATAAGCTGTAGTTGTTAGCAAACGATTGGATGAGGGTATAAAACTATCACCTGTATTTAACATCGCAAAACAACCCGTTCCATAGGTTGACTTCATCATACCAGCGTTAAAACAGGCTTGACCGAGAGTCGCTGCTTGTTGATCACCTGCAATTCCATAAATGGGGATTTCAGAGCCAAACCAACTTGCATCGACCATTCCATAATCAGCTGCACAGTCATTAACTTCAGGTAAAATTTGTTCTGGAACATCCAGCAGCTTAAGTAGCTCCTTATCCCATTGTTGCTGTTTTATATCAAAAAGCAGTGTTCTTGATGCATTTGTAGCATCACTAGCATGAGTTTTCCCTTTAGTCAGGTTCCACAACAGCCAACAATCAACAGTCCCAAAAAGTAGATCACCTTTCAGTGCTTTATTTTTAGCCCCTTCAATATTATTCAATAACCAGTTAATTTTAGTCCCTGAAAAATAGGGGTCGAGTAATAGCCCAGTTTTCTTTGAAAACAAGCTTTCATGACCTTTTTCTTTTAAGGTCTCACAAAATTTAGCGGTACGTCGATCTTGCCAAACAATGGCGTTATAGATGGGTTTCCCTGTCTTTTTATCCCAAAGAATGGTTGTTTCACGCTGATTGGTGATACCAATTGCAACAATATCTGT
>Ga0256840_1002021_pt1 | contig 18286 bp, 16 predicted proteins | sample 355202metaG_FD_185969 | JGI IMG/M metagenome (GOLD analysis project Ga0256840, IMG submission 185969) | Hydrothermal vent microbial communities from Mid Atlantic Ridge, Atlantic Ocean - 355-202 | ecosystem: Environmental > Aquatic > Marine > Hydrothermal vents | place: Atlantic Ocean: Mid...
AATAAAGAAAAGTCCTCAGAACAAGAAAACGCCATCGACGCCCGATCGACCTTCATTCGTGTCGTCAATAATTATGGTGCCAAAGCGCACGACCTAGAAGAGAAATTGTAAACTAATATATCTTTCCTGCACTATCCTCAAAATGAAGAAGAACCGGTTCTGTTTTCACAAGGTGGGAATCAACACCAATTTGACTGTATCTAGAATCCCCCCAACAAAACACCTGGCCTTTATCGATTGCGCATACATGGGCGTCACCAGCATCCACATCTTCTACACTCTCAAGCGTTTTCACCGGCATGGCTAGCGCACGGCTCTGTCGCGTTCCGTCACCTAAGGTCCCCTGGCTATTTGAACCCCAACACCAAATTTTCCTATCCGCCAGTGCACATCCGAATTGCTCGCCGAGAACAACCTTGGAAATTTTCCCCGAAATTCCTTCAGCTTTAATTTCGGCAACATCCATCGTTGCGTCTCCGCCAACTTCATTTTTCTTTGCTTTTTTATTCCCCAAGCGTCCCCAACATCTAACGTCTTTAGAGGTAATTCCACAGGCAACGGCATCTCTAGAAATGATATTATCGAATTCCGCAGATCCCTTAATTTTAGTAAACCCGTTTAGTTCTTGAGAAACTTTTCGAAATATTCTCCCGGGATTCCCCCCCCACCCTTCCCAACCCATGGCACTTTTCCCGAAGAAAGAAGAGCCCGAGGCGCTGATTTTACTATAGGATTTTTCGATTTTCTTTGCGCGTTTTAAACGGCTCTCCAGAACGCCGGGAATCTGACCTTTATCCGCTTTCCCCCAACAATATATGGCCTCATCTTTACGCGCACATCCCCCACTTTCACTGATCGCAATGCTCTTCGCGCCGACAACGTTCTGTACGATACGCATATTCTTTTGACCACCATCGCTGCCAAAACACACAACCGAGCCCGCTTTTTGTAAAACGCAGGTTTGATTATTATCGGAATCAATCGCGATGGCGTCGCTGATAAGGGGCAAAAGGTGGGGATGGGTGGCTTTTATTTTCTTCCCATCTGTATCGCCAAGTTGACTATCCGTGCTCGCGCCCCAGCACATTACCTGCCCAGAATCGAACAACGCACAAGAATGCTCGCCACCCAAAGCTAGTGAAATCGGCTTGCCAATAGGCCCTCTCTTGGACGCCTTAGGAAGGTTGAGTTTGAGAAGATTAGGCGGCGATTTTTTGTCGCATGCCACCAAAGAAAGGAGCGCAACACTAACAAGGGTAACTTTCATACTAAACATCACTACCATCCATTCTATCCAATCGTCTGGCCAACCAAAGGTCGGCAATAACCAACCACGCCATTGATTCCAAAACCGGAATGGCTCGGGGAATAATACAAGGATCGTGACGACCTTCTTTGGCCGTCTTTCCGACGGTACTTGCAGGTTTAAAAATCACGTCGAAAACGATATCTTCTCCATTCGTAATCCCTCCCTGAATTCCCTTGGCGCTAGGGGAAACACCAGCCTCATTATCGTAACCACTTTTACCATCATGAAAGAGTTTTCCGGGCATCGCTTTCGCTGAATCTGCGTCGCCAAGACTACATCCTACAACACCTCCGACACTCATAAAGGCCGATGAAAAACGCGATTTCGCTTTGTTAAAAACGGGCTCACCCAAACCTGCACCTACGCCACTTATGTGTATGCGAGCAACGCCCCCACGAGAATCTCCTTCTTTTTTGCAGGTTTTAAGAAGACCTATCATCCTTTCACTCGCCTCATCGTCGGGACAGCGAACCAAGGATGCGTCAATTTTTGAGCGATCTGGGAGGGTTGATCTCGAAGAAATCTCTCCTATTTGAATAGTAAACCCAGTTACTTTTACGCCCTTACTTTCCAGCATCTTTCGAGCGATCGTTGCGCCGATAACGCGACCGATGGTTTCGCGACCTGAAGATCGTCCACCCCCGCGATGATCGCGATGACCAAATTTTTCCTGCCAAGTACGGTCGGCGTGCCCGGCTCGAAAAAAGCCCGGCTGGTAGTCCTGGCTACGTGCATCTTCGTTTCGAACAATAACGCAAATCGGCGTTCCGATCGTCTTTCCTTCAAATACTCCGCTCAATAATTCGGGTTGGTCTTTTTCCTTTCTTGAGGTCACGATCACATTTTGTCCGGGTCGACGGCGAGCGAGGTCAATCTCAAAGTCCTCGATAGAAAGGAGAACCCCGGCTGGGCAACCGTCAATAATCGCGCCCAACGCGACACCATGGGATTCGCCAAAAGTCGTTAGGGTTAAAAAATGTCCGAAGCTATTTCCACGCATTATCATTCCTTCAAGTGGCTTTTTTTATAACATTGCATTGGGTTAGGAGACAGGCACGAAAGGATTTATCTAGTGTGATCGTTTTCTGAAGTATTTTTTCTTTGTAGCTAACCCAGTTGTCGCCTCCTTGGAAACACGCGTGGATCGCCTATAAAGTGCCTGCGGGCGTACCCCGCCCGAGGGCAGGCTTGGCGCACCACAGAGGGTCGCACTCTACAATCTAACTTCGAATTCCTCAGAAAACGATCACACTAGGATTTATCGTCCGAAGCCGTCTTCGTATTCTCTGTCATACTTTTCGAAGCGACGTAATTTGGCCACATTCACCCTTTCAATTTGCGTTAGTTTTGCTTCAACATTATCAAACAAGGGGAGATACCATCGGTTGCGATTGCTTTCAAAAAAGGTCCTCATCGATTCCTTTTTGAAAGCATAGCCGTGACGGGCAAAAATGACATTTCGAATGATGCGCAAATTCGGCCCGGTTAGGTTTTTAAGAACATCGTCGTCTAAAACCTGCAGTGATCCGTTCAAGCGAATCGCATCTCGGGAAACCAAAGCCGGTCCTTGAGGAGTTGTAAAAAACCAGTTTTTTCGAGGTGTCAAACGCGCTTTTTTATTGTAAGCAAATTTAGTTTTTTTCAGATAAATAGAGTTGAGTTTACCACTCTTTGATTTGAGTACTTCGGAAAGTCGGAGCCCCTTTTCATCTAGTATAAAGCGAAGGGGAGCAGACTCTTTTTCGTTCGTCGTCCACGATTGTGCAAGAATTTGCGCTGTGATTTTTTTTGACGCTTCGTCCCATCGATAACTTGAATCCAAAGGCGTTTTTATACCGTGCAGCATCGAATATCCTTTGATTTTTTTATCCGAGATCGTCTCGATCGAAAAAAGAATTCGCCGAGTCTCAGAGTTTTCCTTCGGAATTTGAGCGCTATAGATTCCTTCCCACTTCGTTAGATCAGGTTTAGAATCCGTGTTTCGTTTTCCAAGGATTTTTTTCTGGATCAGATCTTGGGTTAGTAAAGGTTTTACACTTTCAGATTTGGCTGGACTTTGGGTGGCGTTTTCTGGCGTACAGGACGGGAAACACAAAATCGAAATACTTACTAAAATGAGGTTCTTCATAAATTTCTCGTGGAACAAATTGAATAACAAAAACTATTCGAACTGGGCATCAATCCATTCTTTGGCATTTCGATTGCGGCGTTGTGCAGCGATCGCCGCGTTTTTTATGGCCTCATCGCTATCGCTCGCAAGTTGGGCAATGATATCGTCGGCAATAGGTGAGTGGGTCTCGGCGAGGAGTGGAATCACGTAGAGGCTCACTTCTTCTGCGTTTCCGAAGGCCATCGGTCGAAGGAGATCGGCCAAGGGTAGGACGCCCGGTGCGGCACCTAAATAAAGTAAACGAAGAATTTTTGAGGTTAAATTTTCTGGCACCACACTAAGTAGTCTCGCGATGATTAAGGTCTGGTCTTGAGACCAACGTTGAGAGAATTTGTGACCATCATCGGGTGCCGTTTTTTCTAAAAGTTCAAGACTTGCAATAACGATTTGTGGAAAACCATTGGCGCCAGCCAAGGCTCGGAAAACAGCGCCCTCAGCATCTGTGGAACCAAGACTATTCTCTTTGGTTGCATGACGAAGTACACGAATCAAATAGGCGAGCGTTAATTTATTTTGGTTATTGGGATCCTCCTTTTTAGAGAGAACCTGATCGATAGCAACGATGGTATGAGGAATAATCCAACGCGAATATTCGGGCAAAGTTTCTGAAATCCCTTTGGCAATATGCTTGGTGGTTTCCGGTGAATCAATACTGCCAAACTGTCGAATCGCGTGACCGACAAGATTTTCGTTGCCGGTTGTGGAGGCTGCGAGAATAGCGGCGACTCTTACAAAGATATCTGGGTTTACCATATAGGAGCGAATAAGATCACATTCCTGAGCGCTGCCATCACCCTGTAAATGCGAGGAAAGTAAGCGCAGCGCAATAGCCATCGTCGCACTATTATCCTGGTCGTTCTTGGTCGCAATAAGAAGCTCAAACGCGACTTTTCTAATACGTGAATCGTCGAGTTCTTGCATCACGTGCAACCCAACAATAGCGCCTCGTCCTTTTGACTTCACCAAAGTGTTGGCCAATTCAAACGCGTTATCGCGACGCTTCAGTTCGGCGATGAAGAAATCTCGCTGACCGCCTTGAGCGTTTCGAATTTCTTGAAGAATACGTTCGTCATCAAATTTACTATCTTGATCGGCATCAAGGTCTCGCACTTTTGTTAGCGCCACGCTCGCGAGTTCGGAAAGAAAAGCTTCCTCTTTTAGTTGTTCTTCCAAAATCCCGACGACGCGCTTATCCCCAAATTTACCCAGAATCGCAATCGCACCGGCTTTTATAAATCGGTCCTCGTCTTTCATTAAGCCCAGACCAAACCGGAGAATTTTCGCGCGCCCTTCTTCTGGACCAATGGTCGCAATGGTTTTAATCGCAACCACACAGGCATCCGTGGCTTCACCGTTTTTTCGCTTATCGAATACAAAACGCATGAGCTCCAAACAAATGCTCGGATCTGCAATTGCTTGGAGCACCTTCATGATCCGCGTCTGTACTTTTGGTTCACAAAAAGACAGATTGGCGTAGATCGTCATCGTCGCCTCTTCACCCATTGCGATGAGTTCTGCGGCGCTCGCTTTGCGAAGATCTCCATCGGGATTTTGAAGTCCCTCGATTAGCATTGAAATTTGTTTTCTATTCATCATTAAAACTTAACTTTTGATTAGAAAAGCATCAACCGCATTCTTGATCTTTTCGGCGTCTTGATGAACGCTGGGATTTGAAATATTATCTCCTTCGTTACAAAAGAAGGATGCCCATGAAAGCCATTAGCCTCGTTACCCTTTTCTTTGCCTTGTGCGCGTGTGGAGGCAATTCGGTCCGACCAGAGCCTGACCTGGTTACCAAACAAAGTGTTAAAGAGGCCGAAAAAAAGATCCAGCCGCCCACCCTTGTTGTCACCAAGGGCGAGAACTACGAAGTCACCTATCCCTACAACTGGGAAATCCTTCGGGACTATTATGGCACCGATTCGATGGCGATTTCATTGCCAGAAAACGACGCGGATAATTTCAGAGAAAACGTCAATCTCGTCTTCGAAAAGGCGGCGGTCAAAGATCATAAAGCCTATTACAATGCCAACCTTCCCTCGATGAAAACACAGCTGAAAAACTTTAGCCTTGTATCGGTCGTTAGCGGCGTTTCGGAAACGGGTTTACCTTTCACCGATCTTATCTATACGCACGAGGGCGCGGGAGTATCCGCAAAAAATCGAGCCGTCTTTTTCCACCAAAATGGTGTTGGGTTTGTCATCACCTCGACCTCTCGCCCGGAAACCTTTGACAATTATTACGACACATTCGACCGCGTCGTTCAAAGCTTTACGATTCTTAATCCTTAGTCGGATTCGCCAAAAATAATCCTTGTTCGGACGCCAACTCAACGAAACAATGCCTCGATTTGTGTTAATAAATTTTCATTTCGTCGTTTGTCGGGGCGATATGAACGTGATAAGCGTCGTCTTTTCAAATGGAGTTTTCTATGTGTTGGAGTGGTGAAGCAAGCGCGGCCATCGCGGTTTTTGGACTATCGAGCGCCTATTATCTAAAGAAAAAAGGGCAACCTAAAGAAATCTATATTCCGACTGCGTATTTCGTTTTGATGGAAGGTTTGCAGGCTGTCACTTATCTTGTTGTCGGAGAATGCGGTACGAGCGCAAATCTTTGGCTCACCAGGCTGGCAATCACGCACATCGCTTTTCAGCCTATCTTCATTAATATGCTGGGTATGGAATTCATTGATAAGAATGTAAAGAAAAGAATTCTCCCTTACGTTTATGGCATCTGTTTTATTGTCGCCCTCGCCTGTTTGGCGCGGATGATCCCTGCCTATGAACTTCTTGGAAGGTGCACCCTGGGAACGGCAATGTGTAGTCACACAGAAACCTGCGCTTATAACGGAGAGTGGCATATCGGCTGGCATGTACTTCTCAACGGCTTCAATGGAGATTGGATGTGGTACGTTTACGCGGCATTCCTTCTGCCGGTTCTTTATGGCTCTTGGAAATGGTCCGCCTACCATTATCTCGTGGGGCCGCTGGCCGCAAGTTTCACAACCTCCGATGTCAGCGAAGAACCTGCGGTGTGGTGTTTATTCAGCACAATGATTATCGGAATCATGGTGAACAGTCCTTTACGAAATTTGATCTATGTGAAGGCTTGGCCCTCCTGGCAATTCCTTCGTAAAAAGGGAGAAGAAATAGAATTACCCGACCATTTTCCAGGTAATGATAAACCCAAGGTGTCTTAAGTATTGAATTCCTGAGATTGGGACCAAGTTTGGGCCCTTCCCAACGGGTTGGAGAAGCTCAAAAAAAAATGCTATGACTCTTTTTATCTGGAACGAAGGTGGAAAAAATGACGGCTCGACCGATCGAAAATAGAGTGAAAATCTTTATCCCAAGGAATGGATATGGCAGATAGCGGAAAGACCAAGAAGTGGAAGGGATGTCTTCCTAGCTTCGGCATCGCGATTGTCATTATAGCATTCTTTTGCATTGCATTCATCGTCTTCCTGCTTGGCGGTTGGATATACTTCACGAAAAAACAGGACGAAGCGAACCGCATTCAGCATAGGATTAATGAGACGGAGGACGCGAAAGAAAAGGTAGGGAAATTCGAAACTGCAGTTCTGAAATATTATAAAAAAGAATGCCGGTTTCCCAAATCCGCAGTTTCGGTGCACGAGAAGGTCAAGCCTGATTTTTCTGGTGGAGGCTTCGGTGAACTCGAGCTAGATGATATTCATTTGTTTTTGGTCTATTTTCAATATCGACTTGTTAACGAGGATAAACGTCTGACAATCATCGCTGAGAATGATTATTTCCCCGAGATCTCGAAGAACACCACACATACTTTGGTTTTAAACGCCGGACCAGATTGTACGGTGATTTCGGAACCAATCGTCACCATTTTAGAGAAAGAATCCAACTAATTCGTCCTAGCCTTTACTGAAGGTCGCGCACACAACGGATGCCAAAGTTTCCGAAATTGTCGATTTTCTTTCCCGGATCTGCCGTCTTTTCAGTTTGCACAAACCCATCACTCGTAATCATCGCTTGGCAATTAGGATTGATGTAGTTCAAGGTCACCTTATCGGCCACCGCCGCGATGATCATCACCGATACTTCGTCTTGGGTGGGAATGCGCCAATCCATATGTCCGCCATAATCGAGGTCCTCACAAAATTTGGTCGCGCCGACAACCGTTCCATCCATAATATCGGTGTTTTGCTGAAGGTTGGTTTTGGTGTGGCATCCGTTAATGCCATTCACCCAACTCAGATTGGTCATCTTTTGAAGGAGCATTTGATCGTTCTCACTGCCACCACATTTATCGGCAAACATCGCCGTGTCATGACTTAAGCCACATGCGATCACGCCATTATTAGTGGCAACGCCGTTATTTGAGCCACTTGTATCAGGGGTCCTTTGCTGACCATTATTCGATGTGCCGTTATTGGAACCACCAATATTTTGCATGCCGTTGTTACCACCGCCGTTATCACTCGCCATACCATTATTGGAATCCGATTCTCCGCATGCAGCCAGACTTACCAATAAAATAACTAAAATCGCACCTTTAAAAAATCTCATCTCTACTCCTTCGGATTATGCCAAGTTACCACTTGGCGCTTTCTGTATTACAGATGTAGAGCGACGAGGACGAAATAGGATTCACCTATTTCCCTCTTCCGTTTTTGAAAAAATGAAATTTCGAGCTTCGCATCGGTGCGTGGAACGCCCGACGATACGATATTTAGAGTGCTTTGATGACCGTATCAAGCTGACCATTTTCGTACATCTGAGTAAGAATATCAGATCCGCCTAAGAATTCGCCGCCCACATAGACTTGCGGAATCGTTGGCCAATTCGAAAATTCTTTGATCGCTTGACGTTTTTCCGGATCCACCAAAATATCAACGTGATGGAAAGGCACACTAAAGGAACCGAGAATTTGTGAGGCTCGAGCAGAGAATCCGCAACGCGGTTCGCTTGGCGTACCCTTCATGTAGAGAACGATTTTATTATTGGCGACCTCGGCCGCGATTTCGCTCATGACGTCTCCGCCTTCCACGCGTGATTTTGGCTCTTCATTTTCTTGAGGTTGAACAATATTGAGAGAGATTTTCTTTTTTTCTGTCATAGTATTTACTTCGATTTTTCCCATTCTGTGGGAGTTAGGGTTTTTAGCTGTAAGGCATGAATTTCACCACTGGCGAGTTGATCAGCAAGCGCGGCATTTACCTTTCGGTGCTGGGCCAGCGGTAGGCTTCCGTCGAAATCAGCTGAGACAATCAAAACGCTATAGTGATCTCGCGTACCTGTTAAATCCACAATATCAAGATGAGAAACGTTAATTTGGTCTCTCAATAAAGCATCAATCTTTTCGGGTTCAAACATTTCGCCTCCTTCGGCTGAGTCATATCTAACGATCTCGGAGAATAGAATCAATCCTTAATCGGCTTTATTGCAAAAGGGCAGACCATCAGACCGACCAAAAGAACCCAAAATTAAAACAGAGAAGTGTTTATTCCTAGAATATATTTCAGAGTCCCTGATAAGGCCTCTATCGCCAAAATCGCTGAGGCCCTTGCTTTCCATCTTGGGCTCTTTCTGTTATGGTCCGCGCCTAATGAATGACGATTCAACGCCATTCAGCCCTTCCCTCTCTCGGAGATAAATATGACGAAAGCAAACCTTTCACTAAATGGAACTGACTACGAATTTAATGTTATTGTTGGATCTGAAGGCGAAGTCGGCGTTGACTTTTCAACGCTTCGAAAGACGGCCAATGCGATCGCCTACGATCCCGCTTTTGGAAATACAGGCTCATGTAGCAGCGAAATCACTTTTATTAATGGAGAAAAGGGGATTCTTCGATACCGTGGTTATGCAATCGAGGACCTCGCCGAAAACGCAACCTTCGAAGAAGTGATGTATCTTCTTGTAAAAGGTGAGCTTCCTACTGCAGACGAGCTTAAAAGCTTTAAAGGTCAGCTTGCCGAGCATGCACAAATTCCTGACGCCTTGATTAAGCAATACCAAGCCCTTCCAGACGGTCTTCATCCGATGGCGGCCCTTTCTTCGATCATGGTTTCGTTGTCCGGGTATTACCCAACAACTGGAAACGATGACGAGGATATCGTTCGTTTACTCGCAAAGATGAAAGCCTTTGTCGCACTCGGATACCGAGAGTCCAAAGGTGAGGCTTTTGTTCAGTCTAAAAACGGCGCCAATTACATCGCCGATTTCGTTGAAATGATGTTTGGAAAAACAACGCCCGCGCTCGAGCAAGCCTTTGATCAACTTCTCATTTTACACGCAGATCACGAACAAAATTGCAGCGCCTCGACGGTACGCATGGTTGGCTCTAGTCAGGCCAATCTCTACGCATCGATCGCCGCTGGTGTGAACGCTCTTTGGGGACCTCTGCACGGCGGTGCAAACCAGAAAGTGATCGAAATGTTAGAAATGATCCAAAATGACGATGGAGACGCGTCCAAGTATCTCGATAAAGCCAAAGACAAGTCCGATGCATTCCGTCTAATGGGATTTGGTCACCGTGTGTACAAGAATTTCGATCCACGCGCGAAAATCATTAAGGTTGCCGCCGATGAAGTTCTCGACGATCTCGGAATCGACGACGATGAGACCTTAGATATTGCCAAAGCCCTCGAAAAAGCAGCCTTGGAAGATCCCTATTTCAAAGATCGTAAGCTTTATCCAAACGTGGATTTCTACTCTGGTATCATTTACCGCGCCCTGGGTATCCCAACAGGTATGTTCACCGTCATGTTTGCTCTTGGCCGACTTCCGGGCTGGATCGCGCAGTGGAAAGAATGGCGAGAGGAGCCTAAATCTCGTATCCATCGTCCTCGCCAAATTTATACCGGCGCGACCGAGCGTAAAGTTCCACCCATCACAGAAAGATAAATTCAACTATCCTAAGGCCGCTTTCAAACGCCGGATGTGAAGGGAAATATCAACCAGCCCTTCCGTCCATCCGATTTCCTCTGCAATTATTTTCGCATCTTTGAGGGACTTTTTGCTCATCTGTAAATCGTTGCGTTCAAGCGCGCTCACCCCAAGATTCGTCAAAATTTTCGCTTGGTTAATAAGGTCACCAGACGACTTTGCAAAAATCAACGCACGTCCGAAATACTCGGTTGCCGTCGATACGTCACGAATCGTAAGACAAAGCGCACCAAGGTTTGAAAGAACGCGAACAATGCCGCGAACATCGCCGATCTCTTTCGCGCGACCCAATGCGATATTGAGATACTTCTGGGCATCGTTGATTTTCGTTTGACGAATAAAGAGGGTGCCCAATTGATTGTATGCCGTCCAAACCAATTTGCGTTGTTCTGGATCGTTGAGATCCAGATTCGGAATTCGCTCGACCATCTTGGCGACCTCGATCAACAAAGTACCGGCATGGTTCAATTGATTCTGCTCTTGAAAGAGACTCGACATGGCGAGCATCGCCTGGATTTCTGAAAGAATATCATTTTTACTGACGCTGATATCACGAGATTTTTCGAGCGCGCTCAACGCGTCAACAATGGAAATCCCCCGTCCACCGAGCCGTCCTTTTTCGAGCAAAAAAGTACCCCAAAAAGGCGCCGGTAGTTGTTCTAAGAAATCAATTTCGTGGATCAAACTCAAGGCGAGTTCGACTCGCCCACCCTCACGTGAGGTGGCGATCAGACGCGTGAAAATATTTGATGTCGTTTCATTTTCAAAGGTAAATCCATGCTCGCGAAGCAGATCCAAGGCCGTGTTCAATTCCTGAATGGCAGCTGGAAAATCATAGGTATTAAGCATCGCCTCGGCCGCTCGGCCCAAATAAATGGCGGCATGCTCATAGGATTGCGCGGCTTTATAATGAAAGGCCAAGGACATCGACCAATCGATGGCGTCAGCAGATGCGAGTTCCGGTGCGGCTTCTAAAAGGTCGATGACCGAAGAATGGAAATCTTTCTTTGTCTGATTCGGTAATCGTGCGTAGACAACATCGCGTAAGGTGCGCGGATGGAAGGCGACATGAACATCTCCGAAAACATCGTATGAGGCCTCAAGTAATCCCATTTCGATCAATTCTGGCAATCCTAGCTTGGGTCCTAAATGTGCAGGTGCCACTTGATAAAGAAGGCCTTCGCGGAAAGATTCGCCAAGGACGGAAGCTATCGCGAGTAGATCTCTTAAATTAGACGGAAGGCTATCCACACGTTGAGCAAGCAACTCTCGAAGAGAAAGTGGAACAAGATTTCGCAGATGTTCTTCGCTTAGCATTTGCGTATGTGCGTTCGTTCTCAACTGGTGAATCATTTCAGTAAGGTAAACTGGGTTACCACCTGATTTATCAAAAATGCGTTCAACCACCTCCGAGGAAGGCGAGGTACCCAAGGCTTCACGAATAAAACGACGGGTCTGTTCAAAGTCAAAACCGCCGATACTGAGTATCTCAAAGTTCCCAGGAAGATGATGGTCATTGTTCAACGCAGCATCAAAGGTCTTGGCAACGAGGACCAAAACGGGCTGATTAGAAATCGCCTCAAGTAGCGCATCAAGAACATGAAGGGTCGATTCATCGGCGTCGCAAAGATCATCTACACACAGAACGACGGGCCCTTGACGCATTGCAAAACGAATCATGCGATGTAGCAAAGAAGAGGTGAAGAAGACAAAAGATTCGTTATCGCTCCACGGCAATTCGTGGGCACGTTGTTTATCCCATTTCCCGGAAAGGTAGAGTGGACCAAGGGATGCAATTCCTTTGGTTACGCCCATCGACGCGGCCGCTTTTTCGATAAGCGCCGTTGGATTGGAATAGGTTTTCGCAATTTCGCGGATCCAAATACGAATAAGCGATAAGGACTTATGGGCCTCTATTTGCACTGAGGGCGCATAAAAAATATTAGCGCCGCCTTTCTTTAACTCACTTAAAGCCTGGTTCAAAAATGTCGTTTTTCCCACACCAAAAGCGCCAAGAATCGCGACCCCTCCGCCTCTTTTCTTTTTTACGCTCGTAAAACGTCGCGTGATTTCATTGATGTAGGTGACACGAGGAATATTAAGATTGAGCTTCTCTTTTTTGTAGTCAGGTTTACTATTTACTTGGATCGACTCGAGCAAGAAGACCGCGTCGCCGCCACTTTGTTTTTGTTTTCCAAAAACGCCGCGTTCTTGTGTGACCTCTTTTAATGCTTCATCAACATAGATATCGGCGTTCTTAGAACCTCTGGCAATTTCTACGGCGAAATCTATAGGAGAGCCGAAGGCATTGCCGCCCCTCTTGTCTGAGATATAAATTTCTCCATAGGTTAGACCCAGTCCTAGATGTTGAAAACCAGATCCGGTCGAACGAAATCTTTTTTGGATCTCTTTGGCGCATTCGAGCGCACGTTGGGAATCGCCGACCTTGGCTTCTTTGGAGCCAAAAAGAACGGTGTAGGTTCCGCCGAGGAAACTGTCAACGACACCTCCAAAATGCTGAACTTGTTCGCGAATGAGCGAAACTTCTGCTTTTGATCGCCGGGCGATCTCTTCTGGATCAATGCCTTTCTGACGTTGGGCGCGTTGTTGGATTGCAAGAATGGCCACTTTGCGTCGCTCACCGGTGAGTGAGGATTCAAGTTCTTCGATGCTAAAGGTCTGATCTAGGATCGAGGTGCCAGCCGAAATACCAGTGGCAAGGCGTTGAGAATCACCAAGATTGAAACGACGCACGCCCGTCATCGAGGTTCCCGTCTTTTGACGAAGGCTTGGTCCCTTGATTAAGCTTCCGTGAATCCCTCCAGAACCTGGCGTCTTAGAAGACGAAGATGCAGAGGATTCTTCGAGAGAGAAGGAGCTTTTAAGATACATTCCAGCGCTGGTATCAGAAGAGGCGCCTTTTCCCGATTCCATTTGTTTCAGCGCGCTCTTGAACGCCTCGCGCATCGCGGCGGCATCTTTATATCGAAGATCAATATTTCGTTGCAGCGCCTTGAATGCAATTTCTTCGAGGACAGAGGGAATCTTTGCGTTGTATTTCGGATTCACGATCTCAGACGGTCGCTTGATCTTCATCTGCATAACCCGACCGATAATGCTCACCGCATCTTTGTCGTGAAAAATGCGGCGACGGGTAAGCATCTCGAAAAGGATAACCCCTAAGGACCAAACGTCGGCTCGACCATCAAGATCTTTTCGCATGATTTGTTCGGGCGACATATAATCGAAGGTACCAACGATATTTCCCGCTTGCGTATAGGGGCCCACTTCAACGGAAGGACCTTTGACTTTTGCGATACCAAAGTCGAGAATTTTCGCAAAATCGGATTCTCCAGCAACTTCTTCCAACATGATATTACCGGGTTTCAAATCGCAGTGGATCACACCCGAGCCGTGTGCTTGTTCGAGCGCACTTAGAATCTGAATACAAATTCTACAAATACGTTTAGGATCAAGCGGAAACTCGTGGCGGATAACTCTTTTTAAAGTGCTCCCCGGGAGATGCTCCATGACGAGGAAGAGGGTTCCATCGGGTTCCTCGCCGAAATCAACAATGCTCACAATATTGGGGTGGCGCAAAAGATTAATCGCCTTGATCTCGCGCATGAAATAATGGCGCCCATCGGCATCGGACTCCGATGGCTTCAGCATCTTCACAGCGACTTGACGATCGAGGGGGGCTTGAATAGCTGCATAAACATAGCCCATTCCGCCTTCTCCAATCTTCCCTTTTAAAGTGTAGGTCCCCTTCAGCATCCGACCGACGAGCGGATCGTGTTTGCTCGTATCGGAGCTTCTACTAGAACGCGAGGGCGTTAAAGAATAGTTTGAATCCCCAAAACTATCTGTCTGATTTCCACTATTGGTCGAGCTGGTTGGAAGGGCTCGATCGTTGGATGTCACCGGTTTTATATTTGTAATTTCCGGAAGATCATCTTTTTCGCTCATGAATTAAACCTGCTCACCCATTCACAGTCCCATCAATTCAGCGATAATCGTTTCTCGCTTCGTACGCTCTTCTTCGATAAGATCGTCGATGGTTTGTTGCAAGGACCTCTCGTTCTTTCGCATCCATTGGGTCGCATCTTGAAAAGCTTTCGCCGATTGCACCAATTGCAATTTCCAAACACCTTTTTCAGTTTTTTCAAAATGGTATTCTTCTTTTGCTTTCGTTGTTAGTTTAGCGGCTTTGCCGTCCTCGGATACTTGAATTTCGTCGACAATGGCACCCACCTCATAAGGGGATTGATTCCAACGACTCGACTTCGATAATTCCATGGAGGAAGGCTTAAAAATTTTAAGAAACAAACCATGTCCGTCCTTTACTTCGTCTGTCAGAATCGAGCCTGCCTGACGTCGTGCAAGCTTATGATCTGTGATGGGAAGATATTTTGCGATGGTTTCATCCATACGTTCCAGACGGGCGAATTCATCGTCAAAATAGGCGATCGATTCGGGAGCCAGCAATACATAGATCTTTTCGGAGTCGCCTTCAAAAAGAGCATTTCGATACAGATTATACGTCCCCTCAGGATCGCTCGTTTCCAGTTTCTCACCACAACCCAAAAAAATAGATGAAAGTAAGATGGACATGATAAATGTAGACAAACGCATCAGCAAAAAACCTTTTTTGATGGAACGCGAAGATTAGACAAAGTTGCCCGATCTGTAAATGGAAAGGCGCCTTAAGGTGTGATCATTTATAGACTTTATCGTTAAAAATAATCTCTTAACGAAGCTTCAAAAACCGGCTCTTTGACACAACCATGCGTCCCACCGCGCCGTAGAAAATAGCGCTTAATACGCCTGCGTGGAGTAAAAACATGGTCACCGGGTAGATCCAATTTTCAAAACTCCCCTGAGTCTGTGAAAGATTAATCACCAAGGCCAGGGTCCAAATGGTCCATACTAGATAATTTTCCTCTCCTAAAATAGCGCCTTTTAGGGTCGGCCAGACCGCCAAAAGGAGGGGGACTTGCAATAGAAAGGTTGAAAAACGTGGATCAAAGAACGCGCTTGTTAGCCCGCCAAAAGTCATCAATAAGAGAAGCTTATCGTAGGCCGTGAGCTCGCACTTTCCCTTTTTACTCCGCCAAAGCGCGCCTAAGAAAAGTAGAATGCACGTCGTATCCAGGAAGGGAATGAGTAATCCCTCACTCCCTGACATGACGAGAAAGCAAATCAAGGCATTCGATGCAGAGATGCAGGCCCAGACGATCCACGATCCAAAATTCGGCGAGCTGGAACCGCCAAAGGTTTGCAGCGCGTAGATCAGAAATCCCAGTGAAAATAAGATCGCCGAAAAAATAGCCATATATATTTCTAGCACTTTGGGTCATAAATACAAATCCCTTAGGTTCCAGATTTGTGTGATCATTTTCTGAGGAATGGAGAGTGAATTGTAATGCCTGCCGGGATAAAGGTGCGACCCTACAAAAAAGAAAATACCTCAGAAACCGATCACACTAGTTCCAGATAGGGTGACATTTTCGAGCGGATTTGAAAGTCAGGAGTACAGGAACGAGCGAGAATAACGACGTAAATATATTTGGAAAAAGGGCGACCAAAGTAAGCGAAAAACTTGCCACCAAAAGCGCGACTAACATGACTCTTTTTTCCGAATCGATCCGAAACCCACTAAAAAAAGGAGTCATCGGAAGCAGGCCGGCGACGTATACAGGCTACACAAGCATTTATTTCCCAAATTATTTACCAACGCGCCTCGCGTTAACTCTATTGGCCAGATAAAAGCGTTCACGAAGTTCGCTAAGACCTTCAGCCCGAGAAATTAAGGGCGTATAAGCAAGCTCTTGTTTTGCCTTAGAAATATCAAGTTTTATTTCCACACCGAGCGTAGCGTATTCTTGCCAACTCATCGGACCATGAACACGATTTTTAGTCCATTTCGATACACGCTCACCTCTTTCACGTCGATAGATACAAGCCACCTCGGAATACTTTTTGTGGGAATGGGTACATCTTGGGTATCCAACATCGCTGTTATGAAATCTCTAAAAGGTATCTCCTCATCATCGCCAATAAAGTAAATTGACTTACTTTTTCCTTTATCTAAGGCCAAAAAAAAAGGGCATGAACTAGATTGTCAATACCGGCGCAATGAGAGAAGCGATAACATTGCGTTCGATGTAGCCGCTTCCACCGGTGATAAAATATTTTCGCTTCATTCTAGTCTCGGCTCCACGGTCGATTCACGGGTGCATATTGTCATCGGTGGTCGAAATAATATCACTAAAAAAACCTTTTTGTCCTAAGGTATTTATGATGCGGGCATAAAAATAATGTCCGTCGTAATGGGTCGGACAATCCTTCAACCTTTCTCGCTGAATAGGATCGGCGGAGGGAGTTGCCAAGAAAAAATCATCGCTTTGAACAGGGTCCCCGACTTCGACAAAGCCGTCTAGAAAAACATCAAAATCGGAACCTCTGGCGTTACAATGAAAATCAGAATAGTAAATTTGCATACGATCCTTGTCGCCGGTGGGATTCCATTTTACGCGAAAACCGCCTTCTTCTTCAACAACTCTAAAACCTCTTATTTTGTCTGGTATCGTAAACCCAAGAGGACTAAAGCCACTCTCCAGGCCAAGACTATTCATCGCTGTAATACGATACTCACGCGCGATCCCATCAGAAATATCATTTACATCTCTAAACTCTTTGAGAGGAACGGGCGCTGAATTAAGTTTCTTCCAAGACGCGTTTATTTTTCGCCTGTAAATATTAAATTGGAGGTCTTTTTGCGGATGTGTCCAGCGTACAATTACTTCGTTTTGATTCGCGACTGCCACCTTCGGAGCATCGGGAATGATCGGAAAATTATAGACAGGAAAGCTCCATTCTCCATTCGGGGAATCGCGAAAGCGGAAGGCTCGCCGTTCATTCATGGGACCTTCATCCCAGGTCCCCTCCTTTGGCAAATGCACGTTGATCGTGTCATCGAATTTTAAATAGGCTCCCTCGACCCTTGCGCTTTGAACCTCGTAGGATCCCGCTTTTAAGTAGAACTTCCCTTTGGCAAAGCTAACTTGAGGTTGGGGCGACTTTTGGAGTCCCTTTGGAGCGATGCGAATCGCATGTAATTTTCGACTAATAGGAGGTCGATTGTATGCAAAAGCATCGTCACCGCCACCCCAAAGAAGGAGCAAATCCTCGTTGCTAGCGTAGAGGAGGTAGCCCAGAAAAGGGGGCGGATTTTGGGTCACAATTTCCTCCCATTTTCCCTTATCGGCATCCAAAGACCAGAGTTGTGTAGGCTTCCAGGTCTTTTCATCTACCGCTACTGGACCTTCGGTTGGAAGCGCGTTATCAAGCATGAGAAGACGACCAGAGGGTGGATGGTAGACCATGGGTTGAGATAGAAACCCTTTTCCGGCTGCACCACCGGTGGGTCCAGCGGGTCCAATGGACGTCCACTTTTCATTTTTGAGATCATAGATCCAGGTATCAGAAAAGCGTTTTTCGCGCGCGTATCCATCGGTGCCACCAAATATCACAAGTTTGCGGACCGCTGAGTCAAAGCCGATGCCGTACCAGCGTCGTTTTTCTAATTCACGGGGAGCATCGAAACGGTCAGTACGATTCAAATAGGGATGATAGGCATAGATATATTTTCCAACCAGACGGAAAACGACATCACTGGTAGAATCGTAGACCGGAGCGTGGTGAAATGCTTTTGGCCAATGTGGACCATTACTCACCCGCATGTACTGAAAATCGTCGACCTTTGGATCGTAGGTAAAAGGTCCCGCAATTTCGTTATGTCTGACCGTTTTTCCTCCGTCTCGAATGCGTCCGATAGGCATGGTTCCGTGATCAACGGTGCCTTGCATGTAGATAATT
>Ga0256840_1002022_pt1 | contig 18285 bp, 13 predicted proteins | sample 355202metaG_FD_185969 | JGI IMG/M metagenome (GOLD analysis project Ga0256840, IMG submission 185969) | Hydrothermal vent microbial communities from Mid Atlantic Ridge, Atlantic Ocean - 355-202 | ecosystem: Environmental > Aquatic > Marine > Hydrothermal vents | place: Atlantic Ocean: Mid...
GGTGCATAAAAGCCTCTGTTTTGGTTGAATTTTCTTTGTTGAGAGCTTTCGATCATTATAGAGGCTTTTCTGTTTTATGTCACTGTTTTTTATGAGTATTTACTAATTCTTTTCAACACCTTTCTCTTGTAAAAATATCGCTATTTCAAATGGTCGTCAGTGGCGGTGAGCTGTTGCCGTCTTTCAGGCCGGTTTCCCCTTCCAGTTGCCGTTGTTCCCCCTGCCGTTCCCGCCTCCGCGGCGTCTGACCTCGGCACGGCGCATGCGGACCTGCAGGCTGGCCGGGCCGCAGAACTCCTCCACCTTGTGGAAGAAATCCGGACAGGGACGGATGGAGAGATCCTTGAGCACTTCGATATCCACCTCGCCGCGGCCGTCGAAATGCAGGGTCAGGTGGATGGGGGTGGAACCATGGTACTCGTAGAGCATCTCCTTCAGACGTTCCATGTGCTGGCGTGATGTCCGGTTCGCCTGCAGCCTGATACAGGCACGCTCGGTGTACCTGGCCATGGCCTCGGCCAGGGGCGTGATTTCCTCTGCGATCACCTTGGCACCCCGTTCCCCCTGCTGCACCGTGCCCAGAACCACCAGCGGCTCCTCGCCGTCCAGGAGTCCGGAGCAGGCGGCAAAGGTGGAAGGAAAGACGACCACCTCCACGGAACCGCTCATGTCCTCGAGCACTGTAAACGCCATACGCTCGCCCTTCCTGGATTTATGTTCCTTGACATGCTGGATCAGGCCGCCGATGCGCACGGCCTGGCCATCGCGCCAGGAGTCGAGGCCGCTGATCTCGGTGTCCACCACCATGCGCAGGTCACGGATCACGCCCTCCAGGGGATGGCCGGTGAGAAAGAAACCCAGGGTCTCCTTTTCATATGCCAGTTTCTTGAGTTTGGGCCACTCCTCGATGTCGGGCAGTTCGATCTCGGTGGTCGGCGCCTTGGCCTCTTCGGCTGCCAGGGCAAAGAGGCTCATCTGGCCGCTCATCCGGTCCCGCTGCACGGCCTTGGCCCGGTCCAGGGCCTGGCCGAGCACTTCCATGTACTGGGCCCTGCGGCCACCGAGGGAGTCAAAGGCGCCGGCCCGGATCAGGCTCTCGATCACCTTGCGGTTGACACGGCCGGGATCGATGCGGCTGCAGAAATCGCCCAGGGATGTGTAGGGACCGTTTGCCTCCCGTTCCTCGATGACGGATTCCAGGGCCGCGCCGCCCACGTTCTTGACTGCGGCCAGGCCGAAGCGGATCCGGTCGTTGATGACCGTGAAGTCGTGGGAGGATTCGTTGATGTCCGGCGGCAGGACCTCGATGCCCTGCTGCCGGCATTCGCTGATGTACTTGACCACCTTGTCGGTGTTGTCGACATCGCAGGAGAGGAGGGCGGCGAGAAACTGGGCCGGGTAATGGGCCTTGAGGTAGGCGGTCTGGTAGGCGATCAGGGCATAGGCCGCCGAGTGGGACTTGTTGAAGCCGTAGCCGGCGAACTTGGCCATCAGGTCGAAGATATAGGTGGCCTTGTCCTCGGGTACCCCGTTTTTCCTGGCCCCGGCCATGAATTTTTCCCGCTCCTGCTCCATGACCTCGGGGATCTTCTTGCCCATGGCCCGGCGCAGGATATCGGCGTCGCCCAGGCTGTAGCCGGCCAGGATGTTGGAGATCTTCATCACCTGTTCCTGGTAGACGATGACCCCGTAGGTCTCCTCCAGCACCGGCTTTATCTGGGGCAGGGGATAGTCGGCCACGCGCCGGCCGTGCTTGGTCTCGACAAAGGTGTCCACCATGCCCGAATCGAGGGGCCCGGGCCGGTAGAGGGCGACCAGGGCGATGAGATCGGAAAACTGTTCCGGCGCCATCTTGATCAAGAGCTCGCGCATGCCGTCGCTTTCGAGCTGGAAGACCCCCAGGCTGTCGCCCCGGCAGAGCAGGTCATAGGTCTTGGGGTCGTCCATGGGGATCTTGTCCATGGCCAGGTCGATGCCGATATCCTTCCTGATCAGCTTGAGCGCCCGGTCGATGACCGTCAGTGTCTTGAGGCCGAGAAAGTCGAACTTGATCAGGCCGGTCTTCTCGGTGTACTTCATGTCATACTGGGTCAGGACCTCCTTGTTCGGCCCCACGCAGAGCGGCAGGTACTCGACCATGGGCCTGGGCGAGATGACCACACCGGCGGCATGGATGGTCTTGTGCCGGGAGAGCCCCTCCAGGGTCCGGGCCACGGTGAGCAGTTCGCGCACCGCGTCGTCCTTCATGGCCTCGCGCAGCCGGGGCTCCGCGTTGATGGCCTTCTCCAGGGTGATCTTGAGCTCGTCGGGCACCAGCTTGGCGATCCGGTCGACCACGGGCAGCGGCACCTCCAGGACCCGGCCCACGTCGCGGAGCACGGCCCGGGCCTTCATGGAGCCGTAGGCCACGATCTGGGCCACGTGGCGGTCACCGCCGTAGCGCCCGCGGACGTAGTCGATGACCTCGTCGCGTCGTTCCTTGCAGAAATCGACGTCAAAGTCGGGCATGGACATCCGTTCCACGTTGAGAAACCGCTCGAAGATCAGACCATAGGGGATGGGGTCGATATCGGTGATGGACATGCAGAAGGCGGCCAGGCTGCCGGCGCCGGAACCGCGGCCGGGACCGACCGGAATCTTTCTGCTCTTGGCCCAGTTGATGAAATCGGCCACGATCAGGAAGTAGCCGGAAAATCCCATCTCCTGGATCACCCCGATCTCCATCTCCAGCCGGTCCCGGTACTGCTGTTCCTCGTCGTCGCTGAGCCCCCTGACCTCGCGGATGTGATCGAGCCGTTTCTCCAGGCCCTCCCGGCAGGCCTTCTCGAACAGGCTCTCCAGGGTCTCGTTCTCGGGCACCGGGAAGACCGGGAAGTGGTGGGCGCCGAATTCAAGCTCCAGGTTGCAGCGCTCGGCCACCTCCAGGGTGTTGGCCAGGGCCTCGGGGCAGTAGGAGAACTGGCGCGCCATCTCGTCGGGCGACTTGAAGTAGAGTTCATCGGTGGAGAACCGGAACCGCTTGGGATCGTTGATGGTGCGGCCGGTCTGGATGCAGAGCAGCACCTCGTGCGCATAGGACTCCTCCCGCCGCAGGTAATGGCAGTCGTTGGTGGCCACCAGCTTGATGTCCAGGTCGCGGCCCAGCTCCATGAGCCCTTCGTTGGCCACCTTCTGCTCAGGAATGCCGTTCTCCTGGAGTTCGAAATAGAGCCGGTCACCGAAGATGCCCTGCAGCTCCAGGGCCTTTGCCCGCGCGCCGTCCGGATCGTTGTGGGTGAGCCGCCAGGGAATCTCGCCGTGCAGGCAGGCGGTGAGGGCGATCAGTCCCTCCTGGTGCCGGACCAGGACCTCCTGGTCGATGCGCGGCTTGTAGTAGAACCCCTCGGTCTGGGCGATGGTGGCCAGCTTCATCAGGTTGCGATAGCCGGTCTCGTTCATGGCCAGCAGAACGATGTGAAAGTTGTGCCCCGCGGTCCTGTCCTGGAGGAGCCGGCTCTTCTGGGCAATGTAGAATTCGCAGCCGACCAGGGGCCGGATACCGGCCTTTTTTGCCTTTTCATAGAATTCCAGGGCGCCGTACATGGCGCCATGGTCGGTGATCGCCACGGCCTCCATGTCGAATTCCCGGGTCTGGCGGATGAGATCGGCCAGACGGATGGCGCCGTCCAGCATGGAGTACTGGGTGTGGACATGGAGATGGACAAAGGGAGCAGACATTGTTTCTCTTCCTGTGGTCTGTACGGTGGGGCTCAGTGACCGCGGTCCAGGCCCCTGGTCCCTTCCAGGTTGGCATCGGTCAGGTCGGCGCCGTCGAGGCGTGCCCCTGTCAGGTCGGCCCGGAGCAGGTTGGCACCCTTGAGACTTGCACCGCGCAGGTTGGCACCGCGCAGGTTGGCGCCGGGCAGGTTGGCATAGGTCAGGTTGGCATCCTCCAGGTTGGCCCCCTCCAGGTTGGCCCGGCGCAGGTTGGCCATACGCAGGTTGGCGCCGGCCAGGTTGGCGCCGGCCAGGTCGGCCCCCACCAGATCGGCCTTTTTCAGGTCGGTGCGGGCCAGGTTGCAGCCGGGACAGTCGCGGGCCATCCACTTGACCGTGGAGCGGAGATCCTTTTCCATGGACGGGCTGCGGCGGGAGTTCTCCTCGATAATGGCCGGTTCCGGCTCCTGCTCCGGTGCCACCGGCTGCACGGTCTCCCCGGCCGGCGCGGGCGCGGACCGGAGTCTCTCCTGCTGCCTGCGGATGGAGCGGCGATAGCTCTTCCGCCTGGCCCTGATCTCGTGGTAGAGGTTTTTTGTATCTCCGGCCATCTGTTCCGCCTTGTAGGCAAGCACACCGGCGCTGTTGGCCAGGTAGTAGGCGGTGTCGGCATGGAGCACCTGGAAACAGCGCAGGTCACCGTACCACCAGCTTGCCATCCGCATGCAGAGTTCGCCCTCTTCACTGACGTCCCATTTGCCGGTATCCTCGTTGTCGAAGATGTCCTTGCCGAAAAGACGGCCCGAGTGGTCGAAAAAGAGGTAGGTATCCTCGTCATGGGAATGGAGGAACAGGGTATTGTTGTCCACCAGCGAGAGAACCTCTTGGGGTGGAAGCTGCCTTACGTTCCGGCCCTCTTCCAGTTTCCCGGTGCTCGTGGGAGCGCAGGCGGTCAGTATACAGAGGGTCAATGCGCAGATGAGAATGGAAATCCGTTGCATGGCAACCTCGATGGTAAAGATGGGATAAACTGGCATGGCTGGACCAAATTTTTTGTTGCAGCCGCAACAAATTATCCTGTCTCCTTGCACCTGCCACCAGGTTCTCAGCTTCGCTTCCGGGCTCGGAAACTGCGGTATCTTACACAGTCGTACCGCTTTTGACATCTATTTCTTGTCAGGCCGGCGGCGAACCGTTGGGGGCGGACTCGCCCCGGATGTGGAACCGTTCCCGGATCCGGGCCAGGGGGACCAGGTCGGCTTTTCGCTCGGAGGGGGTGAGGAAGGAGAGGAGCTTGGTCTTGAGGATGGTGGGGTTGAGCTCGCTCTTGATGGCGATCACCCCCTCCATGATGATCTTCTGCAGGAGCAGCTCCTGGTTGGTGCGCTCGCGAAGGTTGGCGGCAAAGGGCAGAAAGAGGAAATTGGAGAGGATCAGACCGTAGAGGGTGGAGGTGAGCGCCACCGGGATGGCGGACAGGATGACCGATGTGTCGCCGATGCCGGCCAGCATGGAGATCAGACCGACCACGGAACCGATGATGCCGAAGGCGGGCAGGAAGTCGGCGATGGTCCGCAGGACCCGTTCCGAGTCCTCCCGCCGCAGCTTGAAAAAGTACATCTCGGTGTTGAGGATGTCGCGGATCTGTGCGGGTTCATAGTTGTCCACCAGGCAGCCGAGGGCGCGGCGGAGAAAAAGGATCGATGTCTCGCTCTCGTCGGCCTGCAGGGACAGGATTCCCTGGACCCTCGATTTGATGGCAAGATCGATGAGGATATCGACGATCTCGCTTTCCGACTTGATTCGCCGGCCGTAGGAAGCGCGGACCACCCTGGTGACGATCTGCAGACGTTCCAGGCGGAAGCTGAGCAGGGCAGCGGCGGTACTGCCGCCGACCACGATCATGAAACCGGCCAGGTTGAAGTAGAGACTGAGGTTGCCCTTGAGGAGAAAACCGGCCACAAAGACCAGGCCGCAGAGGATGAGGGCAATGAGATTCTGTCGTTGCATCAGTGTCGGGCCTGCGGGAAAAAGAGATCTGTCCGGGTATGGGCGTCCTGTTCTCTTGCCGGGCCGGAATCTTCAAAGGTGAGCCTTCTGGCCGGCGCCGGCTCCCTGGAGAGGATGATCTCGACCCTCCTGTTGGCGCGCCTGTCGGCCTCGCTGCTGTTGGGCCTGACCGGCCGGAAATAGCTGTATCCCGTGACAACGAGCTGGGAACCGGGGATACCGGCCTCTTCCATGAGGAACCGCGCCACCTGGCAGGCACGGGCAGTGGAAAGCTCCCAGTTGGTCGGATAGCGCGGGGAACTCATGGGCACCGAGTCGGTATGACCGACCACGTTGATCATGTAGGGTGTCTGCCGGATGATGGCGGCCAGCTTGCGCAGGGAGCGGCGGGCCGTCTCGGTGAGCTCGGCATGACCCGAATCGAAGAGGAGATCGCCGGTGAGGATGATGCGCATGGTCTTGTCCGGGATCAGCTCCACAGAGGCGAACTTTTCAAGCTTCTCGCTGACAAGGGTGGTGCGGGAGAGGTCGAAGATCTCCGTTATCAGTTCTCTGCCGTCGTCGCTCGTATGGCCGGGGACCGTCGGTTCCGCGCTGGTGGTACCGGCGGTGGCCGGCAGGGTGGCGGTCGCGGCAGGTCCCTCCGGGGCCGATAACGGCCGGGGCTCCAGTTCCTGCAGGATGCGGGGATCGGCTTTTGCCGGCGGTTCAGGGAGAGCCGGTTTCGTCTCCGCGGTCTCCACGCCATTATCGGGACGAGAATCCGGGGATTCCACGGAAGGCGGAGGGCCTTGCCGCGTGTCCTCCACCGGTCGCAGGACCGTGGAACCGTTTTTCGCGACCTCCGGATAGATGGGATAGAAAGGCAGGGCCGCGGACGGGGGCAGGGGCATGGTCATGGGCCTGCCGCCGACCACCTCCACCTCCTCCCTGTTCAGAAAGTCGCGATGGGCGAGCTGGTAGACAAACAGGGTCAGGAAGAGCACGAACATGGTCATCATCAGGTCGGACCAGGCGATGGACCAGTGCGGTGTGGTCGGGATGCGCGAACGGAAGAAGGTATCGTCCACCACAAAGACCGGATGCGAAGAACAGGTGGGGCTGGTGCTGTTGCGGTGCTGATCCAAGGGGACAGGCTGATTGCTGAATTGACGGGGTATGGCCGGGCGCTGTCGCGGGCGGCGCGGCCGGACATGGTTCACCTTCAGGAGGTAGGGCGATCTGCCGGTCACCCATCTGCCGGTCCGTTGCACAGTCGCCTGTTTTCCTATCGGCAGATATGGCCCGTCAGACTAGGAAAAAACCAATGGTCAGGCCATGTTTTTTTCCGGTTCGCTTCCGGCCAGCGCCCTCTGCACGGCCAGGCCGAGTTCGGTGATGGTGTAGGGTTTCTTGAGAAAACCGGAGACGCCCAGTTGCAGGGCCCGGTGCACGTCGCTGTCCTCGGCATAGCCGCTGATAATCAGGGCCTTCTGGTCCGGACGGAAGGAGATGATGGCGCCATAGGTCTCGGTGCCGTTCATGCCGCTGCCCATGAGCATGTCCAGGAGGAGCAGGTCGACCTTCTCCCTGCGGAGCCGGGCCACGGCCTCCTCGCCGCTGGCCAGGGTGGTGACCCGGTAGCCGAGCTGGCTGAGCATCTTGTCAACAATATCGCGCTGCATGGGCTCGTCGTCCACCACCAGCACGGTTTCGCCCTTGCCCCGAAGTTCTTCCCCGGACACAGGCACCTGGTCCTGCTCGGGGACGCGGCTGTCCATGGGCAGGTAGACGGAGAAGGCCGTGCCCTGGTCGCTGCTGGCCACGGTGACACAGCCCCGGTGTTCCTGCACCGTGTTCCAGACAATGGTCAGGCCGAGACCGGTGCCGCTTCTGCCCAGCTTTTTCCTGCTGAAGAACGGTTCGAAGATATGCCGGCGTGCATCCTCGTCGATTCCGGGACCGGTATCGATGACCTTGAGCAGAACATGTTCGCCCGGCGCCATGGCCTGGCAATCGGGGAGGGCGGCATCAAGAGATATCCGGGCCGTGGCAATGGTCACCGTGCCTGAACCGCTCACCGCCTCCAGGGCATTGATCACCAGGTTCATGAGACATTTGCGCAGGTGAATGACCGAACAGCAGACGGGCAGGGGGAATCAGCCAGGTCCAGTTCCAGCCGGGCATCGGGATACCGCTCCTTCTGACGACGGTATTCCGGTGAGTCCAGGTAGTCGCGTACCAGGAGGTTGATGTCGATAACCTTTTTCGTGCTGGCCGTGCCCCGGGCCACGGTGAGCAGGTCGGCCACCACCTCGGAGGCCCGCAGGCCGGCCTCACTGATGGTCACCAGGTCGTTTCTCAGTGAACTGTCGGGAGGCAGCCTCATCAGGATCAGTTCCGGATAGGAGACGATCCCGGAGAGGATGTTGTTGAGGTCGTGGGCAACACCACTGGCCATGAGGCCGATGGCCTCCATCTTCCGGGCCTGGGTGAGCCGCTGCTCCATCTGCAGCTTCTCGTCGGCCAGGTTCCTCTCCCGTGCCATGATCCTGGCCAGCTCGCCGGTCATGGTGTTGAAGGCGTCCTCGAGCTCGCGGAGCTCCTCGTAGCTGCGGAAGGAGATCTGGCCGGAAAAGTTTCCCCGGGCTACATCCCGGGAGGCGCAGACCAGTTCGCGCAGGGGCCTGATGATACTTCCGGCCAGGAGGTAGGAGAGGGTGAGGATCAGCAGGACCAGGATGGCCAGCAGGAGAAGAATGGAGTTGCGCAGGGTCCTGGTGGCGGAAAGGAAGTCTGCCGCGTCCCAGGAGACCACGCTGCTCCAGTCCGTACCGGCCAGGGGAACAAAGGCGACGAACGAGTCAAGGCCCTGCAGGGAGGCACGGCCATACCCCGGCACTCCGGAGACGATCTCGTCAACGAGTTGCCTGTCGTCTTCACCCTGCTCGCCGAGCTGCTGCACGGCCTCCCCGGGCCGGCTCGAGTAGAGAATGGTGCCGCTGGAGGATACCAGGCGGTAGATACGACGGCTGTCCGCCGGCCCGGTGCCGGCCTTCTTCACCACGGTGGCGATCGGAATCTCGCCGAGAAGGGTACCGATGAACCGGTCGCCGAAATAGGCGGTCCGCCGGATGGCAAAGGGGATGACCAGCGTCTGCAGGACATCGCTGGAGACCGGAGCGCCGATAACCACCCGGTTGGGGGTCTCCCCGGCCAGCCGCAGAACAGGGCGTGCGCTGACGTCAAGATCGCTCTCCTCGATCCTGCCGAAGACCGATCGGATCTCTTCCCGTCCTTCCTCGTTGACATAGGCCAGAAAGGGAAAGGAGACGGCGTGCCTGGCCAGGTGTTGCTGGAGGAGCCCTTCCTCGAAGTTGACCGCATACATGTCCACGGGCTTGCCCGGGCTATTTCCAGGAGTGACGACTGTTGGTCGGCCAGGTGTTCGCTGATCCGGGAGGCGAGATTTTCGGCAAGAAATTCGAGATGCTGTCGACGGCACTGGAGCAGAGGACGGGCGAGTACATAGTAGCTGAAGAAGGAGACCGTGAGAATGCAGCCGAGGATGAGACAGAGCTGCCAGAGAAAGATCTTGCCCTGGATGGAAAAGCGCCACCACATGCTACTGTACCGGGAAGGCCCCGTGTGTCTCGATGATATGCCGTCCCTCCGGACCCAGGAGAAAATCGATGAACAGTCGTGCCGCTGCCGGTGGCTCGTCTTTCCAGACAAGGGCAAGGGGGATGGCCAGGGGGTATTCGCCGGACTGGATGCCTTCCCTGGTCGGGGCAAAACCGTTCAGGGCCGGGACCCTGAGGCCGGTGCCGGTCAGGCGCTCAGTGGCACATAGCCGATGGTGAAGGGAGTGGTCCGGAGGATCGCCACCGTCTCCGGAGTGGTGTAGACCGTCTCACCGACCAGACGGCGGATATTGCGAAAGCCCGGGAGAAAGGTCTCCAGGACCCGCCGCGACGAGTCCCCTGCCTCACGGTTGGCGACATAGATCTTCCGGTCGGGCGAACCACCCAGCCTGCCCCAGGTGGTGATACGGCCGGTGTAGATGGCGATGATCTGTTCGTAGGTGAGATCGTCCACGCCTTCCACCGAGGGGTGGATGGCAAAGATCACCGGGGCTCGGGCGAACAGCAGGTAGGTGAGTCCCTGTTGTTTTTCCTGTTCCTTCAGGGGACGGGCGACCCGGGCAAGGGTACACCTGCCGGCAAGAACCGCCTTGATGCCGCCGCCGCTGCCGGTGGAGTCGGGGACCTCGACGCTGATGCCGGGATAGAGGTTCATGAATACGTGGGCCGCGCTGCGCAGCAGCATCTGGCTGTCGCCGGTGCCGGCGACGATGACGTGTCCCCGTGGTGTCGCGGCGGGCAGGGGCGTTGCCTGAAGGCAGGAGAGGAGCCACAGGCAGAGGAGCGAGACCAGCCACCGGCTGTGCCTGGCCCGGATTCCGGCTTCCGCGAAGGAGGCCGGGATGAACCGGCGGCGGCATGTCGGTGGAGTGAAAGTTCGCATGAAAGGTTATAACTGCGGTCCAGGGGCTGATTCGGCCTGGAGGCCTTGCGACGGTTTTTTTCAGTATATAGGGATTTCCGGACAATGGAAAGGATGTTGCTGAAAAAAATATAGCGAAAACCGTTGCCGCCCAATGGTTTTCGGCAACTGTTCGCTGCGGATGGGAAGCAGAGCCGGGTGGATTGTCCTGGTATCTTTCCTGTCGGAAACAACCCGAAAAGCGTCTTCCACGGTCACTTTTCCCTGCAAGGGGCGGCCGGTTGCCCTTGTGACCGGGAGAGCAGGTATGCGCTCACAGAAACCGCACGGAGTCTTCGCTTACCTCTTTGCAGGCCGTACCTGCCCGCATAGGCAGGCTATCGAGTCTCCCTGCGGTCCCTGAGAGCGCTTACACCATAGTACTCGGAAAAACCTGTGGTTCGTCATCCCGTGAGGGGGTACGGGCACCGGTATGATCCCGGGCTGCCTGCCGTTTCGGGTTGCGGGTAAAACGGTGGTGTCAGGTCCGGTTTCCGTATGTTCCGCAGGGCAGGTCCATGGCCCTGATCGCATTGATCGATTGCCGGAGATCCTCCTCGCTGTGGGGTTCCAGGGTCATCAGCGGCCGGTGGCCATGCTGATGGAGAAAGCTGAACAGCCCCTGGAAGTCAAAGGTGCCGCGGCCCATGGCCAGGTGGGCGTCCCCGGAGCCATCGTTGTCATGCAGGTGGAGCTGGCCGAGCCAGGGGCCCAGTTCATCGAGCCACTGTTGCCAGCCGGTGCCGGCAAAGGCCAGCAGGTGACCGACATCGAGACAGAAACCGGCGTTTTTGCTGTCCAGGGCCTCCAACAGCCGCCTGTGAACGGAGGGATCCTTCTCGTAGGTGTTTTCGAACATCACCCGGGTGCCTGCCCGTTCGGCCACGGGGATCAGTTCGTTCCAGGTGGTCAGTGAGCGGTGCAGCCACTGGTCGAAACGTGCGGCGTGTTTGTGCGCCTCAAAGCCGAGGTGACAGACAATGGTGCGCGGCCGGAAGATCCTGGTCAGGGCAAAGGCCCGGCCGAGCTTGTCCCTGCTGAGGTCGACGATCCGTTCTTCCCTGCCACCGGGTGCGAGATCGGTGAAGGGCGCATGCAGGGTGCAGGCGAGCTCTCTTTCTCGGAGACAGCGGGCGATACGGCTGAAATCGCTGTCATTGCACTGCCAGAGGCACTCGCCGTCCAGGCCGATCTCCGGTTGCAGGCGGTGGCTGAGAAAGAGGTCGAGCAGGTCGTGGCTGAGACGTTCAAAAGGGGCGTTGACAAAACAGTGGCCCGTAACCGGCGGCCGGATGGGGGTCTGTTGCATGATCTGGCAGTCGTTTTTTTTATTCAGGAGAATGGCCGGGGATTGCTCCGGTTATTCTTGTTGGTCAGGTGGTATCGTTCTTGTATGGTGGCCAGAAGGCAACCATTACACGGGGCGGACAATCTCTTTTGGCTGCCTGGAAAAAAACACCTGTTGCAGGGCAGCCACCGATCAGCGGACATGCAAGCCAATGAAGATCAAACGTAAACTGGCAAACTATATCCTGGCGGCATTTTTTCTCAACATCTTCGCCATAATCAGCGTCGGCGGGGTCTGCATCATTCTGGTGCGGGACATGGCCCGGGACAATGAGAAGATGAAGACGGAGACAGAGTATGTCGTTCGTATCTATGACATGAATAACAAGATCCAGGAAGCTGTTTTTCTGGTGCAGAACTCGGTCATCAGGCTGGACAGGGACCGGTTGCGATATGCCCTGTCAGTGGTGGGGGATGTGGAACGCGAGGTGGCACTCTCCAAGGAAGAGGAAACCGACAGGGGGGAGTATGGTCTGAAGATGTTTCTCCTTTTCCAGCAGATGGAAGAGAATGTCCGTGTCATCAAGCGGTTGCTGCATGGGATCGACAGCCGCTTCAACGGGACCGGTCCCGTTGACAAGGGAATCCTCAAGGAGCTTGAGAGACGCGGTTATCGGATCCAGAAACTGGTGGAGAGCATCAACCGGGCCCATTTCGGGACCATCGAGGAGCTGGTGGACGAGTCCAACGGCAAGATGTACTATATCCTTTTCCTGTACCTGACCTCCTGCGCGGTGGGGATCGTCGCCTCCTGTATCGGCTATATCGCTCTCACCCGCTATACCATCATCCCCATCATGCAACTGGCCGAGGCCACGGAACGGGTGACCTTCGGCGATCTCTCGGTGCGGGTGCAGACCGATTCCAAGACCGAGCTCGGTGCTCTTTATTCCACCTTCAACCTCATGACCCGGAACCTGCAGGAGCACGAACGGCAGCAGGAGGAGTTCAACCGCGAACTCGAGCGGCTGGTGGAGGAACGGACAGCCGAACTGCGGGCCTCGGAGTCCTCGTTGCGCAAGACACAGAAGGACCTGCTGCGCATGGAGAAGATCGCCACCCTGGGACAGATCGCCTCCACGGTCAATCATGAGATCAAGACACCGCTGAATGTCCTCTACATGAACCTGCAGCTCCTCAACAAGGAGATCAGGAAGGCCCAGGTCCGGGAACAGCCGCAGAAGGAGAAGATGCTCAAGATCACCGGTCTCATCAACAACGAGATCGTCCGTATCAACGGTATCATAGAGGAGTTTGTCAAGTATGCCCGTTTCCCGGCTCCCGAGTTCGAGCGGAACGATCTCAACGCCATTGTCGACCAGATCGCCGAGATAGTTCTCCAGAGCGCACGTGATGCTGATGTGCGTATCGAGGTGGAAAAGGACGAGAACCTGGAGCCGATCATGCTCGATGAAAAGAAGATCACCCAGGCCCTGCTCAATCTGTGCATGAACGCAATCCAGGCCATGCCCGAGGGGGGCACCCTGAAGCTCTCCACCCGGCGGGAGGATGGGCATGTCCTTCTTCAGGTCTCGGATACGGGCAAGGGGATCGAGGCCGCTGATCTGGAAAAGATCTTTGAACCCTTCTTTACCAAGAAGGTTCAGGGTATGGGGTTCGGTCTGGCCATCGTCCAGCGGATCATCGAAGACCATGGCGGGCAGATATCCTGTGCAAGCGAACCGGGAAAGTACACTGTTTTCACAATACGGCTTCCCATTGACTCGGGATCGCAGTATCTCTAGGCTGCATGGTCGTGACAGTAACCCCTCACAAGATTGGCAACTATGCGGTTTCACAACCTCCGAGCTGTGAGCGCTTACTCGCGATAACCTTTTTATCGTACCGGGGCGCCATGAAAATCGTCTTTTCGTCCGATGCACGGCGGTTGGGCAAAAAATATCCACACACGCTGCTATGGAAAAGAACAAGATACTCATCGTCGACGATGACAACATGACCCTGCAGACCCTGTCCATGGCCCTGGAGGACGATTATGAGACCCTCACCGCCACCAATGGCCTGAACGTCCTCAAGATCCTTGCCAGGGAGGATGTGGACGTGGTCCTCTCGGATATGGATATGCCGGGCCTCAACGGTATCGAGCTGCTGGCGAAGATCAACGAGATGGAGGAACCGGTGCCGGTGATCGTCATCACGGGGCAGGGGGCCATCGAGACCGCGGTCGAGGCCATGAAGCTCGGTGCCTGCGACTATGTGACCAAGCCGGTCAACCTGGACCGGTTGGCCCTGCTGATTGAAAAGACTCTGGAGAACAAGCGGCTCAAGGAGGAGAACCGGCGGCTCAAACAGCAGATCCGCGAACAGGGGCCTGATCTCAATATCATCGGCCATTCGGCGGCCCTGGAAAAGTGCAAGGAGCTCGCGCTGCAGGTGGCAGCGACCAAGGCCACGGTGCTCATCGAGGGCGAATCGGGTACCGGCAAGGAACTGATCACCAATATCATCCATTACAACTCGCCGGTGGCGCACGGGCCGCTGATCAAGGTCAACTGTTCGGCCTTTTCCGAGGGTGTGCTCGAGTCCGAGCTGTTCGGGCACGAGAAGGGGGCCTTCACCGGGGCGGTGGCCACCAAGAAGGGGCGTTTCGAGCTGGCCAACGGCGGGACCCTGTTCCTGGACGAGGTGGGGGAGATGCCGCACTCCATCCAGGTCAAACTGCTCCGGTTCCTGCAGGAGAAGACCTTTGAACGGGTCGGCGGCACCAGGACCTTGAAGGTGGATGTGCGCATCATCTCGGCCACCAACAAGAACCTGGCAGAGCTGGTCAAGGAGGGCAAGTTCAGGGACGATCTCTTCTATCGACTGCGGGTGGTCAAGATCGAGATTCCGCCCCTGCGCGAGCGCAAGGAGGATCTCGATGACCTGGTCGCCGGTTTTGTGGCCAGGTTCTCGAAGCTGCACGGCAAGCCCATTGCCGGTATCGACGACCATGCCATGGAGCTGATCAGGGCCTACAACTGGCCCGGCAACGTGCGCGAGCTGATGAACTGCATCGAAAGCGCCGTGGTCATGGCCCGCACCGAGGTCATCACCGTGGAGGAGATTCCGGAGTACCTCACCTACAAGACGCCGGGCGTGGAGCTCAATTCCAAGGAGGGCCTCCTGCACGAGCTGGAACGGAAGGCCATCATCGACACCCTCAACGCCACCCGGGGCGAGAAGGTCAAGGCGGCCAAGATCCTCGGCATCGGCCTGCGCACGCTGTACAGGAAGATCGAGAAATATGAGCTGGAGGTCTGAGGAGTGGTCTTATCGTAACCCCTGGCACGAACATCCTGTTGTGACCTGGTCCCTTCCCGGCCGCAGAGAGGCCCGGTTGCCTTTGGCAGGCATCCGGGTTTTTGTATTATCCCGTGGGGTGACGGCAGCAATTGTCAAAATGACAATTCACTGTGCCATTTTGGCAGGACAGGCAGGGGTCGAGATCGGTTCTGTGGTGATATGGCGACTGTTTTCCGCCTGGCATGGTTCTGGCAACCGGACAGGGTACGTTCCATGCGATGATCGTGCACTCCGGGATATGGAAAAGAGGTGGATGGTATGAAGACAGCTGCAAGGGAAAAGATACAGAGCAGGACTTCCACAGCTACATTGAGTCGTCAACTGGTGCAGGCCGAGGTGTCCCGGGGGGCGATCCGGGCCCTGACCGTTGCCGGCGACCTCGTTGCCCTGTGGGTGGCGGCATGCATTGTCGGCGGCATTATCGTCAGCGGCGGTCCTGTGGCCCTGGTCAAGGGCTGGTTTGCCGCTGTCACCGGCATGTAGGTGGTCACTGCCGCCGGCCGAAGACCATGGCGTATTGTTCACCGCTATCGGCAACGACCTTGGGAGACGGGGACGTGTCCACGGGCAGGTCATGGGATCCTGGTCGGTGTCATCGGGGAAAAACATTGCCGCCAAGTGCGTTGCAACCGGTTCGATGATGGTTTAGATACATAGGGAAAGATCCTCCCGGCGGACGCCGGGCCGGAGCGGCCGAAGTTCAGCCTGCAGGCTTTCTCAACCTGGTACCTGGGTACGCCATAGTGTACCCGGGTACTCTTGTGTTGTTCCGCGGTACCTTCCCGTCCGCCGGCGGCCTCTGCGGGATGCCGCTATCACCAACATCAATCCATGCGGCCATCATCGTGATTATTTTTGTTCGAACCGTCTTTACTCTTGTCATTGCCTCCATTCTTGCCGGTGGAATCTATCTCGCCGTCAGCACGGAGGAACGGGTGCCGGAAATCAGTTACAACGATTTTCTGGAACAACTTGACAACAAGGAGATAACAGAGGTCCACATCAGGGGGCACCTGGTCACCCTCCACGACAGCTTTGACCGGACCGCTGTTGCCTATGTGCCGGACGTGGAATCGGCTCTGCCCAGACTGTTGCAGCAGGGGGTCAGGATAACCGGCCGGCCCGACCGGGCCTCACCGCTGTGGAACCTGCTCTACATCACCCTGCCGGTGCTCTTTATTCTGCTGGCTTGGTATTCGATGCTGAAAAAGCAGGCCGAGGAGGACAAGGAGGGAGAGTTTGCCAAGGACAAGGTGGTCAAGCTGAAAAAAGGCGGCCAGACCGTGACATTCCGCGACGTGGCCGGCATACCCGAGGTCAAGGAGGATCTGCTCGAAATCATCGACTTTCTGCAGAAACCAAAGAAGTACAGCCGGCTGGGTGCCATCACCCCCAAGGGGATCCTCTTCCAGGGCCCGCCCGGGACCGGCAAAACCCTGCTCGGCCGTGCCATTGCCGGCGAGGCCGGGGTGCCCTTCTATTCGATTTCCGGGTCCGATTTCGTGGAGATGTTTGTCGGTGTCGGCGCCTCCAGGGTGCGCGAGCTCTTTGCAGAGGCCAAGAAGAATGCGCCCTGTATCGTCTTCATCGACGAGATAGATGCAGTGGGCGGGCATCGGGCCGCCGGCGGCAACACGGCCGGCCAGGACGAGCGGGGCCAGACGCTCAATGCCCTCTTGGTAGAGATGGACGGTTTTGCCTCCGACGAGACGGTCATCGTGCTGGCCGCCACCAACCGTCCGGATATCCTGGATCCGGCCCTGCTCCGGCCCGGCCGCTTTGACCGGCAGATCAATATCCTGCCGCCGGATATCAAGGGACGGCTGGAGATCCTCAAGGTCTATGCCCGGCGGGTGCCCCTGGCCGATGATGTGGACCTGGAGGCCATTGCCCCCTCCACGCCCGGGTTCACCGGCGCCGAGCTGGCCTCCCTGGTCAACGAGGCGGCCATCCATGCCGGCCGGGAAGGAAAGAAACAGGTCGACGACGAGGACTTCGAGTTCGCCAAGGACCGGATCATGATGGGGGTTGAGCGTAAAAGCATGGTGATCAACCCCGAGGACAAGAAGATCATCGCCTATCACGAGGCGGGCCATGCGATCCTGGCCAAGATGCTGCCCGAGTCCGATCCGGTCCACAAGATCAGTATTATCCCTCGTGGCCGGGCCCTGGGCCATACCCAGCAGCTGCCCATGGATGACCGCCACGCCTATACCAAGGTCTATCTCTACAGCAAGATCACGACACTTCTGGGAGGACGGGCGGCAGAGGATCTGGAACTCGGCCAGCAGACCACCTTTGCGGAGGACGATTTCGAGCAGGCGGTACGTATTGCCACCCAGATGGTCTGTCGCTGGGGAATGAACACCTCCCTGGGACATGTGTCCTACACCAGGAACGATGGCGGCTTTCTGGGCGAACAGACACAGTTCAACACCTTCAGCGACGAGACCGCCCGCGATATCGACCGCGAGGTGAAGAAAATCGTCGAAAAGGCCTATGCCCGGGCTCTGAACATGCTGAAGAAGGAACGGGAATTTCTCGTCAACCTGGCCGAGGCGCTCCTGGTCAACGAGACCCTGGACAACGAGGAGATGGATATCGTCTACCGCTGCAGCCTGAGCAAGAGGCGGGAGGATCTGAAGATGGCGGAAAAATCGTCTGCCGGCCTGTGCATCCTGCCGGAGAACGACGGGCAGGGGAACGGGGCCATAGCCGTCAGGCTAAGGAAATCGCAGTGCAATTATGCGAAATATTACAATACGTTACAAGGGCATGCCGATCCCGACCAGCCCCAGCCTCATGATGGCACCTTTTTTTGCCGGGAATGATTATTAGTCACTCCCAGCGGTTGAGTGTTACAGGTCGATGATATATCTTTCTTTATAGAATAATTTGTCCGTTATTTCAATATGTTTTGCCATCAGGAGAGTAGAAAAACAAGATTACGCCATTATTGAAAACTCTATCAGAGAACAGCTCGACATTTATTTCGAACCACAAGAAATCGAGCAGTTAGCACGGGAAAGCAAGTTTGTCCAGCGAAGTGGCGTGCTCAACGGTTTCACCTTCCTCTGCCTGTTGACCATTAACAGCGACGACTTGGCCACCGAGAGTCTCAATGACCTTGTCACCAAACTGGAACTGGAGCATGGAATCAACATGAAGAAGCAGTCTCTGGATGAACGATTCAACCAGTATGCAGTCTGTTTCCTCAAAAAGGCCGTTGAAGCACTGCTGAGCAAACATTGTTCACAGAGTGTTTCCCTTATGGGATGTGATCAGTTCAAAAGGATTCTGATCAAAGATTCCGTTTGTTTTCAAATTGATGCCTCATTGGCAGAATATTTTCCAGGTTGCGGGGGAAGTGGCTCGCCGGCCACGGTGCGGATACAGTTCGAG
>Ga0256840_1002023_pt1 | contig 18284 bp, 19 predicted proteins | sample 355202metaG_FD_185969 | JGI IMG/M metagenome (GOLD analysis project Ga0256840, IMG submission 185969) | Hydrothermal vent microbial communities from Mid Atlantic Ridge, Atlantic Ocean - 355-202 | ecosystem: Environmental > Aquatic > Marine > Hydrothermal vents | place: Atlantic Ocean: Mid...
TCTAAGTTTTCATAACTTTGAGCAATAGTCACAATGCCCACTTGAAAACTTTTACTCACACTCTCCTTGCCATAGTGAAAGATAAGCTCTGTTGACCCTCCTCCAATGTCCACCAAAACAAAGGTGTCTGAAGCATAGTGTAACTTTTTGAGCCTGTTTTGTACTGCAAAGAGTGTAAGCCTAGCTTCTTCTTCACCTGTGATGATTTCAAAGTCTACGCCTGTGGCTTTTTTTATCTGTCTAAGTACATCCGCAGAGTTAGAGGCTCTTCTTACTGCTTCTGTTGTCACTGCTCTTATGTTTTGTTCTGAAAAGTCTAGCTGTGACTGTGCAACTTTGAGTGCAGCTATCACTCTTTGTACTGCTGCATCATTTATGGTGCCAAATTCTGCTAGCCCATCAGCAGTTTTGACTACCTTTTCATAGCCATACAGTTGTTTTTCACTCTTGCAGTCATACGCTAAAACACGAACTGTATTTGAGCCTAGGTCTATGGCTATCATTAATGACCCTCTGAAAAAGAAAATTCACCTTCAAGTAACTTCTTACGTATAAGCTCTTGATGTTCCTCACCTTTGGTCTCTAATGCCACTGAAACATGTGCATCACCAAACTTCAAGTCGGTAGAAGTTCTATCGTAACCTATCTGGACAATGTTGGCTCCTATATCAGTAAGTATCCCAGTGAAGTGTTGTAGTGACCCAGGCTTATCTACTAAAAGTACCTGTAGTTTCATCTTACGTGAAGACTTCATGAGCCCTTTCTCTATGATGAGTGAGAGCATGGTGACATCTATGTTCCCACCACTTAGCACGATGCCTACTTTTGAACCTTTGGGTAAATCTATTTTGTCATGTAATAGCGCTGCAACACCCACAGCACCTGCACCTTCTACTAACACTTTTTGCTTTTCTAGTACAAACAATATCGCTGCAGCTATTTCATCTTCACAGACTGTCTCAAAGGTATCAACATATTTTAAAATGTATTCTAATGTAGTAGAAGATGTGTCACGTACTGCGATACCATCAGCAATGGTACGTACGGAAATGGTGTCTATAGCTGTTTTGGCATCATAGGACTTTTTCATTGCAGGTGCACCAGCAGATGAGACACCAATAATCTTACAGTTTGGGTTAAGTGCTTTTGCCGCCACACCCATACCTGAGATAAGCCCTCCTCCACCTACAGGGATTATAAGTGCATCTAGATCGTCTACTTCTTCAAACATCTCAAGCGTTACTGTCCCTTGTCCTGCCATAACTTCATCATCTGTAAAAGGGTGTACAAAGGTATAGTTGTTTTCTTCACCAAACGTGACTGCATAAGCATAGGCTTCATCATAGTTAGCACCATGCAAAATGACATTGGCTCCAAACTCTTTCACACCAAGTACTTTAGTAAGTGGTGTAGATTCAGGCATTACTATAGTTGCTTCAATGCCAAAGTGTTTAGCAGAAAATGCCACACCTTGTGCATGGTTACCTGCAGATGCAGCAACCACTGCAACTTTTTTACCTACTTCCATCAGAATGGCAATTTTATTAAATGCCCCTCTTAGTTTAAAAGCACCTGTTCGTTGAAGGTTTTCTTTTTTTAAGTATACTTCATACCCTGAGATTTGGCTCAAAATCGGTGCGTAAGAGAAGGGTGTACGATGTACGACACCCGATACTCGTTCATAAGCTTTTTTTATATTGTTTAAGTCTAACATTACTCTTTCCTAGATACTATATTGTAAGAATTATATCAGAAGTAAGGATAATACTATCATGGAATGTGAACTACCACGTATAAACTCAAATTCAGAAGAGATGAAAAAATATTTTGAAGAAGCCAAAACTATCGCTGTTTTAGGTGCTTCACCAGACTCTACAAAAGCCTCTAACCATGTGGCACACTACTTAAAAGATTTGGGCTACAAAATGATTCCTGTCTACCCTAAAGGTGATACCATCTTAGGTGAAAAAGTCTACAGAAGTTTAGCAGAGATAGACGTACCTGTAGACATGGTAGTAGTTTTTCGAAAACCAGCAGCTCTTGATGCCATTGCTGATGCGGTCATAGCACGAGGAGATATAAAGACCTACTGGACACAACTAGAACTCATCAACAACGATGCAGCACAACGTGTCAAAGATGCTGGTATTAATGTTGTACAAAACTACTGTGCCATGATAGAACATAGAGAATTATTCTCATAAATAAAACTATAGATAGACTATTAGGAAATTAAAATATGAATAAAATTACACTCGTAACACTTGCACTTTTAAGTACATCAATGCTCCATGCAGAACTCTTTACCGAGTATTTTAAAGATGGTGTTGTCAAAAATAAAATAGAATATAAAGAATACACACGTACAGATACAAAAGAAGGTCTCAAACATGGCATGGAAAAAACGTACTACAACACAGGGGAATTGGCATTTGAAGTAAACAATATTAATGGTAAACGAGATGGTGCAATGGATTGGTATGACAGAGAAGGCAATCATCTTGAACGCATTCACTATAAAATGGGTAAAAGAGATGGTAATAACAAAATCTTTTATGCTGATGGTACACTCCGTATAGAAGTCAACTATGTAAATGACGATAAAGTAGGTCTTGAAAAGTACTACTTTAGTACAGGAAAACTTGCTTCTGAGGTCAATTTTATTGCAGGTAAAAAAGAAGGTTTACAAAAAGAGTACAATGAAGATGGAAGCCTTAACAATACTGTAACATATAAGCATGGCTATAAAGAAGGTGAAAAAACATGGTATGGGAAAGATGGGAAAGTGATTAAAACACTCACCTATAAAATGGACAGACCCATTCATGTAATGAAAGAAGTTCAGGCTAAAAAACCTGATGCAACTATTGAGCTATTAAAAGGTTTAGACTTTAACCCTAATAATAGAAAAGTTGACTAAAAAAGGATAAATAATGAAAAAAGTTTTTCAAACACTTTTGGCACTCGTTCTGAGTGTAACAATGATAACAAAAATTTCCGCAGAAGAGACTATCGTTAAAGATAATACTCAAAAGTCTACTTATGTAGATGGTCTTCGCCATGGTATGACATGGTGGTACAATGAAAATGGCAAGATAAAGTCAAAAGTTAACTTTCAAAAGGGTAAAGAAAATGGTATTTACACTTCTTACTATGACAATGGTCAGAAAAAACTTGTGGTAGCCTATGTCGAAGGTCAAAAACACAACATTCAAAAAATTTATTATGACAATGGTCAACTTGGTTCAGAAGTAAATTACAATATGGGAAGACGTGAAGGTGTCATGACAGAATGGGATTACGAAGGATATAAATCTTCTGAAGTTTTTTACAAACACAATTATAAAGTAGGTATCAAAAAATACTTTAATCATAATGGCAAAGTAACTTTCACTCAAGAATTTAAAATGGATAGAAATCCTGTGATGGTAAAACTGCTTAAAGACAAGAGAAAAGAGACTTTAGTAGACTTAGCAAAGTACGGATTACTTCCGAAAAATACTCCCGAAAAAGAACGACTTCGCTAAGTCTCTTTTTCAATCTAAATTTACTCCCACCCCCAGATACAGCATACATTTGACTATTTAATGTGTCACTTAAAGCATCATTTTAATCTTGAGTATATCACCCTACTTACAGATAATTGAAGTGTATTTTTTGCCTAACTTATAATAAGTATTCTTACATATAATAATAACTTTTAGTAATTTAAATATTTACATAAAATTTATACTTTTTACTATTTTTTAAAGCAAACTTAACCAAGTTAATGACAAAATATACGGTAATCAAATTTAAAAGGAGACTAAAATGATTTCAAGAATTGTAAAAAGTACAGTTGCTGCTTCAATGTTAGCTACTGTCGCTTTTGCTTCTTCTGGCTATGACAAGACACCACCATTTGGCATGGATAAACTAGAAAAAGTAAAAGTAAACGGAGCCGAAGCGTTCCAACCAAAAGCAGACTATAGCATGTTCGTAAACTACGAACTAGGTATGCACTGTGTTGGGTTTGACATGAGTTACTGTTGTGTAATCCCTCCATATAACTCTATTCAAGCGCAAGCGATTAAAGTAGGTAAAGGAACTGACCTTCCTAAACTTATGACACCTAAAGACAATGTAAAAGTATTTGCTTACACAAGAGACAACTCGTTCTCAGAAGGTAACAAAATGAAGTACTGGTCTGTAGCAAAAGATGCAGATGGCGACGGACACTTAGACAGCCCAGGTGATAACGTGGCTAACTATGTATGGACACACCTCTTTATCTATAAAGATTTGGAAGGAACTATCCCTAAAGGTGTAACAGCTAAAGACAGACTACGTGTTGGTAGACAGATTCCTGTAAAAGTGGATCACGGTCCTTCAGGTGCTCCAATGACTGGTTACATGACATACGCTGGTAAACATGGTGGTAACATCGTGATGACAGATACACTTGTTCCTCCAGTGAAAGATGTAAAACTTGTACTTACTGCTTCTCACCTTTGGGATTCACTAGGTCTTCCTTTAACTGCTTTTAACGATAGCAGAAGAAAAGGGTCTTTACGTTCAGTCACAGAAAAAGATTTCCAACCATTCCAGTACTCTACTGTTGAGCTACACACAAATGATGGAAAACAAATCAAACAACCAGATGGTCATGCAGTATCTTACTTCGGTACAAACCCTATAGATATTCCTAACTGTTATGCTTGTCACTCACGTACAGGTAAAGCAGCACAAATGGCAAGAGATGAAGGTCTTATGCAAGGTGATAAAGAATATGACTACTGGAAAACATACCCAGATACTTCAGAGTATATGGCTAGACTATCTGAGGGTTCTATAAACATTCTTTCACTTCACGATGCACACCATGGAACAACATTTCTTTCAGAATATAATTCAAATGCTTCTGTAAACAGACTTGGAAAAGTTGGATTTGTAAACTGTACTGACTGTCATGGTGATAACGTTTCTGGTAACCTTCAAGAGCCAAGAGTAACAGCTTCAGGATACAAAACGGTTAAAGCTAAACCTCTTTCAGAAGCAATTCACGGATTCCACCTTGCAATGGTACCTATGCCAGATGCTGCTGGACGTTCACAAGCATGTCAATCATGTCACCCAACACACTTCCAAAACCCAAATATGAATGATGACACGAACCCGTTCCGTGTTACAGACAGATATGGTGAAGCAAGATTTGCAAAAGGTGACATTAGAAAATCTGGTGGTGGTTGTTATGTAAGACGTGATGCTCACTCTAACCCAAATGCTAAACCACCATTCTTCTTAAATGCTTATGGTAAATGGCAGCTTGAAAATGTTGCAACAAAAGATGAGCATGGTAAAGACGCTGGAGAACTTAGAGGTCTCTACTGTACAAACTGTCACTCTAAAGTAGCACAAGCACTTTACGCATATGACGACATTACTAATGACTCTAAACAAGAAGGTAAAACACTCAGAAACAAATCTCTTAAAGAGTTAGTTGCTGCAGTAGCTGGTGGAGACATGGCTAAGTTTGCTTCTATTGCAGATGCAAAAGCTACAGGTAACAATGAAGTACTTTCCTACTACCTTGACCACAAATCAGCAGTACTTGTTAAAAATGTTGGTAAAGATGGCAAGTTAGATCTTAAACCTTGGAATCACAAAACAGGCGGAGATGTACCATACATTGCAGCATCTGGTGGTAATGACTGGTGGTTATCGGCATCTGAACCTCACTGTGCGGATTGTCACTTAGCACCATTTGTTGAGCAAGAGACTGGTGGTAAATACTTCCCAATCGATCAGCCGAACAAGTATTCTTTATATAGATACTCTAAAGCACACGGAAGCATTGCTTGTCAAACATGTCACGAGTCGACTCATGGTCTTTACTCTACACGTTATGATGGTGATGAAAGATCAGTTGATGTTACAACACACGAGCAAGCACTTCAGTACTCACCAGATGGTAAGTATGCTGGACCTATCACATGTTCTGCATGTCACACTGTAAACAAAAATGGTGTACCTGTACAACTAGAAGGAACAGAATATGCTAACGATTACTGGGCTTCAGTAACACTCGCACACTTTATGAGAGAAGGCGACCAAAAACTAGAAGTAAAAGCTTTAGTTAAAAAGTACCCTTACAAAAACTCTACAAAAGTAGTTACGGATGGTTGGAAGTAATTCCACCCTACGTAATATAACTTTTTCCTCTGCATTTGCAGAGGAAACTTTCTCTTCAAGATTTATGTCTCATACGCTTAACCATATTTTAATACTAGCTAGACAAATGCCTAGCTAATTTTACACAAAAATACACCACTTTCAACATGTGTCGTATGGGGAAACTGGTCGTACATCGCAGCCTCTACCACCTTGTGTGTTTTAGTGAGTATCTCCAAGTCTCGTGCAAGTGTTTCAGGGTTACATGAAATGTATAGTATGTTTTCTATGTTTGCTATAAGCTCTATCGTCCCAACATCTAGTCCTGCTCGTGGTGGGTCTACTAGTACGGTAGAAAAATCATAACTTTTAAGGTCTATGTGTTGTAGTCTATTAAATACCCGTACCCCATTTAGGGCTTCTGTCATCTCTTCTGAAGCAAGTCTAGCAAAGGTGATGTTCTCTACGTCATTTAAAGCACAGTTTTCAAGTGCTGCTTTTATGGAACCTTTACTGATTTCTGTAGCAAGCACTTTGTCAAAATAATGAGACAGAGGTAAAGTAAAGTTCCCTAGCCCACAATAAGACTCCAAGAAATCGCCATGCCCCACAGTTTTGGCTTGTTTTATCGCCCACTCTATCATCTTTACATTTACCGCAGGGTTTGGCTGTGTAAAGCCAGACTCATACTGTACATAAGTCACTGTCTTTCCATCAATGTTTAGTTTTTCTGTCACAAATTCGTCGGAGAATATCACCTTTTGTTTACGACTACGCCCCATCACTTTACAGTTAAGTTCAGACTCTAAACGTTTAGCTTCAGCACTCCAAACATCATCTAACTTTCTATGGTAAAGCATAGTAATCAAACACTCATCAGTAGTCGTCGCCAAAAACTCTACTGCAAAAAGTTTCTTTTTCAGTACCTCTTTCGATGCGTTTATTTTATCGAGCAACACCCACATACGCTTTTCTATGGGTTCTATGACCTTGGGACACTCTTCGATGTTTATGGCTCCATCTTTTGTAGCATTGCCCATCGCATAGTCACATCTGTCACCCTCATGCCAAATGCGAAACTCTGACCTTGCTCTGTAGTGTGAAGAAGGAGAGTCAAAGACTTCTAATTTTTCACTATAAAAAGGAGCAAGCAATGCACTTACTCTTGTTTCTTTAGATCTTAATTGTTCTTCATAGCTTGTATCATACAGCCCACAAGAGCCACAGCTTCCAAAATGTTTACATGTCATAGTTCACCCATTTATTTTAATGCCGTAATTTTAACATAACTTTTATAGGTGTTATATTTTGTACGCTATAGTTGTATACGAAACTTTTTCATTTGAAAAGGGTTCAATAATCGCTTCTATCTCATCGAACTTATAACGTAATGGATACCCTACTCTTGAGCCTTTAGCTGTACTCTCTAAGATATAATACTTTTTTCCATCTAACCAAAGTCCCTTTTGCTTACCAAGCCTAACATCTTCTATAGGAGTGATGACAAAAATGTGTTTAGGCACTAAAACAAAATAAGCTTCTTTTTCTAAAGTGTGCAACATTGAGATAAGTAGATTACTTTTATCGTCGCAGTCGCCAAAGTTATTTTGGATAGTACGTTGTGGAGAGTGGGCTTTAAAGTGATTGATTTTGTAAGGTATGTGTGTGACATAGTCTAAGATAGTTTGCACTTTACAAAGCGCATCTTCACAGTTTCTAGTAAGCTCATATGTCTGTTGAGCTATCTGTTCAGCACTGCTGACCTTGTTGGTATAAATCCCATTTTTCACACCCATTTGTGTCTTACTTGAAACTTCTATGGCTTTAACGGTAAGGTAGACAAACCCTATAAAAAATAGTCCGATGATGATAAGTGAGAGGTTTTTACTTATTTTGTTTTGCATGATATTGGTTTGATTTTAGCATATAGAGACTTCAAATCTCACACCTTTAAATTAATTAGATATAATCACAGTAATATATTTACAAGTACAAAGGTTTGAACTATGTCACTCTCTGTCGTCATTTTAGCTGCGGGTAAAGGTACTCGCATGAAGTCTACTACGCCAAAAGTATTACACGAAATTTCTGGTAAGTCTATGCTCTTTCATGCTATAGATGCAGCTCAAAAGATAAGCGATGACATCACCGTTGTACTCTACCACCAAGCTAAGCGTATACAAGAAGAGATAGAAACCAACTACACAGGCATACACTTTCACATGCAAGACGTAGAGACGTACCCAGGAACTGGTGGTGCTATGAAAGGTGTGACTGTAGCCCATGAAAAAGCACTCATACTCAATGGCGACATGCCACTTGTCACCATGGATGCACTCAATGCCCTCACCAAGGGTGATGCAGACATAAACATGTCCGTCATCACACTAGACAATCCTACAGGCTATGGACGTGTGGTTATTTTCAATGGCAATGTCCAAGAGATAGTAGAAGAAAAAGACTGCATCCCTGCACAAAAAGAGATACAAACCGTCAACGCTGGCGTATACTGTGTTAAAAAAGAGATACTTGAACGCTACATCCCTGTACTCAACAACTACAATGCACAACGAGAGTACTACCTCACAGACATCGTAAAAATGGCAGTAGAAGAACATAAAACTGTACACCCCGTCTATGTAGAAGAAGAGGAGTTTAAAGGGGTAAACTCCAAGCTTGACTTAGCTCACGCTGAAGAGATACACCAAAAACGCATCAAAACAGCATGGATGAACGCTGGGGTTACCATGCGTTTACCTGAGACTATCTATATCGACTCTCGTGCTACTTTTGAGGGTGAATGTCTGTTAGAAAATGGTGTGAGCATACAAGGTGCATCGCACATCATAAACTCACACATCAAAACACACTCTGTCATAGAAGACTCACACATAGAAAACTCTGATGTTGGGCCTATGGGACGAGTGCGTCCAAACTCTAAACTTGTAGACACACACATAGGTAACTTTGTAGAAGTCAAAAAGTCTACACTTACAGGTGTAAAAGCGGGACACTTAGCCTACATCGGTGATGCGAGCATAGATGAAGGCTCTAACATCGGAGCAGGTGTGATTACCTGTAACTACGACGGGAAAAATAAATTTCAAACCATCATAGGTAAAAATGTCTTTGTAGGTTCGGACTCACAACTGGTAGCTCCCGTGACCATAGCAGATGATGTGATGATAGCAGCGGGTACAACAGTCACGAAAGATGCACACTCTGGTGAACTTATACTCTCTCGTACGCCACAAAAGAGCATTAAAAACTTCTTTTATAAGTTTTTTGGAAAGGCATAAACAATGCAAATAGATTTAAAAGGTAAAGCTGTACTCCTAGCCATAACGGGGAGTATCTCTGTCTACAAAGCTTGTGACTTGGCACGCCTTTTTGTAAAAGCTGGAGCCCAAGTGCATGTGGTGATGACCGCCTCAGCTGAACGTTTTGTCTCGTCACTTACCTTTGAGGCACTCACACGGAATGCTGTACTAACCGAGTCTAGTGAGTCGTGGAGTAGTGAACTCAACCACATAGCCATAGGCAAAAAATGTGATGTCTGCATCGTAGCCCCTGCTACAGCCAACACACTTAACAAACTAAGCCAAGGCATAGCAGACAACATTTTGACCCAAACCATACTTGCATTTAACAAACCTGTAGTCCTTGCCCCAGCAGCAAACACAAACATGCTTGACAACACGTTTACAAAAGAGAGTTTAAAACGATTAGAGGCTCAGCACTACAACATAGTCACCCCACAAGAAAAACTTCTTGCCTGTGGTGATGTAGGCTCTGGAGCATTGGCCGAGCCTGAAGAAATCTTTTTTGAGACGGCAAGAGTCTTACTAAAAGATGTATTTTGGGAGAGCAGACCTGTGGTAGTCACTGGTGGAGGAAGTAGAGAGAAGATAGACGAAGTACGTTACATAAGCAACTTCTCTTCAGGAAAAATGGCAAAGTCACTTTGTCTAGCTCTTTACCTCAAAGGAGCAAGAGTGCATTACCTTACTTCTATGGGGACAGAGGGTTTACCCCTGAGTATCAGTTCTGAGCCATTTGAAGAAGCCCAAGCACTGTTGACATGCACGCAAAGAGCTTTAGACTCTGCCATTTCAGAAAAAAAAGAGCCATACTTGTTCATGGTGGCAGCTGTGGCTGACTTCAAACCTAAAGTGACTCAAAAAGGTAAAGTAAAAAAATCTTCTTTGGGTGAAACATGGAACATAGAACTCACACAAAACCCAGACATACTTTCTTCTCTTAAAAGAGACAAGGTAACAACCATCGCATTTAAAGCAGAGATGGACTCTAAAGAGGGGTTAAATAATGCAGTAAACCTTCTAAGTCAAAAATCTGTAGATGCTGTGTGTTATAATCTACTTAAAGACGCCACAAGTTTTGGTGGCAATGAAAATGAGATTACTTTCATTACCAAAAATGAGCAAATCGCTTTAGGTCGTAGTGATAAACTCACACTCTCTGAAAAAATAGTTGAGGCATCCAAAAAGCTCATTCCCAGTAAGGAAAACAATGCCTCAAACTGATATCAAACATCTTGCCATTATCATGGATGGTAATGGTAGATGGGCTACCGAACGTGGATTTAAACGGACAAAAGGGCATGAAGCTGGTGCAGAAGCTATAAGAGATATCACGACATACTGTGCAGCACATCAAACCATAGAGACTGCAACCTTTTATGCTTTTTCTACAGAAAATTGGAAGCGTCCTAAACTTGAAGTAGAGTTTTTAATGAAACTTCTTGATAAATACTTAAAAAGAGAGTTAAAAACTTATCAAGAACATAATATTCGTTTTCAAGCTATCGGTGATATATCTGAATTTTCAAAATCACTTCAAAAACGTATTAAAGAGACAGAAGAACTTACAAAAGATAACAATAATCTTACACATATCCTCGCACTCAACTACGGGGGCAGAGCTGAGATAACAATGGCAGTCAATAATTTAATCAAACAAGGTAAAAAAGAGCTCACACAAGAAGACATCTCTTATGCCTTGCAAACCCCTTACTCAGATATTGATATACTTATTCGTACTTCTGGTGAAGAGCGTATCTCTAATTTTTTACTTTGGCAACTCTCATACTCAGAGTTTTACTTTACACCGACACTTTGGCCAGATTTTACTGCAGACGAGCTCAATACAATATTGGAAAAATTCACACAACGTAACAGACGCTTTGGAGGTCTATAATGCAAGAAAATATACTTATTGAAATGGCAATAGCTGTTTTTATTTTTGGAACACTCATTGGCTCTTTCTTAAATGTTGTTATCTACCGTATACCTAAAGGTGAAAACATCGCTTTCCCTGCTTCTAAGTGTCAAAGCTGTCAAACCCCACTAAAGTGGTATCATAATATTCCTATCTTCTCATGGCTAGCCTTACATGGTCAATGTGGATTTTGTAAAGACCCCATCTCGAAGCAATACCCCATTATAGAACTTTTGACAGGTATTCTCTTTCTCACGCTGTATATGAAACTAGGATTAGTTTGGTATTTACCTTTTGTCGCAGCTTCTTTTGCCTCTTTACTGGCACTTGTCATGATAGATTTCAAATATATGGCAGTGCCAGATAATGTAAACTTCGCTGCCTTACTTTTTGCACTTGTGCAAGCAAATTTTTTAGATGCCATGATGTATGGGGCTATCGCTGCAGGTGGACTTTATCTCATAGGTCTCTTTTCATCTTTCATAGCTAAACGTGAAGCGATGGGTGGAGCAGATGTCATAGTAGCTGGCACTATGGGTGCTTTACTTGGATTTCCAAACTTTTTTATGGCACTCTTCTTGTCTGCCCTACTTGCAATGATACCTGCACTGATTTGGAGAGATAAAGGTGTCCCTTTTGTCCCTTTTTTAGCATTGTCCACTTTTATTGTTTACCTTTATGATACACAAGCCCTAACATTTTTGGATACCATTATCTATGGTTAAAGTTAAACGCTATATATCTGCCAATTTTGTTAAATCATTTTTAACCATATTTTTACCTTTTTTTCTTATCATTTCTTTGGTGTATTTAGTAAAAATCTCTGCGCTAACTGCTAAAATACAAATAACATTTTTTGAGATATTGACACTTTACTCTTATTCTATTCCAGATATTATGTTCTACACACTACCACTCTCTTTCATCGCAGCATTGGCAAACGTCCTAGTGAAACTTTCACAAGACAATGAACTCATAGCACTCTATGCACTAGGATTAAATGCCAATCATCTTTTACGTCGTTTATTTCTTTTGAGTTTATTATTTTCAATACTCTTAGCTTCCATCTCCTTTCTAGCAATGCCTTTGAGCAAACAGCTCTATAAGTCTTTTACAGAAGAGAAAAAATCTGAAGCCAAACTAAATATTATTCCTGGTGAACTGGGCCAAAAATTTGGCGACTACTACATCTATGTGAAAGAAAAAGATAAGAAAAATGATGTCTTTAATGACATGGTTGTATATAACCGTACAGATAAAAATAATGAACAGTTTTTTGCTGCAAAAACAGGAAAATTAAACAATAAACCTGAGATTTCATCACTATTGCTCAACGATGGCTATGGCTATACTTACTCAGATATAAAACTACAACAAGCCCAATATAAATCTCTTGAAGTATTTGATAGTGTAAAAAAAGCCTCCTATAGATTTGAAGATATATTAGAACATTGGGGACTGGCTGCAACTGATACAAAAAGAATGCATCGATTACTCTTCTTCACTTTTGTAAGTTTAATCCCTCTTTTGGCACTTTACCTCGTGGCGTCTTTTACTATGATTAATCCACGCTATCAAAAAAACCGTTCATTTCTTGTTATATTTGTAACATCACTCTTGCTTTATATGATAGCTTCTGGCTTAGAAAAATGGGGTACTCCCCTCATTTTACTACTGTGCATTGGCTTTACATCTCTGTTAGGTCTATGGCTCTTTAACAGAAGAGTCTCAAAGTATTTCTAATGGACATTAGATGCGTGTAAAAGCTGTTATCACTTATGATGGAAGTCATTATTTAGGTTTTCAGAAACAAACATCTACACCACAGACTGTTATGCATGTACTTGAAGTAGCACTAAAAGATTTACAGATACATTCGGAAATCGTAGGCAGTGGTAGAACAGATGCAGGTGTACATGCAGCCAATCAAGTCATACATTTTGATCTTCCTTCTTATTGGCATGATTTACACAAACTTACATGTAACCTAAACCGTAAGCTCATGCACATACAGTTTAAGCACATTATTCCTGTACCTCAAGACTTTCATGCTAGATTTTCTGCTAAAAAAAGACTTTATCGTTATGTGTTTAAAACATTTAAGCCTTCTGTGTTTGAAAATGCATACATCTCATACTATGAGACATTTGATGTCATGCTCCTTCGTAAGGCGCTTAAAGTATTTGAAGGTGAACATGATTTTGCATATTTCCGTAAAACAGGTTCAGATACCCATACTACCGTTCGTACCATCTATAGCGCAAGGTACTATACAAGAGATAACTATCATTTTATCTACTTTCAAGCCAATGGCTTTTTACGTGCGCAAGTTCGAATGATGATAGACGCTGCGATGTTATGTGCCAAATCTAAGATGACATTTACACAACTAGAAGCACAACTAAATACCAAGCACAAGCATACCACAAAACTTGCGCCCCCAGAGGGTCTATATTTGGCAAGAATACTCTACTAAAAGGACAACTATGAAAATCATTACACTACTCTTGCTTAGCAGCTTGTGCACTTTAGCAAACCCTAAAATGGAACAACTCTACTTAAAAAATGCCTGTAATTCTTGTCACGGTATGTATGGGGAAGGCATGGGTGCTAGTCCTCGATTACAAGGCGTGAAAGAGCATATTTTGTTACGTCGTCTTAAAGATTTACAACAAGGCAAAGCACGTTCTGCAAATGGGGCTATTATGATATCGTTTGCAAAAGCGTTAGATGAAAATCAAACTATAGAAATGGCAAAATACCTTTCTAACCTAAAAACATTGATACCTGATGATAGATATGATATAGAGTATGAACCCGCTGGAGATGGCGGGTCTTAAGTGCAAAGGGAACCTCTGAAAGTATTATTGTGGTGAAGGTATGACTTCAACTGTTGGTGTGGCCACAGTTTGAACTGATGCTTGTGTAGGGGTCACAACTGTTTCTTCGATACCTGTGGTTTGCATGGGTGTAGGTTTTTCTAGTGTAGGTTTTTCTAGCGTAGACTCTTTTGGTGTTTGTACCACTGGATCTTGCACTACAGGCTTTGCTACTTGAGTAGGTACTGTTTGAGGCGTACTTACTGCTGGTGCTTCTAGTTGAGCATTTTCGTTAGCTTCTTCTAGTGCTTCTTCTAAATCAAATATTTTATCGTCAAGTGTTTTAACCGCTTGTACATTTAGTCCATGTTCATACACAAGTTCTCCACCTTCTTTGCCTTGATTAAACATGACAACCACAAAACCTATGAGTGCGAAGATATAGAGTGCTTTTAAAACCTTATTGCCTGTCATAGCAAGGAGTTTAAAAAATACTAAAATAAATGATGCCAACATCAAATACGTACCAAGTAACTTATGCTCTGCTAGCTCAGATTTGGCTGCTTCAGCCAATGCTGGATAGGCTTCTTTTCCATCTGTCAAACCTGTAAAGTATGCTCCAACTGCTGCAAATGCTACAAGAAGAAGTAAGAAAAAAGAAACACCACCAACTGCTTTCTTTTTCATCATAAGGTTCATAAGTTCGAGTAACAAAATCACCACAGGAATAGCTATAAGAAAATGAACAACTGAAGGGTGTAGTAACACTGCTATGTCAAATGGAAGTGTGATTTTAGGTAAAACAATCTCTGGTAACGTCATACGTCACTCCTTAAATTTTAGTGAAAGATTATAACACAAATTGGTTAAAAGGGTTTCACCACAACCATAATGACGATAAACATCATCAATAAAGTCGGTATTTCGTTATAAATCCTAAACCACTTTGAACTTTTATACTCAAAATTATCTATCATTATGATACGTATCTTTCCTAAAGAAATATGGTACGCAAGCAAAAAAGAAAGGGCAAATAGCTTGGCATACATCCATCCGCCACTTTCAAAAATACCAGTATTAAGGTAGAGCATAACTATCCCTGAAAGGAGTGTTGCCCACATTGCAGGGACTCCTATGATTTTATGAAGTTTATACTCTTGTATTTTTACTACATCTGTAAAAGCTTCTACATTTGCATTTTCTCTATGGTAGATAAAGAGTCTTGGCATATAAAACAAAAATGCCATCCAAGACACAAAACTCATCACATGAAATGCTAATATCCAAGTATAATACGCCATAACTACTCCAAAATGCTAAAATCTTTTTTGCTATAAATCACTAGCTGTAATTGTTTATAATACCCTATCAGAGCATTATGTATCTTTATTTTTGAGCCATTTTTGGGTGCAAATTTCTTCTTTTTAAAATAGATAGCTATTTTCTTTCCTTGCGTGTAAAAATATCTATTTTTTACTATACCCACAAGATTCTTTATCACTTCATTTTGTCTATTGGCTCTTTTTGTGAGAAACGCATTTGCATTCAAATGATATGTAGAGACATCCACATTACCTTTTTCTTTAAGCACATAGGCATGTGTTACTTCTTTTAGACCGTTATAGTCTTTGATGGCCTTTACGAGTAAGTCTACTTTCTGCCCTACCTTTAAAGCATGAGCAGTACCAAAAAGCAACACACCTCTACCCTCTTTACTTTGCTTTATGAGGGCATTGCCCCTTTGTTTCCAGATGACTACTACATCTTCTAAAAGTACCTCATGCTCCAGTGACTCTTGGGTGTACAAATATGCGATTTTCTGTCTTTCTCGTTTTATGTTAGTTAATTTCCCGTCTGAACCTATCTTATATGGCTTGCTATCAAAGTACGCATAAATGGGCAAGTGGTCAGAGTAGCCCTTTCCTCTGTGTTTGCCTTTTTTGTACTGCCATCTGTTGATGTACCCTCGTTTAGTAAAAAGGTAGTCTTGCCTAAAGACTTTAAAAGAGTTGTTCACATAGTCGATGCCCTTAGTATCAAACAATGCAGGTGACAGCACTATGTGGTCAGGTGTGCCTTTTTTCGCATAAAACTTTATGTTCCAGCGTTGCGAGTAAGCCAACTCACTCCACAAAGTATAGTGCTGTCCTTTTTTAGATTTTAGCATCGTATTTTCATCTACCAGTACCCCATCATTTAAAAGCCCAAGTACATGATGCAGTCCCGTTTTTCCAGCTGTATCGTCTATCTTCTTTTCTAAACTGAGGTGGGCATCGTAGTCTGTGTTGAAATCACCAAGTACTATGTATGGCTTAGCAGTACCAAAACGATCCAATCGTGCCTTCAGCACCCTCGCATACTTCATACGTTTACTCTCAACCCCTCTGTAGGCTCTTGACTTCCAATGGTTTACAAAAACCCATAAAGGTTGCCCTTCTACATTTAGCTCCACTTCAAGTATGTTTCGTACCCGTGGTGAGTAGCTTACTTGTAGCTCTTTTGTACTTTTTATGCGAAAGCGAGACAAAAGTGCTACTTGTATAGTCCCACCTTTTTTAGAGGTGATTGCACTGTAGTTATACCCACAACCAACTCGAGAGAGTCTTTTTTGTAACTGTTTTAAAATGTTTGCATTTTCTACTTCTTGGAGTCCGAGTATGTCTGCATCTAGGTCACATATGACCTCTGCTACATGGTTAAGCTTTATGTCCACCATGCGTTTTGTCCAGTTGTGTTTGGCCTGGTAGTCGTCATACTCTGTACCAACATAGATAGCATCAAAAAGGTTTTCTACGTTGTAAGTAGCTACCTTGAAAGGTTTAGCAAAAACAAGGATGGGTAAGAGTAATAATAGTAACCGTTTCATAGACACCCTATCGTTTTAACCGTATTTTACCTAAGTATGTAGAAAAGTTATGAAAGTATGGCGTATTGACATATAATTAGTGTTTTAAAGTAGCCTCTTTTACCCCCCCCCATACCCAATCATCATCTAATGTCATGTATGATTCACTGACAACTAACTTTCTATATTTTGACATTCATATATGAATGTGATATAATCTAGTCATGGCAGACATAGATGAGATTAAAGAAGAAATAGGTGCTATTAAAACTTACTTAGGTTTTATAGTTGCTTTTATTATTACACTAGGTGCAGGTACTTCAAAAGTATTTTTAGATAATTCATCTGAATTTTTACTTGTACTAGGCGTCATAAGTATCATAGTATTTACACTTATGTTTGCATTTTTAGCAAATGTAATGCACAAGAAAATAAAATCATTAAAGGATAAATGATGACAGTTATGGCAGTATTAATCACCATCGCAACAGTATCAGTTTTAGTTTCCATGGCTTATGGAGCTTATCAGCTAAGCTTGTAGTTAGAGGTGCATGTTGTTATTAGGGAAACATAAGCATAAGGGTGGGTCTTTAACACCTCGGTCTCTCTGCTCTTTACTTTTTCTCTTAAGGGTTAGAGCATTATAAATGGATTATCATTATCACCTGACACCTAATCTATGACACCTAATGTCTTTAGAGGAAATAAAAAATGAAAAGAATAGTTTTATTTTTGTGTATAGTGTCAATTCTTACAGGATGTAGCTTTGTAGTCCCAACTACAGAAAGATTTAAAGATAGACTTGACCGTCAAAATGGTAGAAATATAAAAGACCTGATAAGAACCACTGAATCAAGTCCTCCTTACAAAGTAGAGAATAAGGGAGCATATGTTTGGTATTATACAAAAGGCAATATGAGTTATAAGGGAATAATACAACCTACTTGTTATACGATATTAATTACCAATTTTAATGGTGTGGTCATTGATAACATTATACAAACACCTCAAACCTGTAAGCTTGGATATGGAGGCGTTTGATTTTTAACTCGTCACACCTGTCCTCAGGGGGCATAGGGGTGATAACGATAACTTCACCTCTCCAATATAGACATAAAGCTACCCCTACATTTCCCATTCATTCGCAGAAAATATACCTATCACCTCTATACGATTTTTCTCTTTGTTTACACGATAAGGAACAACATAGCCTTGAAAGACCAGCTCTCTAA
>Ga0256840_1002024_pt1 | contig 18277 bp, 16 predicted proteins | sample 355202metaG_FD_185969 | JGI IMG/M metagenome (GOLD analysis project Ga0256840, IMG submission 185969) | Hydrothermal vent microbial communities from Mid Atlantic Ridge, Atlantic Ocean - 355-202 | ecosystem: Environmental > Aquatic > Marine > Hydrothermal vents | place: Atlantic Ocean: Mid...
AATACAGATTTTAGTAATACTACCGGAATTTTTACAGGATTAACAGCAGGAAGCTATACGGTTTATGTACAAGACAGTAATGACTGTTCAGATAGCGATCCAATCACGGTAACGATCACCGAGCCAGATGCCGTAGTAGGCAGTGAAGTAATCGCTTCCCATGTAGATGTAACGTGTAATGGAGGATCAGATGGATCTTTAGAAGCGAGCGCTACAGGCGGAGTAGGTCCATACAGTTACAGTTTAGACAATACAGATTTTAGTAATACTACCGGAATTTTTACAGGATTAACAGCAGGAAGCTATACGGTTTATGTACAAGACAGTAATGACTGTTCAGATAGCGATCCAATCACGGTAACGATCACCGAGCCAGCGCAAATAATTGTTGATGCTGGTTCGAATAAACTTATAACTTGTAACAACCCTACTGCTACCTTGTCTGGAAGTGCTAATATAGATGATGAAGAAGGTTTGAGTTATTTTTGGACTACAACAGATGGAATAATTGATAGCGGAGCTAACACTCTAACACCAATAGTTAGTGCACCAGGTATTTATATATTAACTGTAATGTCTAATGAAGAATGTTCTGTAAGTGATGAAGTTATCGTTACCCAAAATATTTCAGCACCAGAAGTTGATATTATTGCTGAGGTAGCTGAATTGACATGTGAAGTTACAAGTATCACTTTAATTAGTACTGTGACTAATATTCAGGGCGATTTGAGTTTTTTATGGAGTAAAAATCTTGAACTTATTGATGGAGAAACTACTTCTACTTTAACTATAAGTACCCCAGGTGAATATATGGTTGTTGTGACTGATAGTGAAAGTGGTTGCTTAGGGGTTAAAAAAATTGTAATTACTGAAGATAAATTAGAACCAGAGGTCATAATCACAGGGAATGAAGTATTAACGTGTGATACAACAGAGGTTACATTAGATGCAAGTACCTCAACAGTTCAAGGAACGGTAAGTTATTTATGGAATACAGGAGCAACTACTTCAACAATAGGAGTAGTAGAGCCGGGAGTTTATGAAGTAACAGTAACAGATGGAGAAAATGGATGTTCAGCAACTGCAACAGTTGAAGTAATAGAAAACACGACAAATGTAGAAGCTGTAATCACAGGGAATGAAGTATTAACGTGTGAAACAACAGAGGTTACATTAGATGCAAGTACTTCAACAGTTCAAGGATCGGTAAGTTATTTATGGAATACAGGAGCAACTACTTCAACAATAGGTGTAGTAGAGCCGGGAGTTTATGAAGTAACAGTAACAGATGGAGAAAATGGATGTTCAGCAACTGCAACAGTTGAAGTCATAGAAAATACGACAAACGTAGAAGCTGTAATCACAGGGAATGAAGTATTAACGTGTGATACAACAGAGGTTACATTAGATGCAAGTACTTCAACAGTTCAAGGAACGGTAAGTTATTTATGGAATACAGGAGCAACTACTTCAGCAATAGGAGTAGTAGAGCCGGGAGTTTATGAAGTAACAGTAACAGATGGAGAAAATGGATGTTCGGCAACTGCAACAGTTGAAGTAATAGAAAACACGACAAATGTAGAAGCTGTAATCACAGGGAATAATGAGTTAACATGTAATAATACCGAAGTTACACTTGATGCGAGCACCTCTGTTACTCAGGGAGAAGCTAGTTATTTATGGAGTAATGGAGAAACTACGGCAACAATAGCTGTAACTGAACCTGGATCCTATTCAGTAACTGTTAGTGATACTAGTAGTGGTTGTTCAGGCTCAACAACTGTAGAAATATCACAAGACATTGCACCACAAGAAATCACAGGAGATTCAATAGATTTATGTATTGAAGATGAGACATATGATTTAACCAATTTATTAGGCGATAATTTTGAGTCAGGAGGTACATGGGTAGATGTAAATAATAGCGGAGGATTAACTGGAGACTTTTTTGATCCATCTATTGTTAACCTTGAATCGTTTCAATTTACATATACGGAACCAGGAGATTGTGGACGAATTATAACAGTAATTGTAAATGTAAATGATGACTGTGTTGTTTTAGCATGTTCAACTGAAGAATTAACTATTTCTAAGGTTATAACTCCAAATAATGATGGGATTAATGACACTTTTGATTTACTTGGCCTAGAAGATTGCGGATTTACATTTAATGTGCAAGTTTTCAATCGTTGGGGTAAAATGGTTTTTCAATCAAATAATTACCAAAATACTTGGAGAGGATATCCAAATGTTTCTGGGTTAACAATTGGTTCTAGCACTATTTTACCGACAGGAACATACTATTATATTGTTAATGTATTAAGTAGTGGATTTAAACCAATTACAGGATATATATATTTAGGGACTCACTAAAAAAATAAAACTATGAAACGTATAATTATAATTATAGTAATACTTATTTTAGGATTTGAAAATTCTAATGCGCAACAATTACCACAATTCACGCAGTATATGTATAATACTATTGCTATAAATCCGGCATATGCAGGAAGTAGAAATGCATTAAGTATTGTGGGATTAAATAGAAATCAATGGGCTGGATTTGATGGAGGTCCTCAAACACAAACTTTATCAATACACTCTCCTTTACGAAATGAAAAAATAGGATTGGGTTTCTCATTAATTAACGATAAGGCGGGATATGAAAATTTTACATATGCATTTGCAGATTTTTCATATACTATTAAGGCAAGTGAGGATGTTAATGTGAGTTTTGGTTTAAAAGCAGGGATGACCTACTATAAATTAGCTGAAGAGCTATACAATGCTACTGAAGTAAATCAAGACCCTTATTTTAACGATAAATTAAATAGATGGAACTCTAATTTTGGAGCAGGTATTTTAGTTCACTCAGATAAATGGTATTTGGGTTTATCAATACCGAAAATGATTAATCATGACTTAAATAATGATACAGAATATGCTGCATTAGAGAGAGTTCATTATTATGCAATTGGAGGCTATGTAGTAGATTTAAATGACAATTTAAAATTTAAACCATCCTTTATGTTTAAATACACCAAAGGGGCTCCAATTTCAACAGATTTAACAGCAAATTTTTTGTTTAATGAAAAGTTTTGGTTGGGAGGTTCCTATAGGCTTAATGGTCAGCAAAATGCTTTGGGTGCTTTAGTAGATTTTCAAGTTTCAGATCAATTTAGAGTTGGTTATACGTATGAAGTTCCGACAGGAGAAATTAGACCTTATACATCAGGATCACATGAGATATTGTTAATGTATGAGTTTAGGTTCTTGAAAAGAAAACAAAAATCACCAAGATATTTTTAACCAAATAAAGATGAATATTATGAAAAACATAAAAATTTTATTTATAGCATTTGTTTTGATAGGTACATCAACATTTGGTCAATCAGCAAAACAAAAAAAAGCAGATAGAGAATATAATAACTTTTCATTTGTAAAAGCAATAAAAACCTATGAGAAGTTAATAGATACAAGTTTTAATGAGCAGTACGCAATGCGTAAATTAGGTGATGCATATATTATGTTACGTCAACCTGAAAAGGCATTGTCTATTTATAAAAAAGTTGTTGAGCAACCAAATGTACCTTCAGAATATTACTTATACTATGCTCAAACTTTAAGAGCAAATGGGAAATATGAAGCTTCAAAAAAATGGATGAAAAAATACAAGGAAGCAGGTAATGAGAAAGACTCTAGAGTTAAAGATTTCTTTAAAAATAAAGATTTAGCAAGTGCTATTTTCAATTCGAAAGAACAGAATACTTTAAAAAAGTTAAATATCAATACTAAATTTAATGAATTTGGAGCTGTACTTTTAGATAGTGATATTGTTTTTGCCTCATCACGTGATGAAGGAGTTTCTGTAAAAAGATTATATGCGTGGGATAAACAACCTATGTTAGATGTGTTTGAAACACCTTTAGAAGGAGGCTCTGTTGAAAATACAGTAAAGCTTAAAGGTGATGTAAATTCAATACAACATGATGGACCGGTTACATTTAATAGTGAAGGAACTAAAATGTATTTCTCAAGGAACAATTATTTTGAGGCAAAGAAAATTAATGATGATAAAGGAATAATGCATGTTGGGATTTATAGTGCTGAGTTAATTAATGGTATGTGGATAAATGTAAAACCAACAAATTTAAATAATCCAAATTATATTGTATATCACCCTTCACTAAGTAAGGATGGAAAAAAATTATACTTTGCATCTGATATGCCAGGAGGTTTTGGCGGAACAGATATTTATGTAAGTGAAGTGTTAGAAGATGGATCTTTAGGAACTCCAACTAATTTAGGGAAGATTATCAATACAGAAGGTAACGAGGCATTTCCATTTATAGATTCAGAAGATGAAACCTTGTATTTTTCATCAGATGGTCATGTAGGATTTGGTTTAATGGATGTTTTTGCAACTGTTAAAGATGAAAATGATAAAATTGTTAATATTATAAATTTAGGTAAGCCAATCAACAGTAAAAAAGATGATTTTGGATATTATTTATTTGATAATGGATTTAAAGGGTTTATATCGTCTAATAGAAAAGGTGGAGTAGGGGGTGATGATATTTATGCATTTACTAGAATTCCTCCACTAACCTTAAAAGGTCAAATTTTTGATGCTGTAAATAATGAGCCTGTAGCGGGAGCTAAAGTTGTTTTAGCAAGACAAAATGGAGAAGAAATAGCCTATTTTATTACTAAAAAAGATGGATCTTATAAACATTTAATAGATAGAGATAAAAACTTTGTTTTAAAAGGGTCTAAAGAAAAATATCAAGATGTATCAGTTAATTTTAATTCATTTGGTTTAGAAAAAGAAAAAGAGTTAGTAGTAAATTTAAACATTCCACTTGCTCCAATTGAAGATGTAGTAATTTTAGCAGATTTAGAAACTATTTATTTTGATCTAGATAAATCCAATATAAGACCAGATGCCGCGTTAGAATTAGATAAAGTTGTAGCTTTAATGAATAAATATCCAGAGATGGTTATTAGACTTGAGTCACATACTGATAGTAGAGCAGATGATCAATATAATATTAGATTATCTAATAGAAGAGCCAAATCAACATATAACTATATAATTTCTAAAGGTATAGAAGCTAATAGAATTACAAAATATGAAGGTTTTGGAGAAACTCAGTTAGTGAATAAATGTTCAAACGGAGTTAAATGTTCTGAAGAAGAACATCAATTAAATAGAAGAACAGAATTTATTATAGTTAAAATGAAATAAAAACTAGGCAGTTGTAAAATAATAGACTTTGATTATACTACCGTTGTGGGGACGACAATTTCTCAAGGTATTATTTGCAACTGCTTTTTTTAATTACCGTTGTGGAGACGACAATCTCTCGAGGTACTAAACTACACTCTTAACTCTACCGTTGTGGAGACACTATTGTTTTTTAAATTTACTTTTTCAAATTAGTTTATAACAATACATAATTTTTTGGAGTAGTGCTTTCTCCTAAGTTATTCGTATAGCTAAAATCAGGAATTAATGTATTAATGTAAATTCTTGAAATAATCCTTTTTTTACGTTTAATAGTGTTTTTAATTACTTTTAAATGAGGCTCTTTAACGTTGTTATACAAAGATGTTGATTTCATAATACAGTTGTTTTATTAAGTAACATTAATAGTTACTGGGGTTTATAAATGTTTTTTTATTTTTTTATAAATATTTGGGTAAAGTAATTTCTACCTTCATTATTAGATTCAGTTGAGATACCAAAATGAGTATAATTTGGATTTTCAATTATTTCTCGGTGGCTGTCGCTATTTAACCATCCATTAACCACACCTTGTGCAGAGTTAAAGCCATACGCAACATTTTCACCAACAGAAATGGCTCCAGCGTTTTCAACTAAAGTTTGTGTACGTTCATTGAAGTTATCATGATTTACCTCTCCTATTTCAACCATATACTTGGTATGTCCATCTGCAACACCCGAAATAATATTTAAAGGTTTTAAGGATGTTAATCCTTCACTAACTCTATAATCATTAATTAAATTTAAGATTTCAGTTTCTATTTCGGAGTATGAAACGCTTGTATTTACAACTTCGCTATTTTCGTTAAAATAGATTCCTTCATCTTCTTTTGAACAAGAAAACAAAACAGAACTTAGAAAGACTAGTAAAAGAAGTTTTAGGGCATGGGGTTTCATTGTAATGGGGTTTTGGGGTTAGGGGTTAAAGTTAATTCAGCGTGATTATACTATAAATTTGTAACTAGCAAAACAATTGGGTACAATCACTACTGAATTACCTTTTACTAAAATACTTTTTCAAATTATGTTAATGAATTTAGGGGTTTATGATATTTTAACAGTACTAAAGTATATAAAAGTTTTCATAAAAACAAATTTTTTACCGTTTATTTATCAAAATTAACCATATATCGTATAAATCACGTATTTTATTTATTCGAAATTTAGTGTTATATTATTATTCCAATCTTATTTTAAAAGGCCAGCACGTCGTAATAAGGCGGTATTTGTAGGTTTTTCACCTCTAAAATTAACATATAAATCCATAGGTTTTATTGTACCTCCTTTTTCTAATATATTTAATTTAAATTTTTGTGCAATTTGTTTGTTGAAAATGCCTTTTTCTAAAAAAAGTGAAAAAGCATCAGCATCTAAAACTTCAGCCCATTTGTATGAGTAATAGCCAGAAGAATAACCTCCTTGAAAAATATGTGAAAAAGAGGTACTCATACAATTACTTTTAACATCTGGAAATAATTGTGTGTTTTTGAAAGCTAAAGACTCAAACTTTTTTACATTGTCAATTGCTGTTGGGTCTTTGCTATGCCAATTCATATCTAAAATACCAAAACTTAGTTGACGTAAAGTTTGCATTCCTTCTAGAAAGTTAGAAGACTTTTTTATTTTATCAATTAAATCTATTGGAATGATGTTGTTTGTTTTAAAATGTTTAGCAAATAAACTCAATGCTTCTTTTTCATAACACCAATTTTCAAATAATTGACTAGGGAGTTCAACAAAATCCCAATAAACATTGGTTCCTGACAAACTAGGGTATGTTGTATTAGCCAACATTCCATGCAGTGCATGACCAAATTCATGAAATAAGGTGGTAACCTCATTAAAAGTTAATAAAGAAGGTTTCGTATTTGTAGGTTTGGTAAAATTACAAACAATAGATATATGTGGTCTAGAATTTTCTGAACCTTTTCTCCATTGATCTTTAAATGATGTCATCCAAGCTCCATTGCGTTTTCCTTTTCTAGGAAAAAAGTCGGTATATAATATAGCAACATAATTACCAGTTGTATCAGTAACTTTATAAGTTTTAACTTCTTTATGGTATCTCTCAACTGTAAAAATTTCTTCAAATTTTAAATCATAAAGTTTATTTGCAACCGTAAATACACCTTCAATTACATTTTCTAATTTAAAATAAGGTTTGAGTTGTTCTTCTTCTAAATCAAAAAGTTTCTTTTTTAGTTTTTCAGAATAATAGGCACTATCCCACTTTTCTAATTGTTCTATCCCATCTTTTTTGGCGAAATTTGACAAGTCATCAAATTCTTTTTGTGCTGCGGGTTTCGCTTTTGATAATAAATCATTCAAAAAAACGTTTACATTTTCAGGTGATTCTGCCATTCGTTCTTCTAAAACAAAATGAGAATGCGATTTATACCCTAACAGGTTAGCTCTTTTATGTCGCAGTTTAACTAGGTCTAAAACTATTTGTTGATTGTCATTATTATTGTTTCTAAATGCTTTTGCTCCAAATGCTTTTGCCATTTTTTTTCTGAGTTCTCTTGAATCAGCGTAAGTCATAAAAGGGATGTAGCTTGGGTAGTCTAATGTGAAAACCCAACCTTTTTTATGAAGTTGTTTGGCTAATATTTGAGCGGCTTCAATAGTGTTTTCAGGAAGTCCTTTTAATAGATCTTTGTTTGTTAAATGAAGTTCAAAATCATGTGTTTCAGCTAACACATTCTCTCCGAATTGTAATCTTAGTTTTGAAAGTTTTGTGTCAATAATCCGTAATTCAGATTTTTCTTTTTTGGTTAAATTGGCACCATTTCTAATAAAATCTTTATATTTTTTAGTTAACAGCATATCTTGCTCAGCAGTTAAACTTAGTTCACTTTTTATATCATAAACGAATTGAACTCTTTTAAAAAGCTTTTTGTTTAATATAATGTCATTTGAAAATTCTGATAACATTGGTGAAATTTCTTGAGCAATTTTTTGAATTTCATCATTGGTTTCGGCAGCATTTAAATTAAAAAAAATACTTGAAACTCTGTTTAATCTCTGTCCAGAAAACTCTAATGCTTCAAGTGTATTTTCAAAAGTTGGTACTTCAGCATTGTTACAAATTACCTCAATTTCGGCTTTTGCAAGGTTAATTGCTTTTTTAAAAGCAGGTTTAAAATGTTCATTTTTAATTTTGGAAAAGGGAGCTGTTGAATAAAGGGTTTTATAATTTTCTAAAAGTGGATTATTCATACTTAGCATATAGAAATAAAAATTATTTTTTGTAAAGATATTATAAAGTGCCTTAATTTATAGCTATAGCTATAAAATTAGTTTGTGGATTATATTTTAACATTTTTTTTTGTTAAAATAGATACCTAAAATTCAAATTTTACGTTCATATGTTAAGTAATTATTGAAAGATAAGAATGATGAATAAATCCATCTCAAAATCAAAAAATAATAAAAGAATTAAAATAAACACACTAGTAAGTGATTTTAGTTTTAAAAATAAAAAAGGACAAAAAAAATCACCTAAGAAAATAGTATCTCTATAAATCTTTTTTAAGATTCATAGCTGTTTTAATAACTGTGTTTTTTAAGTTTTCTTTAAAATCAATAATGGTATTTTGAATGTCTTTATTGGAACTTCCAATAATTTGAGCAGCTAGGATACCCGCATTTTTAGCACCATTAAGGGCAACAGTTGCAACAGGAACACCGTTGGGCATTTGTAAAATAGATAAAATTGAATCCCAGCCATCAATAGAGTTTGAAGATTTGATAGGAACTCCAATAATTGGAAGAGGGCTTATTGAAGCTACCATTCCAGGTAAGTGTGCTGCACCTCCAGCACCGGCAATTATTATAGAAATTCCTCTTGTATGGGCATTTTTAGCATAATCAAATAATTTTTCGGGAGTTCTGTGTGCAGAGACAATATCAACTTCAGTTTTAATATTAAAACTTTGTAAAACATCTATAGCTTGTTGCATAATTGGAAGGTCTGACTTGCTTCCCATAATAATTCCTACTTTGCTCATGATTTATATGTATTAAAAGATTCAAAGTTAATTTTCGCTATTCTCTATTCACCACTAATTACTTTAATGGTATTTTTAACTTTTTCTGCTATTTTTCTAGCTTTCTCTAAATTAGTGTTAACAATAGTCACATGCCCCATTTTTCTGAAGGGTCTGGTCTGCTTTTTACCATAAATGTGTGGAGTAACTCCATCCATTTTTAAAATTTCTTCTATATTTTTATAAACCACATTACCAGAATAGCCTTCTGCACCAACCAAATTTACCATAATTCCTGCAACTTTACTATCTGTATTACCTAAAGGAAGGTTTAAAATACTTCTCAGATGTTGTTCAAATTGATTTGTATAAGAAGCTTCTATACTATAATGTCCACTATTATGAGTTCGTGGAGCGACTTCGTTGACTAGAATTTCATCATTTTCTGTTTGAAATAACTCAACAGCTAATAAACCAATATGTTCAAAAGCTTCTGCAACTTCTAAAGCAATATTTCTGGCCTTTTGCGCTACTTCATTTGAAATTCTTGCAGGGCAAATTACATATTCTACCTGATTGGCTTCTTGATGAAATTCCATTTCAACAACAGGATACGTTTTAATTTCTCCATTTTTATTTCTTGCTACTATTACAGCAAGTTCATTTTTAAAAGGAATTAACTTTTCAATAATACAATCAACATCATTTAATAAATTTAAATCGTTTTTATTTTTAACAACTGTAACTCCAGTACCATCGTAACCAAATTGAGCAGATTTCCATACAAAAGGAAATGAGATTTTTTCATTTTTTAATTCTTCTAAAGATAAAAATCGTTTATAAGAAGCTGTTGGAATCTTATTTTTAACAAAAAAATCTTTTTGTTTTCCTTTATGTTGAATTGTTTGAATAACTCTTGGTTGAGGGTAAATCTCTAACCCCTCTTCTTCTAATTTTAATAATGCATTAATATTAACATGTTCAATTTCAATAGTTAATAAATCAACTTTTTTACCAAAATTGTAAACGGTATTATAATCTAGTAAATTACCATGGTGAAATTCATTACAAATTTGAGCACAAGGAGCTTCAGAAGAACCATCTAAAATACAGGTATAAATATCAAATTTTTGAGTTTCAGTTAGTAGCATTTTACCTAATTGACCACCGCCTAAAACACCCAATTTAAAATTTGATGAGAAATAATTTTTCACGTTTTGTTGCTTTTGCACAAAAATAGGAATCTGTTTTTAATTAAGAAGTTAAAAGTTGGTAATATTTAGAGTTGAAGAATTTAAAACATTTACTCTATACTCTCTAGCAAAATGTATATTTCCAGAAGTTTGAGGTGAGCCATCAATAATGCTATACTCACTATTGTCACAAGGGCATTTCATTTTTAAACTTCCATCAAAAACCATTGGGGTAGCACAATCATTGTTAGGGCAAGCCCTATCATAAGCTTTGTAAGGAGGGTTTCCAATACCTGTATTTTGAATAAGTATCCCTTTAATTCCTCCATTAATTTCAGTCCACCCTGTTGGTGTTTGTAAATCAATATATTGAGGTAAATCTATATTTATTGTAACATTTACAGATACATTGGGTAAAATATCATTAGTTACATTTTTTTCGCAGGAAAAAAATATAGTGAATGGTAACAATAAAAATAGCTTTCGCATAGTTGTAATATGAAGTTTATAGCTAAACGCTTGCAATTTACAAATATTTTGTACATTTGTATAAATCTCATTCTGGTTTCCAGTTTTGGGATTTTTTGTATTTATTAAAATGTATAAGTTATGAGTAAAATATCGTATTATTCGCCGGAAGGAATGAAAAAGTTAAAAGAAGAGCTAGATTTTTTAGAGCATGTAGAACGCCCAAGAATTAGTAATGATATTGCTGAAGCTAGAGATAAAGGTGATTTAAGTGAAAATGCTGAATACCATGCAGCAAAAGAGGAACAATCACATTTAGAATTGAAAATCGCAAAATTAAAGGAAGTTATTTCTAATGCCAGAATTATTGATGAATCCTTGTTAGACACTTCAAAAATATTAATTCATTCAATTGTAAAAATTAAGAATCTACTTAATAATATGGAGTTTACCTATACATTAGTTGCTGATTCTGAAACAAATATTAAAGAAGGAAAATTATCTGTTAACTCTCCAATAGGAAAAGGGCTATTAGGTAAAAAAGTTGGTGATATAGCTGAAATTGAAGTGCCAAGTGGTATTATGAAATTTGAAATTATGGAAATTTCGAGAGCATAAAAATAAAGATATATTATGTGAAAAACCCTTTTCAGTTTTTTAATTGGAAAGGGTTTCTTATTTTTGATTAAAATAGAAAACAGCAAAAATGTCAATATTTACCAAAATAATAAAGGGAGAAATACCTTCATATAAAGTTGCAGAAAATGAAAAGTTTTATGCTTTTTTAGATATTAATCCTAATGCTAAAGGGCATACATTGGTGGTGCCTAAAAAAGAGATTGATAAACTTTTTGAGTTAGATAAAGATACTTATAATGGTTTAATGAACTTTTCAAGAGAAGTTGCCATTGCAATGAAAAAGGTAATTTCTTGTGAACGTATAGGTATGGCTGTTATAGGGTTAGAGGTTCCGCATGTGCATGTACATTTAATTCCGTTACAAAAAATGGAAGATATTCAATTTATTAAAAAGGTTAAGTTAGAACCTGAAGAATTTAAAGCAATGGCTAAGGCTATTTCTAAAGAATTATAGCATTATTTTTTAAGTGTAATAATAAAAATAGTTCCTTTGTTTATTTCTGATTTAGACACAGAAATTTTACCATTGTGGTAATCTTCAATAATGCGTTTTGCTAGTGACAACCCAAGTCCCCATCCACGTTTTTTTGTGGTAAATCCTGGTGAAAATATTTTTTGCTGTAGATTTTTTGGAATTCCTTTTCCATTGTCAGTAATAGCAATATTTACACTTTTAGTGTTTTTAGTAATAGCAAGTACAATTTTTCCTTTCCCCTCCATTGCATCAATGGCATTTTTTATCAAATTTTCAATAACCCAACTATATAATTGAAGATTAATATTTGCTAAAATTTCCTTCTCAGAAGCTTCAAAATTAAATTCAACCTGTTTTGAACTTCTTAGTTTAAGGTAATTGAAAGAATTAAAGGTGGCTTCAACAATATTTAGTTTTTCTAGTGTTGGTATAGATCCAATTTTTGAAAATCGTTCTGCAATAATATTTAATCTATGTACATCATTTTCAATTTCTTTAATAGTATTTTCATCTGTATTTTCTAAACGTAAAATTTCAATCCAACCCAATAAAGAAGATAATGGAGTGCCAATTTGATGGGCTGTTTCCTTTGCCATTCCTGTCCATAATTTATTTTGTTCAGCAATTTTGTTAGATTTAAAGAATAAATAAATAACACTTGCAAATAAAAATAAGATAAGAATTAAAGCAATAGGATAGTATTTTAATTTGGTTAATAAATCTGAATCTCTGTAATAAATATAATTTTTTTGGTTTTTATCAAACTGAATAATTACGGGATCATTTTCCCGTTTCATAATTGCCAATTGCTTAACTAAATAGCTATGATCTCTAGCTTTAATAGAATCTAAATTTTGCCAACTAATAATTTCATCATTATCATTTGATAAAATCATAGGAACATTTTTATTGTTTTCGAGTATTTTAAGCGGTAAGTTAATACTGGCATTTAGATCTAAATTAGTAGCTAAATCTTTTTGTGCCGTAGCCAAAATTTCCATTTTAGCTCGTTCTTCATTTTTAAATTTTCGAAAAAAATCGTACGTATTCCACAAAATAAGTGTAACAATAATAAAAGAGGCAATTATTACAGCCCATCTAATAATTTGAGAATTTTTTTGTGAAGCCATTATTCAAATATAGAATTTATGTTGATATAACTTAAAATTATAATTGATATTATTTTAAAGTTGAAATATTTATATTTGTTAAAAACAAATTAATGCTAAGTATAAATCCAAAAGACATTGCAATAGAAAAATTACACAGCTATTTATTAAGTGCAGTTGCACCAAGACCAATAGCATTAGCAAGTACAATTGATAGTAACGATAACCCCAATTTATCACCGTTTAGTTTTTTTAATGTATTTAGTGCAAATCCGCCTATATTAATATTTTCACCAGCGAGAAGAGTTCGAAATAATACAACTAAACATACCCTAGAAAATATTAAGAAAACTAAAGAAGTTGTAATAAATATGGTAAATTTTGATATTGTACAACAAATGTCATTATCTAGTACTGAGTACCCTAAGGATGTTAATGAATTTGAAAAAGCAGGTTTTACAATGGTAGCTTCTGAAAAAGTAAAACCGTTTAGAGTTGGAGAATCTCCAATACAATTTGAATGCAAAGTAAAGAATATTATTGAACTTGGAACTGAAGGAGGAGCAGGGAATTTAATTATATGCGAAGTTGTAAAATTGCATATAAAAGAAGCTTTTTTAAATGATGAAGGAAATATAAATCAACAAAAATTAGATTTAGTAGCAAGAGCAGGAGGTAGTTTATACTCTAGAGCAAAAGAAGGTTTTTTTGAAATACCTAAGCCGTTAACAACATTAGGAATTGGAGTAGATTCTATACCCACTAAAATTAGAAATAGTAAAGTGTTAACAGGAAATGATCTAGGAATGTTGGGCAATATTGAGTCAGTTCCATCTAAAATAGCTGTTGATAAGTTTGCGAAAGAACACCCGCAAATTATTGGGTATAATAGTGTAAAAAAACATACATTTGCGAAAGCATTTTTAGAAAAAAATGACGTTGCAAGTGCTTGGAAAGTACTTTTAATGAAATAAATTTGAAATATGGAAGTTACAGGAAAAATTAAAAAAATTGAAGAGACTAAAACTTTTGGGGCAAATGGTTTTAGGAAAAGGGAAATGATACTCACTACTAATGATCAATACCCTCAAATGTTAAAAATTGAATTTGTTCAAGACAAATGTGATTTATTAAATAATTTTAAAGAAGGTCAAGACGTAAAAATTTCAATTAATTTAACAGGAAGAGAATGGATTAACCCTCAAGGAGAAGCCGTTTATTTTAATTCAATTCAAGGTTGGAGAATTGAGGCCGAACAAAAAGAAACAGGAGCTGAAGTTCCGCCTATGGCACCTTTAGATAATTTAGAAACTACCTCTGATTTAAATGAGAATGAACCAGATGATTTGCCGTTTTAAATAAACTTATTACAAAATATAAAAGGAGAAAAGTGAAAATTTTTCTCCTTTTTTGTTTCATTATATTTGTAAAAAAGAATAATGTATTTACTTTCAAAAGATTTAATATTTCCTCCAGTACATCTTGCTAGTAAAGATGGAATTTTAGCAGTTGGAGGAGATTTGTCAGTTGAAAGATTGTTGTTAGCTTACAGAAAAGGAATTTTCCCATGGTATAATGAAGGAGAGCCAATTATATGGTATAGCCCAGACCCTAGAATGGTGCTGTTTCCTCATCAATTGAAAATTTCGAAAAGTATGAAACAGTTCATTCGAAAAAATGAGTTTACCATAACATATAATCAGAATTTTTCTGAAGTAATTTCAAACTGTAGAAATGTTTTTAGAGCTGCAGACCAAGGCCAAACTTGGATTACCAATGAAATGCAACAAGCCTATGTTAAATTGCATAAAGAAGGAGTTGCAAAATCTGTTGAAGTATGGCGAGGCAACGATTTGGTTGGTGGATTGTATGGAATTGATCTTGGAACTGTGTTTTGTGGTGAAAGTATGTTTAGTAAAGTTAGTAATGCATCAAAATTGGCTTTTATTTATTTGACACAAAAATTAGAGAAAGAAAATTACAAACTAATAGATTGCCAAGTATATAACAGTCATTTAGCTAGTTTAGGGGCTACAGAAATTAGTAGAGATGAGTTTTTAGCTTATCTAAAATTTATTTAGATGAATTATTATTGAGATGTTCTTAAAAATAGGAGGATAATATAAATATTATAAGAAGTTCACTACCTTTGGTTTTTAGTAAAATAATAATAAAATGGATATTAAAAACTCACAATTAATAGTTGATGAATGGATAAAAGAACACGGTGTTCGTTATTTTAATGAACTTACAAATATGGCTCAATTAACCGAGGAAGTTGGAGAAGTAGCTCGTATTATCGCAAGACGTTATGGTGAACAAAGTGAAAAAGAGAGTGATAAAGGAAAAGATTTAGGAGAAGAATTGGCTGATGTTGTTTTTGTGGTGTTGTGTTTGGCAAACCAAACAGGCATTGATTTGCAAGAAGCCTTTAATAAAAAAATGGACATTAAAACAAAACGCGATCACAACCGTCACCACAATAATCAAAAATTAAAATAAATGAATCAATATAAAAGTCAATCATTCTTTAAATTATTTTTGCGTTTTTCATTGATATTTTTAATAGTTATTACGCTTTTAAAAATTGTTATGGGTATTTTTAGTTATGGTAGCTTTTCAGGTATGATAAACCAATATTTCTCTAAAGATACATGGCAGTTATTTGTTAAAATGCAACTTGTTTTATCAGTAATATATGGTGCTTTTATGGCAGGCTATTACAAGTTTATAAAAAAATAACACCATAACTAGAAACAAAGTAATTTTTTTCTAAAGAAGCGGATTGTTTCATTGCATTTGAAATGATTAATTTCAGATTTCTAATTATCATTTTGAGCGCAGTCGAAATGTTTTAATGAGATAATTCCATATAGGTTTCTCGACTCCGCTCGAAATGACATTTAGGCATTTTTTATCAATCTAAATTAATCAAATTAATATCACTTTGCTTCACTTTTTTATTAAGCTTTTTAACATCATTTTCAAAAATAGTATAAATTTTAGCTAGTTCAGTATCAATTAATTTTACAATTTCATTTTTAAACTCAATTGATTGATCTGTTGGTTTAAAATCACCAATTGAACTTAAAGAATTTAAATGTGCTAATTTGTTATTTAGGCGAATTGGAAAATTTAAAGGATCTTGATTGCTTTTACTTTTTGTTTGATATAATACGTTTTCATATTTGGTCAATTCTTCTACAATTTTATCAGCCAAATCAATAATTTCTTTATTTTTTTCTTTATCTGAAATAGATGCTTTTAGCTGTTTTACTTGTTTTTTAACCTTTGTAATATTTTTTAATGTTTTGTGAATTTCAGTTAATTTTTCTTGAATTTCAAGGATAAAATTAAATTGAGCTAATAAATCATCATCAGAAGCTGTACTGCGAGGATCTTTTAGCAATGTAAAAGTTTGTTCAGAAACTATTTTTCCATTTTTTGCTAATTTCACTGAATAATCTCCAGGTAATGCTTTTGGACCACTTAGGGAAGCCCACCACAAAATCATTCCTTTTACCTTTTCAGCATCAGGATATTGCATATTCCAATTGAATTGATTTGCCCCTTTTTTCACTTTCAGTTTTTCTTCTTTTTGCTTGGTATCTGGTTTCGTTGAAAACGTTTTAATATGTTTTCCAGAATTATCAAAGAAAGATAAGCTAAGGGTGTCTTTATCGTTGATATCTTTTATGTAATAATTAATAAGAACGCCTCCAGGGTGATTTTGCCCTGCAGTTTTAGATTTTTGTTTACTTCCTCCCATACGATAACTATCCATAGGCTTGTAAAGAAAATTAGCATTGGAGATTAACTTTTTGCTTATTTGATGTAGCGGTGTTAAATCATCAATAATCCAAAAAGAACGACCTTGAGTAGCAGCAATTAAATTATCGTTCTTAATAGCTAAATCTGTAATTGGAACTATAGGCAAATTTAGCTGAAAAGGATTCCAGTTTTTACCATCATTAAAACTAATATACATTCCTTTTTCTGTACCTGCATATAATAATCCTTTTCTTTTTGGGTCTGCCCGTAGTACTCTGGTAAAATGTTCAGGGTCTATGCCGTTGGTTAATAATTCCCAATTTTTACCATAATCCTCAGTTTTGTAAATATATGGTGTGTAATCGCCTAATTTATAGCGGGTTCCAACAATATAAGCACCTCCTGCTGTAAATGGATCTACTTCAATAGCATTAATTAACATCCATTCAGGCATTTTTTTTGGAGTAACATTTTTCCAATTTTTACCACCGTCGGTTGTAAGATGAACTAAACCATCATCAGATCCTGTCCAAATTAAACCTTCTTCGAAAGGAGATTCTACTGCCGCAAAAATAGTTCCATAGTATTCTACACCGGTATTATCTTTGGTTATTGGACCTCCAGAAGCTTTAAGTGTTTTTGGATCATTTCTTGTTAAATCTGGGCTAATAACTTCAAAAGATTGCCCTTCATTATAGGTTACATGTACAAAATTAGAAGTTGTGTACATTTTCTTTTTATTATGAGGAGAAAAGAAAATAGGGTAATTCCATTGAAAACGATATTTCATGTCTTCTACCCCATGTCCCATAGGGTCATCTGGCCAAACATTAATTGCTCTACGTTCACCAGTTTTATGATTAATTCTTGTGAGTAGTCCTCCATAACTTCCTCCATAAACAATATCGTTGTTTAATGGGTCAACAGCAATATGGGCACTTTCACCCCCGGCAGTACTTTCCCAATCACTTTCGCCAATAGTTCCACCATTAGTTCTGTGTGCAATTCTTATGGTAGAATTGTCTTGTTGAGCACCATAAATTCGATAAGGAAAATGATTATCTGTAACAACTCTATATATTTGAGCTGTTGGTTGATTCATATAAGTACTCCAGTTTTTTCCAGCATCAAAACTAACTTGAGCTCCACCATCATCTCCAATTATCATTCGTTGATTGTCTTCTGGTGCTATCCATAAATCATGATGATCTCCGTGAGGAGCATTAAATGTTTTAAATGTTTTGCCTCCATCTTTAGATTTGTGGTATCGAACATTTAAAACGTAAACGATATTCTCATCTTGTGTATCGGCATAAATACGTGTGTAATACCAAGCACGTTGACGT
>Ga0256840_1002025_pt1 | contig 18275 bp, 19 predicted proteins | sample 355202metaG_FD_185969 | JGI IMG/M metagenome (GOLD analysis project Ga0256840, IMG submission 185969) | Hydrothermal vent microbial communities from Mid Atlantic Ridge, Atlantic Ocean - 355-202 | ecosystem: Environmental > Aquatic > Marine > Hydrothermal vents | place: Atlantic Ocean: Mid...
ATGTCGTATCACAATTGAATGACCGACCTAGAAAAAAGTTGAAGTTTAAAACACCCGCTAATAAAATGGCTGAATATACCGCTAAAGAAGCGGCCTAGAAGTTATGCATTTCACTGTTGAATCTGCCCCCTGTTATTTCACGTTTTAATGGAATATTTCTTTATACGATATAAAAAAGTATCGCGAGTTAAGCCGAGTAATCGTGCTGCTTTGGATTTATTACCCCCTGCTACTTGTAAAGCTTGCTGAATAAAATCAACCTCCAATTGTTCAAGTTGAATACCTGATGCTGGCAAGCTAAATGGGCTGGTTTTATTCTGAGTGTACTGGCGTAATGCTTGTGGAAGATTGGTGACTTCAACTGTTTTCCCATTAAATAGCACATACATGCGTTCACAAAAGTTCACTAACTCTCGAACATTTCCAGGCCAGTCATAACGGGTGATTTGTTTTAACGCGGCTTTTGTAAAGTTAGGAGGCGTTTGATGTTGCTCATGAACTAACTGACGGAAAAAATAATCCATCAAAAGGGGTACATCACCTTCTCGTGTTTTAAGTGCAGGTAGCTCAATTGGAATAACATTTAATTGATAAAATAGGTCATCACGAAAGCTACCCTTTTCAACATGCTTATAAAGATTAGTCTTAGACGAAACAATAAGTCGAACGTCATATTTTTTAAGAGTATTTTGGCCAAGAATGACTTCACACGTATCAATGAAGTGGCGTAATTTTGCCTGAGCAGAAGGTGATAATGCCGATACTTCATTTAAAAACAAAGTACCAAAATGTGCCTTTTTAATTGCTCCTGCTATTGCTGGATTATTCCCAATTGACTCACTGCCAAACAAGCAAGCCTCAATGGATGCCTCATCAAAAGAAGCACAATTCACTTTAATAAAAGCTTGTTGCTTACGTGTACTTTGTTGATGTATTCGTTGGGCGAATAATTGCTTGCCTGAGCCGATCTCACCGGTAATTAATACAGGAACATCTGTATTTGCAACTAAATCAGCAGTGCGCAAGACTTCCTGGATGTTGGGGGATTGACCGATAATTTTCATAGTCTAAATATAGCGACTTAAAGGCAGTTTTAAATTGATATATATCACCTAAGGTTATTCAGAGTTTCCTTAAAATACATGAAACTGAAAATAACGATGAGCATCAGGGTTGATTGCTAAGATTAGGCTCATAAGCCCCATCACAATTAATAATAAGCCTGAGAGGTGACGAATCTTTTGTGAGTGCTGTATTGGGGCTAGACGACCTGATAAAAATCCAGCTGCCATCATGGGTGTCAATGTTCCTAAACCAAAAAAAAGCATAAAGAGTGCGGCGTTTGCGGCCCCATCATTAGCAGGGGAGATTAAGAGAACATAGTACACTAAGCCACACGGAAGCCAACCCCATACGGCACCAAATAAGAAAGCTTGCCAGATGTTTTTAACGGGTAACAATCGTTGTCCAATAGGTTGGAGAACCTTCCACAAAGGTACGCCGAGCTTTTCGATTTTTGAGAACTGCGGAAACCAACCCGCAATATAAAAACCCATGGCGATAATCAATAATGAGGCGATTAAACGTAATATCGCAATGCCTTCTGAAGGCATTAAAAAATCTCTTAAGGATTGCCCAAACCAGCCGATTAGAAAGCCAGCGATAACATAACTGGTGATTCGGCCAAGGTTATAAGAGAGCGTGTAAAACCCAAGTTGCGTTGCATTGTTTCGGATACTTGGGCGAAGGCTCATGGTCATCGCACCGACTAAGCCACCACACATACCAAAGCAGTGTAGGGTGCTAAAAAGGCCGATCAAAAAAGCAACAGTCATGCTCGTAATTATTCGACAAGTAACTCACGTACTACGGTTAGTATTTTATTAGGAGAAGTGCCATGGGCTAGGGTGTAACGAAGCTTACCTTTTTTGTCAATCACATAGGTGTAAGAAGAATGATCCACAATATAACCCATGGCGGAATCACTCTTTACGATACGATAAGATGCACCATACAGTTTAGTGATTTTATCTATCTGCTCTTTTTCAGCCGTTGCACCAATGATATTGGTGTGAAAATAATGGGTATATTCTTCAAGCCGTGTGGTGTTATCTCGGTTGGGGTCGACACTGACAAATAATCCATTCACTTTTTCAAGTTCTTCTTGGGTCATTTGATTTAAAGCCTGTGTCATTAAAGACAAGGATGTGGGGCAAATATCGGGGCATTGGGTGTATCCAAAATAGAGTAAAACCACTTTGCCTTGCAAATCATGCAGTGATAAATCTGCATTTTGTATTTCTACGGTAAAATCTCCACCGGTTGGTTTGGCACTCAGCTCAAGCGTTTGATGTTTTGTCACGCTGTTTGATGTGGTGTTTGATGTGGGTGTCCAAAAGAAAAGAACCCATACAAGAGCAGCGACCAAAATGGCTATCAAACCTATAGCGAGGGAGTTTTTATTCATAGTATTGCCTTGTCTTGCCTTTACCTTATCTGAGGGTATGCTTATTTCAGCGTAAAAAAACGAAATGGAGCCATAATCAAACCCCGTTCAGTTTGTAACAAAACCTTGGCTTCCCAATCCATTTTGCTACGCACACAAACGGGTAGTATGGCTTTTCCTTTAAACTGTGTTTTCGTAATGGGCTCTAGTGTTGGTCGGTTATATCCCATATCCATACCGATACCAGTAAAATCGACCTCTGCTTTTGAAACCGCTACACCATCAAGTTTCACATCAAGCTGTAGTGGTCGTAAAATAGGAATAGTGTTGGGAGAAATAGAGAGTGTGACAGTACCTCCACCTGGTAATAGAGAGGTACATGGTGCTTTTCTAAGGTCACAACTTTCATTTAATTCTGCCGTTGCCGCAACGCTAGGTTTGAGCATATCTTTAAGCTTATAACTAACAACGAGCAATAACACCAGCGCTAAGAGCGCAACCGTTGTCCAGAGGTTAGTGAGTTTTTTAGATGTGCTTTTTTCTGCCATAAGTCTAAAGATACTCGCTAAATTGGGTGACTAAAATAACTCTTCTTATAAGTGTGTCAAATCACACAATACTTATTTTAGTTTTATTGCTAATCATAGGAATAAATATTTCATATAAAAACTTTAAGTAAGTGTTGTAAAATATAAAATTAAGATTTAGTTTTATTATGAATATTCTAACTATAGCATTGCTTGTTCTTGCGCTTATTATTATCTCATTTTTTGTCATATTGCATATTGGCTTTCGTGCACCTCGAAACCGTCAAACAAAAACACCAAATGATTTTGGTCTTGATTTTGATGAGGCTTATATTCCAACTATATCAGGAAAAAAACTACATAGCTGGTTATTGCCTGTAGAAGGTTCTCATGAAATATTAGTTATTTTACATGGCTGGGGTGGTAATACAGAATTAATGCTACCTTTGGCAACGCCATTTCATCAGACTGGAATGAATGTGTTGTTACTTGATTCTCGCAATCATGGCAAAAGTGATTCTGCCATATTTTCATCATTACCGCGTTTTGCTGAAGATTTGTCGACAGTGTTGGATTGGTTAAAAAAAGAGCATCCAATTTTGTCACAAAAGATTGCTCTTTTAGGCCACTCGGTGGGGGCAGGTGCAGTGTTGCTTGAGGCTTCTAAGCGTAACGATATTGATGCGGTTATTAGTATCTCAGCTTTTTCACATGCTCAGTTGATGATGACGAGGTATTTACAAAACTTTCATCTGCCGTCTATATTGATAGCATTTATTCTAAAGTATATTCAATGGGTTATTGGTCATAGTTTCTCTAGTTTCGCGCCCATAAATACGGTTTGTAAGATAGGTGTACCGATACTCATCGTGCATGGTAAAGATGATACGACGATTCCAGTAGAAGATGCCCGTGCTATCATGGCTAACTGTCCTGAGCCTCATTTGACCTTATTGGAAATTGCAGATGCTGGGCATGAGTCTGTTGATAAGATTGAAGAACATAGTGATGAGTTAGTTGGTTTTTTGAGAAAAGCAGGATTCACACTCACCCCGCCTTAATCACCTGATCACGTAATTGACTAATGTCATCACGTACTTGCGCGGCTTCTTCAAACTCTAAATCTTTAGCATGTTGGAACATTTTCTTTTCAAGCTTTACGATTTCTTTTAAGGCTTTATCGGGCGTAAGTGCAGAATACTTGGCGGATGATTCTGCAACTTTATCAAGCTTTTTAGCACCTCTTCCACGTACTGAGCTTCCGTAAGCGCCTTCCATAATATCGGTGACTTTTTTACGGATCGTTTTTGGTATGATGCCGTGTTTTTCATTGTGGGCTATTTGTTTCTTTCGTCGACGATCCGTTTCATCCATAGCGGCTTGCATGGATTTTGTGATTTTGTCGGCATACAAAATGGCTTGGCCGTTGGCATTACGCGCGCCACGACCGATGGTTTGGATGAGTGAGCGTTCTGACCGTAAAAAGCCTTCTTTGTCGGCATCCAGTATGGCAACCAAGGAAACCTCGGGCATATCTAAACCTTCGCGTAATAGGTTGATGCCGACTAAAGCATCAAACTCTCCAAGGCGTAAATCTCGGATAATTTCGACGCGTTCTACCGTATCAATATCCGAATGCAAATAGCGCACGCGAATATCGTGTTCTAATAAATAATCGGTTAAATCTTCTGCCATGCGTTTGGTGAGCGTGGTGATGAGTACGCGCTCGTCACGTTCTGCCCGCACGGTGATTTCTGACATGACGTCGTCGACTTGGCTAACGACGGGGCGAATTTCAATGGTTGGGTCAAGCAAACCTGTGGGACGCACGACTTGCTCGGCGATATTGTCGCAGTTTTCGGTTTCATACGTGCCAGGTGTGGCAGAAACATGAATAACTTGAGGAATGAGCTGTTTAAATTCATCAAAGCGTAACGGGCGGTTGTCTAGCGCTGAGGGTAGGCGAAAGCCGTAATCGACTAGATTAGTTTTGCGTGAAAAGTCGCCTTTATACATCGCGCCTATTTGTGGCACGGTGGCATGAGACTCATCCAAGATAACCAATGCTTCATCAGGCAAATAATCAAATAAGCAGGGGGGTGGTGCACCAACGGGTCTGCCAGATAGATAACGTGAGTAGTTTTCTATGCCTGAGCAATAACCCACTTCATTGATCATTTCTATATCGTATTGAGTGCGTTCTTTAAGGCGTTGTACTTCGACTAATCGACCTGCGTCGTAGAGTTCTTCTAATCGCTCTTTGAGTTCAATTTTGATTTTTTCAACAGCCGCCAGCATGATTTCTCGTGGCGTCACGTAATGTGTTTTTGGGTAAACCGTTAGGCGAGGCACTTTGCGTAAAACCTCACCCGTGAGTGGATCAAAATAACTCAGCTGCTCGATTTCATCATCAAACAGTTCAATTCTTACCGCTTCCATGTCTGAATCTGCAGGGTGAATATCAATCACATCACCCCGTACACGGTAGGTTCCACGCGATAGCTCAATATCGTTGCGTTTGTATTGTAGATCAGCAAGTTTATGCAAAATAGCACGTTGATCCATCTTGTCGCCACGATCAAGGTGCATCATCATTTTTAAATAAGAATTAGGATCGCCCAAACCATAAATGGCAGAAACAGTGGCGATAATGATAACGTCGCTACGTTCTAATAAAGCTTTGGTCGCAGAAAGGCGCATTTGCTCGATGTGTTCATTGATTGAAGCATCTTTTTCGATGAAAACACCAGAGGCTGGCACATAAGCTTCTGGCTGGTAATAATCGTAGTATGAAACAAAATACTCGACCGCATTTTCTGGGAAGAACTCTTTCATCTCCCCATAAAGTTGTGCTGCCAAGGTCTTGTTATGCGCCATGATGATGGTAGGGCGCTGTGTTTGGGCGATTATATTCGCCATCGTAAAGGTTTTACCCGAACCTGTTACACCAAGTAGCGTTTGATGCAAAAAGCCATCATTTAATCCATCGACTAACGATTTGATGGCAGCGGGTTGGTCACCTGCGGGCTCGAATTCGGTGTGTAGTTTGAACGGTGTTTCCATCGGGAGGCCTAAAAATATGATGTCCTTATTATACTGTATTTATTGTTTGGTATTTTCTTTTGTGTAAACTTGCAGAGCGTTATCTTTATCAGTTTCTGCTTCCGTAGTATTTTATCAATAGGTATTGGGTCTAAAATTATTTATGAATAAGTCTATTTCTATTATTGCTATAAATGCTACATTGAAATTACGATCTATCGTCATTTTTACGAGTGTTTTTTTTAGTGCTTGTAATGATGAGCCGATGCAAGTGAAGCCAAAAGAAGATCATTCTAATGCTGTCGTGGTTGGCGTCAAGTTGCTAGCAAATGTTACCGGAAGGTTGAATGATACGGGTATAACACAGTGTAGTAACTTTTTTGATGATAGTGAAAAGTATATGGAGGGTCACTATCATAGCTCTAATGAAAACTGTAAAAATATAAAGGATGGTATAGCGGGTGATGTGATACCCAAAGGTCAAGATGGTCATTCAGGTCGTGATATTACAGAAAATAATATGAATGATGGGCATGCGGGCTTTAGTTTTACAAAAATTGATCATTCTGGAAAATCCTTAGCTCATTCTGCGGTTAAATGGTCATGTGTAAAAGATAATGTGACAGGTTTAATATGGGAGGTGAAGAAGAGCGATGGTTTGCATAATAAAGATGACCGTTATAATTGGTATAGCACCGATAATATGACAAATGGTGGCAATATTGGTGATGCGGCTCATGATGATGATATTTGTGTAGGTTACGATAAAAACAACCATGTCTATTGTAATACACAGGCTTTTGTTACAAGAGTAAATGCAAAGGGATATTGTGGGGCTAATGATTGGCGCCTACCATCTAGACAAGAATTGTCTATGATTATTAATAGGGGCTCAGATACTCGGCTTGTTATTGATAAACATTTTTTTCCTAATACCACATCCGATTATTATTGGACATCCTCTTCCGTTGCTGATGGTACTCATTTTGCTTGGGTGATTAACTTTAATGACGGTTCGACGAGCATGAAGATCAAACATGGTGATGTGCCAGTGCGCTTGGTTCGAGGGGGAGAATGATGTTAATAAAGAGAGATGATTTTGTCGTTTTTTTAAAAATGGTGTTTTTGGCCCTATTTATGGTATCGACATCTTTTGGTGTGGCGCAAACTTGTTTGAAAACTCTTAAGCCGACAACCAGTCACTTGATTGATAATCATAATGGAACGGTGAATGATCCTAAAACAGGATTAATCTGGAAAAAATGTAGTGAAGGACAGTCCTATAATCATACAACGAATAGTTGTGATGATGAACAAGGTACTTATACTTGGTTAGCGGTTTTACAACAGGCCCAGCTTGTTAATGCTTCTGATTCTGATCTCAGTAAAAACGTAGGGTATACAGATTGGCGTGTTCCCAATATTAACGAGTTGACTTCAATTGTTGAGTTAAGTTGTTATTATCCTGCTATTAATCAGCTTGTTTTTTCTAATATGGGTGTTGACGATTTCTACTGGTCATCATCTCCTGGTATCATAGCTAATGGTTATTCTTGGGCACTTAAATTCGATAATGGCAAAGAAAACCTCATTGATCAACGGCATAAACTCTCTGTACGCTTAGTGCGTAATAAAAAGGGGTAGTATTAGTCGCTCCAAAAGTATTTACTGCTTCCCACACCCTTCGAAGATGTGGTGCTAATATGCCAATACTTTTGGAAAAATTAATGATTTAACGAGATAATCACTTTTTTGTTTTCTCTTTGCTGTCTCTTTGTTTTCCCTTTGTGATAAATCGTGAGAAAGTCTTTACTCAATCCAAAGATAGCGTATATTCCAAATTAATTATAAGACTGTTTTTAGGAATTTATGTCATGACAATTGAGCTTTCAGAACGTGTTCAGCGAGTAAAACCTTCTCCAACTTTAGCTATAAGTGCATTAGCACAACAGCTAAAAGCAGAAGGGAGGGATGTTATTAATTTAGGCGTAGGTCAGCCTGATTTTCAAACGCCAGAGCATATCAAACAAGCGGGTATTGCCGCCATTAATGAGGGTAACACGGGTTATACCGCTGTTGATGGCATCCCTGAATTGAAAGATGCCATTATCAATAAATTTAAACGCGACAATCAGTTAGATTACGAGGCTGATCAAATATTAGTATCGTGTGGTGGCAAGCAGAGTTTTTCTAATCTTTGCCAAGCTTTATTGAATGATGGCGATGAGGTTGTGATTCCTGCACCTTACTGGGTGTCATACCCTGATATGGTATTGCTCGCAGGCGGAGTGCCCGTGATTGCAGAAGCAGGGCAGGATGATAATTTTAAACTTACTGCTGAGAAGCTAGAAGCAGCAATCACTGATAAAACACGTTTGTTTGTGATTAACAGCCCATCAAATCCTACAGGTGTTTCCTATGATTTTGATGAGCTAAAAGCATTGGGTGAAGTGTTACTCAAATATCCCAATATCGTGGTAGCAACTGATGATATGTATGAGCTGATTTTGTTTGATAATTTAACAGCTGATCGTAAAAGACCCTTTGCTAATATCCTCAATGCAACCCCAGCCTTGAATGACCGTTGTTTGGTATTAAACGGCGTATCCAAAGCCTATGCGATGACCGGTTGGCGTATTGGTTATGCAGCAGGGCCTGTTGAAATCATTAAGGGAATGAAGAAGATACAAGGGCAGAGTACATCAAACCCAACATCCATCTCACAGTATGCGGCAGTTGAAGCACTTAATGGCGACCAAACCTGTTTAGTGCCGATGCTAGAAGCTTTTAAAGAGCGTCATGATTATGTCGTGAAAGCGTTGAATGAGATTGATGGAGTGGACTGTATTGAATCTGACGGCACGTTTTATGTTTTCCCCAATGTTGAAGGCTTAATCTCACGCGTTGAGGGTGTCTCGACAGATGCTGAACTGGCGACACATTTATTAGATAAAACAGGTGTGGCATTAGTGCCTGGGAGTGCATTTGGTTTGAATGGTCATATTAGATTATCATTTGCGACCAGTATGGAGAACTTAGAGCAGTCGATTGAGAGACTTGCTTCGCTTTAAGTAGAATTTGTCACCCCCCTAGTTTTTGGCCATTTTGTAATTTTAACTAGGTTACAAAATGACCAAAAACAAGGGGGGTGACAAATTTAATAATAGTTTAGTTTATTTATACCTGAATCAATAGCTAGCGTACTGTGCTGTAGTGACGTCACTGATTCAGGTTATAGCTTCAATAGTTTACAAAGGTTTTCCTGTCTCTCCATTCAATGCATGTAACGTTCGTCCATCAGGATCGTTATCATTCGCATTTGGAATCCACTTAGATAAACAAGCACGATCTTTTACGCATGGGTCAGTTAAAGATTTCATGAAATTAACCAAGTCAGTCACATCATTTTTATTGATGATAGGTTTGGGTGAAATATCGATACCTGCATCAATGGCTTCTTGAGTGTTGGTCTTTAAATCTTGTAAGGCAATATTTTGTTGTTTGAGTTGGCTAGCATCATAAGCCTTCGCTGATTTAGCAGGAGATAACATGTGTTGCGTAATGGCCTCTAACGAGGTGTAAGCACCGTCATGTCCCCATGGACCTGTTACTTCTACATTTAACAAAGAGGGTGTACGAAAACGAAATTTATCACTCTCTTTTTTAGTGACAAGATTACAACCGTAATCATTACTGCCCGTAACACCATTGTCTTTTCCAGCACCTAGCTGTGGCATAGCTGTATTATAGGCGCGTTCATCAGTGAAAAAGTCTCCACTATGGCAGCTGGCACAACCTGCACCACCCTCTTTTTGAGCAGTGTAAAATAATAAAGCCCCTTTTTTGGCTGATACAGAGAGTGCATCTTTATCACCTTGAATATAGTTTTTCCATGGGCTATTGATAAATACTTGTGAGCGTTCATATTCTGCAATGGCTTCTGAGAAATTTTGCTCGGTAATTAAATCTTCAGCACTACCATCGGAAAATTCAAAACCTTTTCTAAACTCTGCTAGCCAGTTTTTTTGTAAACGTTTAGCTAATGCTCTACGCATTGTTTGATTGTAGGATGCGTTCATATAATCAGAACGCATCTCATCAGAAGAGGTGATTGGAAAACGCGCTTGAGCTTGCACCAAAGAGTCTCCTGACAATGCATCTACTTGGGGGTAGGGGACATCTGGTGTGGTGATGCCATCGTTTGTCTTCTCAATACGCATATCATGAAATAATACTCGCTTCCAAAACGCGACATTGAATGTGGTTGGAGCATTGCGAGGCACACGTGCTAATCCACTTTCTTTTAGTTCACGGTGTATTCCCATGATATCAGGGTTTTTAGAATCTACTCCCACAGATAAGGAAAGATTATCACCGCCACCAAGCATAGGATGATGACAACTTGCACATGCAGTGGTGTTATCTCCCCCCAAAGTTTTTGAGTAAAATAGTTTCATACCTAGTTGAGCTTTTGGACTTTCAATACTAGGGATTGGGAGATTAGAAGTTGGAATACCTGTTAAATTCTGTTTCTTAATAATGTGTGAAAGCTTTGCATCTAATTTCGAGGTTTCTATTTGTGGCAAACTATCACCGTAAGCCGTTAATCTATTGGCCATTATTGATATTGCCAATGGTATTGTGAGTAATAAAACGGTTGTTATTTTTTTTGATGTCTTCATTTTTATAAGCCTGTTTTTTTCGTCATCTATTCATGCAAAGATTGTGGGTTATTATAATGAATCTTGAAACTCTACATTCATTTGAGTTTATCCGTTGAGCTAAGTTTTTGCTTACAATTATCATTTCATCGCCCTTTTTCGACCAATTAGTGCAGAGATATGCCTAAAGAATAAGCACTATGGGGCAAATCAATGCTTTAAGTCATTGATGGATTGTAGTGGTTTATGTGACAATATGAGGGTTTAGTAATTTAATTAATTTTAGGAGTCATCAATGGGACTTTTTATATTAGGTGTTTTGGCAGGTTGGTTGGCTGAATGGTTATTTTTTACTTTTTTTATGAGCAATGGTTCTAAAAGTAATTCATCTGATTGTTCAGAATTAACCGCTCAATTAAGAGCAAAGAATAGTGAGATTGACTCATTGAAAGCTTCACTATCAGAAGCTGAAAATATTAAGGATAAGAATGAGAGCAAGAGTGATAATGATAAAGCACAACCATTAGGTGTTGCATCGACCACTTCATCAACAGCGTCATCTTCAAATACAGCAACAAAATCAGCGGCTACTGCTAAACCTAAACCCGCGGCTAAAAAAACAACGGCAGTGAAGAAAACTTCTACTACAAAGAAGACATCAGCTAAAACAGCTAAAAAAGCTACAACAAGCAAGACTTCTTCAGCTAAAAAAGCTAGTCCAAAAAAAGTGACTGCAAAAAAACCAGCAACAACAAAGAAGAAAGCACCTAGTACTAAAAGAGCGACATCAAAAAAGACAACAGGTGATGACCTAACAAAGCTTAGTGGAATTGGACCAAGTATGGCCGCGACAATGGCTGAATTGGGGATTACATCGTATAAAAAATTAGCGGCAATGGATGATGATATCCTGCGTGATATGCTAGAAGCATCAGGCGCCAGACTGAATAATAATAAGGAAGCAATGGATAGCTGGAATGAGCAAGCTACTTTGGCAGATAAAGGAGATTTTGAAGGTTTAAAGAAACTCCAAGAAGAGCTAAAGAAGGGTTAAAAAAAATCTTTTAACAGAAGTTTTTCACACATAAAAAAGACTCAATTGTTTGAGTCTTTTTTATGTGTGTTATTCATTCTTTAAAAACCTTAATGAAGTTGCAGTTTCCCCAATTCTTCTAAAATTGAATTTACTAAACCTTCACCTTGTGCACCCATACCTTTGCTGAGTATTTCTGGGTCACGCTCACCATCAATTAACTTTTTAATAATGGCGGATAATAAAGTCATGTCACCACCCGCGTGGCTCATTTGTTCTGCCATATGAGAGACAAGGGTCAGTGCTTGGGTATTACCAGCACTGGCTTGATTGACCATATGCGCTATTCCTGGAGCTGCCATAGTAGGGTTTGATTGCGCTTTTTTAGGGTCAGGAAGGGTGTTAGGATTTTGAATCCCGAGAAGGATTGCTTCTATGATAACAGCATCTTCTTCATCAAGGTCTTGCATGAGTTTTTCTGAACGGTCTCCTTCAAGTATTTTATAAATACGAAGGACAAGATTTTGCCAACCATTTTCAGCACTAGATTTTAATACTTGACTAAGTTGTGGCTTCAGTTGAGCATTATGTATTGTCTCAACTACCATGTTAATCAAGCTAGCATGGACTTGTAAGATTTGTTCTTGTTTATTTGGTGTCGTCATCCATAAATATTAGCAGATGCTGATCGCTCCTGCTAGGGAGTGACTATTGAATCAATACGCTAAATTACAAAATCCCTAAAAACAGGGGGGGTGACAAATTATTGCTATTTTAGCCTTATTTGGCTTAAAACTACTAAATCAAAGAATGGCGTTTCAACTTAGAGCGTAAAGTCGCTCTGTTGATGCCTAAATACGCTGCTGTACGAGATTGATTACCATTAGTATGTAGCATTAAAACTTCTAATAATGGGCGTTCAACTTCATCCATCACTTGTCTGTATAAATAGGTAGCATCTTGATCGCCAAGGAGTTGTAAATATTCTTTTACTGTTGTTGTGGTAGTTTCTGAAAGAGAGTGACCATTGGGTGATGTTATAGGGAGTGTTTTCATGGGCTGGTTCATGGGGTTTAACCTATCCTTGGTGATTAGTCATAGTCAGTTTCAAGTTTACTTATAAATTTATTAAGGCATTTTCAAGCGTTGTGAGTTGACTGGTTGCGTCAGCTATTGTAAAAATTTCCTTTTTCAACTTTGTTAGTAAAACAGAATCTTGACTTGTGAGGTTGTATAAATACCAACCAATATGCTTGCGAGCAATGCGAACTCCCTGATCTGTCCCATAGTAGCGATGAATGGCATTAATATGCTCTAATGTTGTTACTATTTTCTCTTTTTTGCTAATTTGATGGGGGGGCGCATCAAGTGCAAGATTGTTTAAAAATTGATCACTTAATTTATCATTAATTTCTTTAAAAATCCAAGGTTGTCCGTGGGTTATTCTTCCTAGCATCAATCCATCAACATTTGTATAGTTAAATATAAAGCTGGCATCTTCACTATTTTGGACATCACCATTGGCGATAACGGGAATATCAACAGCTTGCTTTATTTGCCTAATCGTTTCGTATTCGGCATAACCTGTAAATGCTTGAAAACGAGAACGACCATGAACAGCAAGGCAAGCAATACCTTGATCTTCGGCAATTTTAGCAACATCGAGTGCATTACGGCTGGATGAAGCCCAGCCTGTACGGATTTTTAAGGTAACAGGTACATCAACGGCATTTACAATGTGATTAAGGATTTCTTTAACTAAAGCCGTGTCACGCATCAAGGCAGAGCCAGCGGCTTTATTACAAACTTTTTTTGCAGGGCAACCCATATTAATATCGATTATATTTGCACCATTTTGCACATTAAACTTTGCCGCTTCTGCCATAACTTCAGGTTCTGTTCCTAAAATTTGTGCAGAGCGGGGTAAAGGCTCATCATCTTGGACTAATCGAAGTTGAGTCTTTCGTGTTTGCATTAATGATGGGTCTGATGTCAGCATTTCTGATGCTGCTAATCCCGCACCATACTGTCTACATACATCCCGATATGGGCGATCAGTGATACCTGCCATAGGTGCTAGCAATAGTTTACTGGTGAGTTTATACGGGCCTATTTGTAATGACATACGTAATAAACCTACAAAAAATCAAACTGAAAACGAGTGGCATTACTGCCAGGGTCTTTAATTTTTAATTTAAGTGTAATAGGAATATCGGGAGGTATCAGCTGGTCTTCAGAATAGTTCGTTAAATACTCTTTTGGAAGAAAGCGTCTAAATGCAACGAGCTTGGACTGTGCATTTTTTAAACTTAATACAAGTATAGGGTAGGGTTGTGCTTTCTTTGCCGTATTTTTAATTTGAGCAGAAATAAGTAGAACACCAGATTCGTTAGGATGGGCAAATATATTGTGATTGAGCATTTGTATCTTTTCAGGCTGGTGGCGTGGGGTTCCTAAAAATAAATCACGTTTATTGTAAACTACCTGTGCCGCTAACGTTATAAGCAAGAATAAGATAGCTAAGATTGGGCCGTTAAGTTTTTTGTTGGTCGTTTTTGCTTTAACTTTCTTATTGTTTTTCTTTTTACTTGTTTTAAATTGAAGAGGTGTGGCTTGAACAGCACGATTTTTGTCGTGTATTTTTACTACTTGATTTTCAGCCGTCTCTTTTACTAATTTATCCGCTTCTAGATATTCTTCAAAGCTTGTAGGTAGGGTTGTAGATAAGCTTTTAGTCGCATTAAAGACTGCATTACACTCGCCACAGCGTAATTGGCCTTTAGCGACAGTAACTTCACGCATATTAACGCGAAAGATAGCCTTACATTGTTCACATTGTGTATACATGAGTTGTTATTTATAGTTACGCTTTAAAAGGAAAAGGAAAAGGAAAAGGTAAAATTAAAAAGAAAAAATAGTATGAGACCTTTGCATGAGAGTATGACGAGAGTAAAAATAGCGTAATTTTCTCTATTTTTCTTAAAAAGGAGCTTAATAGCAGGGCTATTGAGCGAGTTTTTAAGGACAATAGTGAGAATTCCAGCATTTTTAATCCGTTATAACTCTCGTGCAAAGGTCTCAGTATTACTATATCTTTGTCGCACTAATTCTAATCCAGCCATCCAGTGACTTGACTTCAAAATCGGTAAATGTAGCAGAATAAGTGTGAATTAAATCTGACTGCTGTTCTTCTAAAAGCCCAGATAAAACCAGTGTCCCAGAAGAACGGGTAAGTGATGCAATGGTCGGAAATAGTTCAATCAAAGGCCCACATAAAATATTAGCCAATACCAAGTCATGTTCTTTTTGTGGAAAATCACTGGGTAGATAGCAACTGATTTTTTCATCAGGGATAGTATTTCGCAACATATTCTCTTTGGTTGCAATCAATGCCTGTGGGTCAATATCGGTGGCATTGATATGAGTTGCACCCAGTTTAATAGCGGCAACAGCCAAAATGCCACTGCCACAACCATAATCTACAACTGACAATTTTTTACAGGGGTTCTGATCTAGCCATTCAAGGCAAAGAGCCGTAGTTGGGTGCGTGCCTGTTCCAAACGCTAAGCCAGGATCAAGATGAATGTAGGTATGACCTTCTGGATTATCCTTAGGGATTTCATAATTACTTGGATAAATCCATAGCTTTTCACCAAATTTAATGGGGTGAAAATCTTTCATCCAAACACGTTCCCAATCTTGATCTTCTAAAATTTCAATATGAAACTCTTTTATATCCCACCCAGTTTTATTTTGCTTAAGTATGGTGCTGAGTTGACTAAGGTCACTATCACTTTCAAATAAGGCAGTGATAATCATATCGTTCCAGAGAAGTTGCTCACCAGGTAGTGGCTCTAATACAGGGGTATCATAAGCATCTTGCCAAGTTATGGAGAGCGCACCTGCACTTTCCATTGTGTCTTCAATGGCTTGATGGTGTTTTTTAGTGGTCTGACAAATACATTGCAGCCAAGTTTTAGGGTCAGCCATTCGCGCTTCTAAGAAACTAAGACTTAAAGCCCTAGCTTCTTTTCCAAATAGTCGATACCTGCGCCACCAGCGATAAATGCATGATCTTCCATAATGCGTCGTTGTAACGGTATATTCGTTTTAATACCTTCGACAACCATTTCTGATAATGCGCCGTGCATACGATTTATCGCACCTTGTCGGTCTTCGGCATGAACGATGAGCTTACCTATCATAGAATCATAATGTGGAGGTACACTGTAACCGCCATAAATATGCGAATCAATACGAACACCTAAACCACCAGGAACATGAAAACGATCAACACGACCAGGAGAGGGTACAAAGGTATCAGGGTCTTCGGCATTGATACGACATTCAATCGCGTGTCCTGTTGGTTTAATATCTTCCTGCTTGATTTTAAGCTCTTCACCCGATGCAATTAATAGCTGCTGTTTAACCAAGTCAACACCTGTAATCATTTCGGTGACAGGATGCTCTACTTGTAAACGCGTATTCATTTCAATAAAATAGAATTCTTCATTTTCATATAAAAATTCAAAAGTACCCGCACCACGGTAACCAATATCAACACAGGCTCGTGCAACTGATTCACCCAGTTTTTTACGCTGTGCTTCTGTAATGCCTGGAGCTGGGGCTTCTTCAACTACTTTTTGATTGCGACGTTGCATAGAGCAATCACGTTCACAAAGGTGAATGGCATTACCGTGAGTATCTGATAAAACTTGGAACTCAATATGACGAGGTTTTTCAAGAAATTTTTCCATGAAAACAACATCATTATTAAATGCCTGACCAGCTTCGGTCTTTGTTAAAGTTATAGACTCAATGAGATCAGAAGCATCATAAACGGTGCGCATCCCACGTCCGCCACCACCGCCAGTCGCTTTTATAATAACAGGATAGCCAATCTCTTCAGCCATTTTGAGTGCATCTTCAGGTTCGTCAGGTACTGGCCCATCAGAGCCTGGCACACAGGGCACACCAGATGCATTCATGGCTATTTTTGCTTCAATTTTATCACCCATTACACGAATGGTATCTGCCGTAGGGCCAACAAAAATAAAGCCACTGGATTCTACCCTTTCGGCAAAATCTGCATTTTCAGAAAGGAATCCGTAACCAGGATGAATGGCATCAGCATCTGTGACTTCGGCAGCACTAATAATCGCTGGGATATTTAGATAGCTATGAAGTGATGAGGCTGGGCCTATACAAACAGATTCGTCAGCAAGCCTTACATGCTTTAAATCACGGTCAGCGGTTGAGTGAACGGCTACGGTTTTTATCCCCATTTCACGACAAGCGCGTAAAATACGTAGAGCAATTTCGCCACGGTTGGCGATGAGTAATTTTTTAATCATAGGGTCTCTCCATCAAGCTTTTTATACGGTCAGTGCAGATCACTCAATAATAAAAAGAGGTTGACCAAACTCGACAGGTTGCTCGTTCTCAACCAGTATTTCTTTAATCACACCTGATTTTTCAGATTCGATTTGGTTAAGCATTTTCATAGCTTCGATAATACATAAAGTATCACCAATCGAAATAGAGTCACCAACTTTTACAAAAGGTGGTGATGTAGGTGATGCGGCTTCATAGAATGTCCCTACCATCGGCGAATCAATTGTCTCACCTATGGGTGCTTCTGGCGCTGTTCCTGCAGAAGCTGCAAAACCAGCCTGAGGAGCCGCTGGAGCTACAGGTGCTGCGGCAACGGGTGCTGGTGCAGCAACCATCATTGGTGCAGGGGAGTTGCGTGAGATGCGTACTGATTCTTCACCTTCGACAATTTCTAATTCCGCAATATCACTTTTTTCAATAAGCTCGATGAGCTTTTTAATTTTTCTAACGTCCATGATTTAAACTCTCATTTAGTATTTAACTATTTTTAACTATATTTTGCATGTTTTAAAGGTATATGTCTGTATAGACAATATCTATGTATTTTCCAATTGGTGAAGTGCTGCTTGTAATGCGAGTTCATAACCTTGAGCACCTAATCCAACAATTGTACCTATCGCAATATCTGAAAAGTAAGAATGTTGGCGAAACTCTTCACGTTTATGAACATTGGAAAGGTGTATTTCAATAAAAGGGATTTTAGTCCCGAGTAAAGCATCGCGAATCGCAATGCTGGTATGTGTAAACGCCGCAGGATTAATGAGAATAAAGTCAATATTGTCTTGCGAGGCTTGGTGAATTTTATCGATAAGATCTGACTCTGAATTACTTTGAAATTGTGATAAAGAGTGTGAGTCAGCTTGTGATTGAAGGCGTTTGAAAATACTCTCTAAGGTATCAGAGCCATATATTTCAGGTTCACGTGTACCTAATAAATTGAGATTTGGTCCGTTTAGTAGTAGTAATTTAGCCATTATTATTACTCTATTATCACTTTTTGTTAGTTTGTTGTATTTTTCACGAAGATGTATGCAATTCGCGTCAATTGTGTGCGATGTTACTCCACTTTAATCGCTAAAGCTAATAAAAATGATTGTAAATAAGAGGGGAATTGAGTTTTTTTAGTCTTTAATCTTTTGTTATTCACTGTTTATTTTATTCGAAACCTTTGC
>Ga0256840_1002026_pt1 | contig 18272 bp, 16 predicted proteins | sample 355202metaG_FD_185969 | JGI IMG/M metagenome (GOLD analysis project Ga0256840, IMG submission 185969) | Hydrothermal vent microbial communities from Mid Atlantic Ridge, Atlantic Ocean - 355-202 | ecosystem: Environmental > Aquatic > Marine > Hydrothermal vents | place: Atlantic Ocean: Mid...
AATAGTTGTTTCTTGTTGAGCATTATTTATGCCAGCATTTACATCAACTTTTTTAGCATCAGATGAATTAGAACCACAAGCTACAGCCAAAAATAGCGGCATAGTAATTAACATTACTATTTTTTTATTTATTATCATTGTCAGAACCTTTTTAATTAGAATTAATTTTAACCTGAATCTGTGAGGTCACTACGGCACAAGAGGCAAGCTATTGATTCATCACGGCTTAAAAAATACCCGCTTAACCTACGGGTGAAGCTAAAACTTAGTGAGCTTCCCATCTGTGTTAGCCGATGGTGAACTCAATTATGTAGAACTTTTTAAATCCCGTGCTAAACCAATATCTTACGCCCTGTTATCTGTATTGACCTCACAGATTCAGGTTTAAATCACAACTATATAGTATTGTGTAGCTTTTTTGAATTAAAAAACGGTAATGTCTGCCCAATAAAATTGGGCAGTTTATGAAATATGCTCATAAAAAAAGAGCGACTAAAGCCGCTCTTTCTTCAAAAGTAAAACATGTTTATGATCTACTCATGCAGACCTGAAACATACTCTGCTACTGCTTCAATTTCAGAATCAGACATTTTTGCAACAACGTTACGCATCATCTTGCCTGTGTCGTTATTACGTGCCCCTGATCTGAATGCTTTTAACTGCTTGATAATATATTTTGAATGTTGCCCTGAAATTTTAGGGAATTTCGCAGGTTCATTACCTGCGCCTGATGGACCATGACAACCTGAGCAGGCCGCTACACCCGATGCCATAATACCACCTCGATATATTTTCTCACCAGCAGCAACCTTGTCTTTATTCGCCGTTGCTGAGCTTTGTTTTTGACTTGCAAAATATGCAGCAAGATTCAAAACATCTTCATCAGAAGCAATCCCTTTTGCCATTGGTGTCATTGTGGCTTCAGCACGCTTATCCGCTCTAAAGTCATGTAGTTGCTTGACTAAATATGCTTCACCTTGACCTGCTAGCTTAGGCCAATCAGGGTTTACACTGTTCCCATCTGCGCCATGACATGCAGAACAAACAGCACTTGCTGCTTTTCCTTTTGTTGCATCACCCGTTTTTGCTGACTCATTCGCCAATACTGCTGTGCTTGTAAAACTTGTTACTAGCGCAAATAAAATTGCCTTTTTCATTTAAAATACTCCTAAATACTTTCTAACTGTATAATCTGGAATTTAAGGACAACCAGAACACAAGCCAAATTATTAAACATCAATAGAATGCGGCGTTTTATACCATATCCCCCACAAGACAGCAAAGAGTGAGATCAATTTATGAGTGCTTTTTATCAACAAGCTCGTTTTTTACAAAGTGCAACAACGACCGATACCCTTCCACCCGAGTTGGGTTTTGAGGTTGCTTTTGCTGGACGTTCGAATTCAGGCAAGTCCAGCACGCTAAATCGTCTCTGCCAGCAAAAAAGCCTTGCAAGAACCAGTAAAACCCCTGGTCGTACACAGCTTATCAATTTTTTTAGCCTTGCTGATGGAAAATATCTAGTCGATCTTCCAGGCTATGGCTATGCTAAAGTTCCTGAAAAAGTAAAACTAAAATGGCAACAATTTATTGAATCGTATCTTACTCAGCGGTTTACATTATGTGGCCTAGTTATTGTTATGGATATTCGTCGACCTATGCAGGAACATGATCTCAATATGCTTGCTTGGGCAGATTCACGTAATTTAGCGGTACATATTGTGCTTAACAAATCAGATAAACTAAAGCATGGACAAGCCAAAACGTCTTTACTTAAAGCCCAGCAACAACTGAAGAAATACAACAATGCAACTAGTGTACAAATATTTTCTGCAATAAAGGGCACGGGGCTTAAAGAATTATGGGCTCAATTGGATATTTGGCTACAACCACAAAATAATGAATAACACTAGGAGGCTGTCTGAGAACTAGGATTGAAACGAAAATTTCAGAAATATTATAAGGTGGGTTTATCAAAAGAGGCGAATAGTTGTTCTATTTAACGAATTTGATAAGCTCAGATTATGATGTTTATGGGATTTGCAGTCAATTCTTAGTTCTCGGACAGCCTCCTAGGAGGCTGTCTGAGAATATAGGAGTCGTAGCAAGGGGAAGCTGAGTTGAGCTGGATTCAGGATAGGCAAAGGGCAGAAAAAAAGAGGTTATGGCATAAAAAACCCCATCCAATAGGGGGCTACTGGACGGGGTCAAAAGACAGGCCTGGATTGGGGACACCAAACCTGTGATCCACTAGAAGAATATAAGCACCGGGCTTAAGTGCTGATTTATATCCTCCCTGTTGCGGATTCTCAATAAGCAACAAAATAGCCTGTTGCTGTATTAGTAGCAATCATACCGCATCTAATGAAACTACGCCACTAAATTTGTGCTATATATTAACAGCAATACTTCATCAGCATCAGTTTGATGGATTCAGTGAACCAGAAGTGAGCAAACCAAACTTGTTAGAGTATTAGCTCTCGAACAGACTACTAAAAATCAATCCTTTGTTTCAGGTGGCTTTTGACCAGATAGTTTGGCAACTTTATAAATAAACCAGCCCATTACTGCAAGGATAAAAATAATAGTAAAAGCTGTCCAGAACCCCATTTGAGTCATCAATAAATCCTGCATATCGTACACCTTTAGTTATAATATTCAGAGACTATCATTGTAACCAAATAAGCAATTAAATTTCATTGCTATATATCAATCTAATTGCTTTAAAAGCGAATGAGGCGTGGATAATAACAAACCCATAACTAACTTTATTTATTATTTACCTTTAAGGATAGCAAGCGCACGACTTGCACTGACTAGACCATTTCCATATTCTTGGTCACGCCCTGGTTTTCCTAAATCTACTGCAGTTTTTGTTAATGCAGCATCTATAGCTTGCTTGCGTTTTCTTGATAATAGTAGCGCGACAATACCACTAAGGTGCGCTGATGACAGTGATGTTCCAGTAGCTAGTGTGTATTTCCCACCTGGTGCAGTCGTTAAAATCTCAACACCTGGTGCGGCATAATCAATAAAGTACCCTTTATCTGCCATAGAAAATAATTTCTGCTTATCATCAACCGCTGTAGTTGCCAGAACACCAGGGATAAGCGCTGGATATATTGTGCTACCCCAGTGACCACCGTTACCAGCCGCCGCAACAACTATAATTCCTTTACTGATTGCTTTTTTGACCAATGATTCAATTAATGAATCACGACCACCCGTGAAACTTAGATTGATAACATCAACCTTATGCTGAATACAGCTATCAATAGCTTTAGCAATATTAGCAGAAGAACCTTGCAAAATATGAGGTCGAGATTTTGTCATACTAAATGCACTAATAGCAAATAATCTAGCCTTAGGCGCAACACCAATAAGCTTATTCTGACTGATCAATACACCAGCTACAGATGTACCATGAACCATTGTATTAAGATCATCTGACTTGAATTTAATAAAATCTTGCGTCTCAATAAATGAGTTTGCAAATGAAGGGTGGAAAATATCGACGGGCGTATCAACCATACAAATAGTGATACCCTCCCCCTTCGTTGTTCTATGCACAAAACTGACTCCTGTTTCAAGGAGTGAGTAGGCTTTATTATAGGTAGTAGCAGCTAGCTTAAAGGTATTATTTGTTATAGCTTCGATCTTTTTTTCTTTTGCACTGATTGCTTTACTTAAATTTAATGGATTTTGACCATTCGTCTTTGCTACAAGTAAACCTGTATTTACAGATGATAGAAATACCCTATTTTCTGGTTGTAGATTATATTTATCTGTTATTTTTTTTATTTTTGATGCTTCAGAAGCAGGATAAAGTATCAATAATTCATCTTTAATAAAGTTATTTCGTGGAGGGATTACAGGTGGAGGAACAGGTTTTGGTTTTGGTTTTGGTTTTAGTTTTGGTTTCGGATCACATAAAGGATCGATATTATAAGTACTACAATCATCAAGTAGTTCGTGGAAATCACTGGCACAGGCACTGCTTAGACCGAAAATGCTAAAATAAAAAAGTACTAATAATTTAAAATTCTTCACCTGCAAACCAAAATAACGCTTTATTATCCCTAAGTGTTTTGAGCAAACTCTTTATTTGTGTTGCGTTAAGTTTAACAGACAAGGTCAAATGATGCATACCACTTTTACTAGGTATCGCATCAATCTTTGCATTATTTTCATCTAAAATCTTTAATAACCGAGGATCAGTAGGTTCAATATTCAAACCAACAAGCAAGGTTGTTAAATTATTATTACTCTTTTTAACTCCTGAAGTTGCAGGATAGTAAACATTATTTTCATCTAGCAAAGGAGCTACAAAAGCAAATGAGAGAGCAATTGTTACTGTTGTAACTGCGGCAATAACCGCATACTGCATTTTTGGAGAACAACTTGAAACTAAGTTGGACAAATAGACAAGAACCCCCTGATTAACGCCTTTTGACGCTTTCTTATTTTTTTCATTTGTACTTGATAGCTGTTCAAGTACTTTATTCAACCTAATTTCAGTTGCATCAAGGCATGATTTATCAAGTATGCTTTTATCTTCCCTTACCACATTTATCATTTTACGTTCCGCATCCAATAAACTCCGAAAGTCAGGATATTGAGATAAAACCTTTTGTATATACCCTCGCTCTTGAGGTGAAAGCCAGCCAGTTGCATACCAAGGTAAAAGCTTGAGTGCTTCAATGGGAATCCGTTTTTTCAATTGTTTCTTATTCATTTCATATACATTCAATATTTAGCAAAAAAATTAAGCTTCTAGCCTCTAATAACTGAGCTTACTATTACGATAATCATTAACCAAAATCAGTAAGATCTAAACTTGAAAGAATATTCTTTAAGTGATTGCGTGCATAAAACATTCGTGTTTTAACTGTATTCTCAGAAATATCCAACATTAAAGCAATTTCTTTAATAGATAATTCACGGAAATAAACAAGTTCAATAACTTCTTTATGCTTGTCACTTAGCTTTCCAATATTCTTAATTAAGTCCCTATTTCTTTCTGAAAGCACTATCTCTTCATCAGGCAACAGTGCATCATCTTTAAAATTTAACCATTCGGAGCTTTCATCTTGTAGCAATTCCTTATTCTTTCGCAGATAACCAATTAAACGGAATCTTGCGATAGAATGAATCCACGTAGATGGTTGAGATCTACCAGAAAAACTACCTGCTGAACGCCAAATCTCTATCATTGCCTCATCCACAATATCTGCAGCAAGAGCAACATCATTTTTTAAAATACGACTACAATACTTTATGAGTCTGGGCTGATAGTTGATGTATAGTTCAGAAAAAGCATCCTGATCACCATTCGAAATCCTTTTTAAAAGATTGGTATCAATGAGAGTTTTTTCTGCAACAGTCAACTGTTTGTCATTTTTTTTCAATGCAGCATCCATGAATTCTGTAGTTAAAAAGATATAATATGTTCAAAAATTTTATAGGTTTTACCTGAATCCATGAGATAAATGCAAATAACAAGATACAAGATATTGGTTTAGCATGAGATTTAAAAAATCTTAGATTAAGATGACGATTCTAAATATTACTATAAATCAACTGCTTGCATTATATTTCCTAGCAATCTCACAGATTCGTAACTTATACGATAAATAAATCATATAAAATATGAACCATTATTAAAACCTATGCCACTAAGCTAGCATAGGTTGACCAAATCAATGGGGATTGCTTTCAAAACCGATTTATTATGAGTAATTTAATATTGCTCACTTACCATCTCCCTCGCAACTTTAAGCGGACTTTACGTCCGCTTTTTTTTGCGCGTAAATTATTGAATTCTTCAATGCAATAAATCCAACAGTATAACTACTTATTTTGACTTCTGATTAAATAATCATAAAGACCACGTACAAATTTAGTACAATTAAGGAAACTCTAACCAAGTCCAATTATTTTTAGCTTGCCAAATCTGCTGATATTTCCCATGAAGATTGACACAATAGAATGACTATTACGTCTCACTTCATGAAAAATAGCGACAGTTTTTTCTGCACTAAATTCTAATCGACTTAATCAGGCTTTCCTTAAACAGTCTTTCACACCAAATTAAAAATTATATCTATGTCAAAAAAAATAAGTATTGGGGTTATTATGGACCCTATCAACACAATAAATATAAAAAAGGATAGCACTTTTGCGATGATGCTTGAAGCACAACATCGAGGGCATAAACTCTATTATATGCTTCAATCTGATATGTTTGTAAGAAGTGGCGTAGTCTATGCCAAGATGTATGCAATTTCAGTCTTCGACGATTTAGACAAGTGGTATGAATTAGATGATGAGATCGAATACCCACTTCATCAATTATCTGCAATTTTGATGCGCAAAGACCCTCCTTTTGACATGGAATATATTTATTCTACCTATTTGTTAGAATTAGCAGAGCTAAAAGGCTGCTTGATTATCAATAAACCTGCAAGCATTCGCTCCGCCAATGAAAAACTTTTTACCGCATGGTTTCCTGAATGTTCGCCAGAAACACTAGTAACAAGAGATATGGATCGTATCAAAGCCTTTCAAGAGGAGTTGAAACATATTGTTGTCAAACCACTTGATGGCATGGGAGGAGCAATGATTTTTCAGATACGCGAAGGTGATACCAATAAAAATGTGATTCTTGAAGCTATTACCAAAAATGGAACGCAAACTGTAATGGCTCAACGTTTTTTACCAGAATATAAGGCTGGGGATAAACGCATACTTCTCATAAATGGCAAGCCCTTCCCTCATGGTTTAGCACGAATACCAGCAGCAGGAGAAGGCAGGGGAAACCTTGCAGCGGGTGCAAGTTATAAAGGCGTGGATTTAACAGAGCGAGAATACGAAATCTGTCGTATTGTTGGACCAAGCTTAAAGAAGATGGGGCTTATGTTTGTGGGCTTGGATGTTATTGGTGATTATCTAACAGAGATCAATGTTACCAGCCCAACCTGTATACGGGAGCTGGATACTATCTATTCTGCAAACATAGCAGGATTACTAATGGATGAAATTGAATTAACACTAAAAACCAAGGAAAAAACACAATGAAAGCACGAGTAAAGTGGCTGGATAATATGAGCTTTGTCGGTGAGTCTGACAGCGGACACTCTATTGTCATGGATGGTCCACCAGAGTTTGGTGGTCGTAATCTTGGTGTGCGCCCTATGGAAATGCTGCTATTAGGATTAGGAGGTTGCGCTTCTTTTGATGTGGTATCCATGCTGAAAAAGAGCAAACAAGATTTAATTGACTGTGAAGTGAACATCACTGCTGAGCGAGCAGAAACTGAACCCAAGGTTTTTACAAAAATTCATTTAGAGTTTATCGTATCCGGAAATAATCTATCAAAAGCAAGGGTGGCGCGTGCTATTGAGCTATCTGCAGAAAAATATTGTTCTGCTTCAATCATGCTGGGGAAAACTGCCGCTGTTACGCATGACTTTCAAATATCCTGATTATCTGTAATAAATTGTAGAATAGCATTTTTTGATCTATAGTCATTCTACAAAGCGATAAAAACCCAAAACAATAATAACAAAATTTATCGCTAGCAAAGGAGAATACAGTGATAGGGCTTAAAATTGAACGATCCCATATAATGGGACTAGGTTTGTGTGTACTATTAACAACAACCCCCGCTTCAGCAAAACAACAGCAATCCCCAATTATTGATGACGATTTAAAACAGGCTTACAGCTTACTTTTTTCAAAATCTTCACAATTTTTACAACAAACAAAACAAAAAAATAACACCAAGCTAATATCCAATGCACGTCAACGTGTTATTTGGAAAGCTAAAAAGCAACTACAAAGAAAGTATCGTTGGGGTGGAACATCACCCAGAACAGGCTTTGATTGTAGTGGTCTTATGCAATATGCTTTTAAAAGCATTAGAGTAAATATCCCCCGAACAGCCAAAGCTCAATATAAATATAGCAAACGCATCCCTCTTTCTAAATTACAAGCAGGTGATTTAATCTTCTTCCACACTCGCAGAACACGAGCACGCGTAAATCATGTAGGTCTCTACTTAGGAAAAGGAGAGTTCATTCATGCTCCCAGAAGAGGAAAGAGGGTCTCTGTCGCTAAACTAAATAAATACTGGCGCAGAAAAGCAGTGGGCGCAGGGCGAATATAACAGACATAATACTTGTTTTAAAATATGCTAAAAAGAGGGGGGATGGGTATAATTGTACATATATCAACCATTTTGCTCTCTTCTGGTGCACCTATTGCACTAATCTGTATATCCCTAGAGGTGGCTTTATACGATTAAATCAATCGACTATAATTCTTTCTGTTTTAATAGCAACAGAAAAATATTATGAGAGAATTACTAGATTTGGCGGTTGAGCGTTGTCCTGATGGTTATCTAAAAAACCCAGAAGATTGGAATGAAGATTTAGCTCGTCAACTTGCATCAGAGTGGCAAGGCTTAGAGTTCACAGATGAGCACCTCCCTGTTTTGCATTTTATTCGTTCATTTCATGAAGAGCATCAGGTAACACCAGATGTACGCGATGCAACCAACTATTTTATTAAAAATGGTATGGATAAAAAGTTAGCGAAGAAACACCTATTCAAGCTGTTTCCTAACGGCTATATGCAACAAGGCGTACAATTAGCTGGGATGCGCAGACCTACTGCTTGGTGTGTAGGCTAAATTAATTACCATGATCTGGTCGGATTAGGCTAACGCTAATCCGACCAAAACACAGGTTTAATTCCACTGCTCTACTTTACCTGAATCCGTGAGGCTACTACGGCATGATGAACAAGTTATTGATTCCACAGTGGTTTAAAAAATACCCGCTTAACCTATGAGTAAAGCCAAGATTTTTTATGAGAATATAGTGGGCGCACCCAATTGTTCATGTATCTGGTTAGCTAATTTTGCTTCTATTCTTAGACCTTTAGCTAATTCACCTAAATAGCGTGCTTCTTCATTATTATCAAGATCAATCGCCATCAGTGAAACCGCATATATTTGTTGCTCCATACCGCGTGGAATTGTTTGAATAAAGGCGTCAACGTCAAGTGGTGCATTAAATTCGCTACGCACAAAGTCAATCTCTGCTTGGGTAACATCACCAAGTTTCTCGATTACCTTTTCTTGCTCTTCCTTATCAATACTACCATCTGATTTTGCAGCATTTATCATGGCACGAATAATTAAAGTGGCATGATCAGCCGCTTCCTTTTGATCAACACCTTGTGGAAGATGCTCATAGTGGTCAGGTGCAGGGTTTGGTGCTTCACGGTTTTGTGCTTGTGCATATTTACTAACGGCTGCACCTAATAAACCACCCAATCCACCTGCTCCACCAAGCCCATTCGTGCTTTGCGAGCCACTGCCTACACCACCTAATAAATTTCCGAGTAAGTCGCCAATGCTTCCATCCATACCGCCACTCATACTACCACCAGACGGAGCTTGGCGTTGCTGGGTTGTGCCTCCACCAATTAAACTACCTAGTAAGTCACCAATTCCTCCACCTGCTTGAGGTTGCTGCCTGCCACCACCTAGCAATCCACCAAGTACATCAGCCATACTCCCACCTGATGTAGATTGCTGCCCCGCACCAATCAAGCCACCTAAAATATCACCAATATTGCCACCACCTTGCGTCTGTTGATTGCTTGCCCCACCTAGAGCTGAGCCTAAAATACTTCCAAGCACATTACCGCCAGAGCCTTTTGAAAGTGCTCCGTTACCTAATAAACCACCTAAAATCTTGATTGTATCAATGGCATCCATTGTGTCTCCTTTAGTGTGTTATTTACTTTATAGATTATAGAGTCTAGCATAAACAGCAGAACTCACTCTTTTCGTCGCAAGTTAGATTTAATAGTTCAGAGCGAAGACCGATGAATAAAAAATTAATGTTGGCACGATAATTGCTATATACCATTTAAGAATATATTAACCATTCATTAATTCCTATGGAGCTAACATGTCGATACAAACAGGATCAAACAAATTTAATATTTTTGCATTAGGTCAGGCAAATATTAGAACCTTACACATTACTTGGTTCGCTTTCTTTATGACATTTGTCGTATGGCTGGGACTGGGCCCTATGATGCCTTTCATAAAAGAAGCTTTGGAGCTTACCGATCAGCAAGCAAAAGTTTTATTAATACTCAATGTAGCTATGACAATTCCCGCGCGTATTATTGTCGGTATGCTAGTTGATAAATATGGACCGCGTATTTTATTTAGCTCAATTTTGGTGCTTGGTGGCTTTATTAGTATCGCTTTTTCTTGGGCTAGTAGCTATGAAAGTCTGGCTATTTTGCGCTTCTTATCTGGTTTTATTGGTGCAGGATTTGTTGTCGGTATTCGTATGATCGGTGAATGGTTTCCCGCAAAACAAACAGGCTTAGCACAAGGTATTTATGGCGGATGGGGTAACTTCGGATCAGCAGGAGCAGCAGTCACCCTACCCTTTATTGCAGCATCAATGGGTGGTGACGACGGATGGCGTTATGCAATCACTTTTGCCAGTATCGCAGCTATTGCTTATGGTGCATTTTATTACATGGTTGCACGAAATACGCCTCAAGGCTCTACTTACTTCAAGCCAAAGAAAACAGGTGCAATGGAAATCACTAGCAAAGGCGACCTAGTTCTTTATATTCTAATGAATATCCCCCTATTTCTTGCACTAGCTCTACTCACTTGGAAGCTATCTCCTGCCAATATGGGTTTGATAGGCTCCTTAACTTCACTACTTATTTATATTGTACTAGCAATTATTTATGCTGCTCAAATCTGGAAAATCTGGCATGTTAATTCTCACATTTTGAAGACTCCTGTGCCTGCAATGCAACGCTATAAATTCAAGCAGGTTGCCATCTTAGATTTAGCCTACCTTGTTACCTTTGGTACAGAACTAGCAGTTGTTTCTATGTTAGCGATGTTTTATGTAGAGTGGTTTGATATACCTAAAGTCAACGCAGCACTCATGGCAGGTATCTACCCCTTTATCAACTTATTTGCACGACCTGGTGGTGGTTGGATTAGTGATATAATTGGTCGTAAACGTACATTAATCATTGTTTTTGCAGGTATTACAGCTAGCTTCCTTCTTTTGGGCATGGTTGATAAAAGCTGGTCAATATGGCTGGTTGTCGGCATGACTATTGTAGGCGGAATCTTTTCAAAAGCTGGTTCTGGTGCAGTTTATGCAATGATTCCTCTTATTCAACGTCGTATGACGGGGCAAATTGCCGGTATGGCAGGGGCTTTTGGTAATGTAGGCGCAGTGCTATTTTTAACGGTAAATTCATTAATCGACTATGATCAATTCTTTTTATTTATCGGCATTGTATCAGCAGTAGTTTTTGGTTTAATCTTATTCTTCTTAGAAGAACCCCAAGGACAAATGGCTGAAACATTACCAGATGGGACTGTGCAGATGATTGATGTTAAATAATATCTATTCTCACACCGTATCGGATTAGACTACACTAATCCGACCAAGAAACTAATAGCTTAATTATTATCATACCCATCCCCCCTGTTTTTTGAATATTTTAGATATATTTAAAATATCCAAAAAACAGGAGGGGATGGGTATGTACTAGGATAAAATTATCAATTCACTCACAGTCAGCATTGGTCAATCATCCATAGCAGGTGTCAAACCAGAAAATGAAGATTTTCTGGGTAGTTATATTCCTTCACAGGCTACAGATGATTTAGCACAACTAGAAAGCAAGGGCATTACCATTGCCATAGCCGATGGTATGAGCGGTAGCGACGGTGGCAAAGAAGCCAGCCAAATTAGTATCAGCCAATTTTTAACTGACTACTACAGCACGCCTGAATCATGGACAGTGAAACAAGCCGCTACAAAAATCCTTAGCGCGTTAAATACATGGCTCTTTAGCCAAGGACAACAAAAATACGGTACAGCAAAAGGTATGGTAACGACCTTTAGTGCCTTGGTTTTAAAGTCACAAACTGCACATTTATTTCATATTGGTGATAGTCGCATATATCGTTTGCGTGACACTGATTTTGTGCAACTAACAAGAGATCATCGTGTATGGATCAGCAATGATCGTGATTATTTAAGCCGCGCTTTAGGTATTGACACTCATCTTGAAATTGACTATCGCGCAACAACGGTGCATGAAAATGATATTTATCTGCTCACCACAGACGGTATTCATGATTTTGTCAGCGACAAAGAAATTCAGGAGATCATTGAAACACATAAAACTAATCCTCAACAAGCAACAGAACAGCTTGTTAAAGCGGCAGAAGCAAATGAATCTAACGACAATATTAGTGCTCATATTCTTCGAGTTGATTGTTTGCCTGAACCTGATAAAACTGAGTTTTATGAACAACTCACTCAACTGCCTTTTCCGCCCGATTTAAAAGCAGGAAATATTATTGATGGATACAAAATTTTACGTGAGTTAAATGCCTCCTCACGCTCTCAAGTTTATCTTGCAGAAGATACACTATCTGAAAAAATAAATAATCTACCACGTAAAGTGGTTATTAAAACACCTTCAGTAAACTTTGAAGATGATCCCTCTTATATCGACTTATTTTTACATGAAGAATGGGTCGCTAAACGCTTACAATCACCTCATCTTATCAAGGTTTGTGGCATGGATCGCAAACGCTCTTTTCTCTATACGGTAGTCGAATATGTGCAGGGTCAAAGTTTAAAACAATGGATGTCGGACAACCCCAAACCCTCTCTCATTCAAGTACGCGGAAGCATTGATCAAATCGCTCGTGGTCTACGCGCCATGCACCGATTAGAAATGATTCATCAAGACTTAAAACCTGATAATATTTTATTAGATGAGTTCAACACACTAAAAATTATTGATTTTGGCTCAACCAAGATAGCAGGGCTTGCAGAAATTAAATCAGTTGTTGAACATAATGAAATTGTCGGGACAGCCAATTATTCAGCCCCTGAATATTTTAAAGGTGAAACAGGCACAAACCGCTCAGATATTTATTCCTTAGGCGTGATTGCCTATGAAATGCTAACGGGCAAATTACCTTATGGTGAAATTTCACCAGAACGAGCATCCAAAAAGAAATTCAACTACGTTTCAGCCCGCCAATACAACCCAATGATTCCCGAGTGGATTGATGCCTGCCTACAAAAAGCAGTCCATCCTAATCCTGAAAAACGCTATGGCTTATTATCTGAATTTCTCAGTGATTTTAGAAAGCCCAACCAAGCACTGCTTGATCGCCATAGCTCACAACCCTTACTAGAAAGAAACCCTGTAGCCTTTTGGCGAGGAATAGCCTTTGCTCAGTTGATTATTATTATATTATTACTAGCACTCTAACAAATTTAGCCTGATGGAATATCAGCTTATTTTCTTTAAGTAATCAAGACACCTTTGTTCTACTACAAAATATGTAAAAAACAGGGGGGATGGGTTTATTATTATCCTAAATCTACTTCTAAGCCAACACTAGCCGATAGTGCTATAAAATCAGGAAATGATGTATTCACATTAGCGCAGTCATTTATTATTATTTCACCATTGGCACATAAACCTGCGATTGCAAATGCCATTGCAATACGATGATCACCATGACTATCAACCGTTCCAGCAGTTAGTTGCCCTGCTTTAATAATAATTCCATCTGCTGTTGCTTGTGCATCAATACCACAATTATTGAGACCATCAGCCATTACCTGTATGCGATCACTTTCTTTTACGCGCAATTCTTCTGCTCCCGTTAATACCGTTTCACCCTCTGCACAGGCGGCAGCGATGAAAATAACAGGAAATTCATCTATCGCTAGTGGAACTAATTCTTCAGGGATATTAATACCTTTGAGCTGTGCTGAACGTATTCTGATGTCTGCAACAGGTTCTCCGCCGACTTCTTGCTCATTTTCAAGCCTTATATCTGCGCCCATTAACTTCAAAATATCTATCACACCTGTGCGAGTGGGATTTATGCCGACATGCTCCAGTGTTAAATCAGAATCTTTAGCGATACTTGCACCAACCATAAAAAATGCGGCTGATGAAATATCGGCTGGCACATCAATATTACTTGCTGTTAATTTTCCACCACCTTGCAGGCTGATATTCTGACCTTTATCACCACTGGTTTTAACCTCGTAGCCAAAACCACGCAACATACGCTCACTGTGATCACGGGTAATACCCGGCTCAGTCACACTGGTTTCACCATCAGCATAAAGCCCTGCTAACAATACGGCTGATTTAACCTGTGCGCTAGCAATAGGCATTTCATAATGAAAACCTTTTAATTGATTTCTACCTTTGATTTTTAAAGGTGGACGACCACCCTCCTCAGTTTCAAACCCACCCCCCATGTTTTTTAAAGGTTTTATAATACGATTCATCGGGCGAGTTGAGAGTGACTTATCGCCAATTAAGACTGAATCAAATGACTGCCCAGAGAGTAAGCCCGTCATTAGGCGCATAGCTGTTCCGCTATTACCCATATCCAGATCACTTTTTGGTGCCTTTAAACCCTTCATGCCGACACCATGAATACTTAATTCAGTCGCGCTTTTCTCTTCAATATTTACACCCATTGCACGGAAGGCATTCATAGTAGCAAGACAGTCTTCACCATTTAAAAACCCCTTAACTTCTGTTGTGCCTTCAGCGATTGAACCCAGCATAATAGAACGGTGTGACATAGATTTATCACCTGGCACTCGTAATTTACCGATTAACTTTCCATTAGGTTTAGTTTTAAATGTAATTTTATTCATATTTTAATTCATCGTATGTTGTAGGTTTTCTGAATCCGTGAGGTCAATGTGGATAACATTCTGCATTACCAATGCCGATGTTTTTTAACCAAGCAACATCTATACAGTCTTGGCATGATTAAAAACTCTGTGGTTCCTGTATCATAAAAAATGCAAAAAAAAGGGGGGATGGGTATCTATAAATTTATTCTCTATTCATCAGCCAACAGAGTGATTAAGCCGAACGGAACAGGGGCTCTTCTACTTGTTTACGTGCTTCTGAATCTAACAATATTTCGATAAGTGTCAGCGCAAAATCCATTGCTGTTCCAGGTCCTTTTGAGGTGATAACATTTCCATCTATCTGAACAGGTTTATCATTAAGTCTAATTTTTGAGGTATCCAGAGCGTTTAATGCGCCAGGATAAACAGTAGCCTGTTTGCCATCAAGCAAACCATTTTCAAGTAAAACCTTTGGGGCTGCACAGATTGCCGCTATCGGCTTATTTTCTGCGACTAGGCGATTAATAATCTGGTGGATGCGTGGGTCGTTATTCAAATTATCAGCTCCTGGTAAACCACCTGGCAAGACAATAAGATCAAAAGCATCATTCAAGACTTTATCTAAAGTGGTATCAGCTAGAATCACAGTCTCTCGGGAGCATTTTACAGGTTCGTCGCTAAGACTAGCGGTAACAACACGAATTCCTGCTCGACGAAATAAATCAATCAAGGTTACGGCTTCGAGTTCTTCACAGCCTTGCGCGAGTGGAATCAATACTATAGGCTTCATACTTTTCCTCCTAGATTTGATTTATTTTTGAGTTGATTTCTTTTTTAATGATACTTTTTTCTTATTCTTATTCATAGATTGAATCAAGTTCATGCTTTTTAGTACGTTGAGTGCTTCAAATAAGGGGTAATCTTCTTCAGCAAGCTTTTTATTTTCAACTGCTTTAATACTACCATTACTTGCTATCTTTTCCTTGTCAGTAGCAGAGTTTTTGCTCTTATTTTTTGCACTATCCTGTGGTTTCTCCTCTTCTCCACTAGGGTTAGAAAGATGCCCACTCAAATCAGCTTCAGATAGCGGTATCACGATCTCATCCTCAGTATTTTTATCGCTTTTCTTGATTTCAAGATCCTCAATAATAATATCTGGCACTATGCCTTTTGCCTGAATGGATCTACCTAATGGTGTGAAATAACGAGCTGTAGTAAGCTTAACTGCTGTTTTCTCACCTAACGGCAAAACAGTTTGAACAGAGCCTTTTCCAAATGTCTTTTTACCAAGAATAAGCGCACGCTTGTGATCCTGCAAAGCACCTGCGACAATCTCTGAAGCTGATGCAGAGCCTTGATTGACTAAAACAACTAATGGCGCATCTTCAAGAAGGTCTTCACCTGTGGCATCATAACGCATTAACGCATCCGCAATTCTGCCTTCTGTGTAGACAATTTTTCCTTCACGTAAAAAAGCATCTGAAACACCTACAGCACCGCTTAACACGCCACCGGGGTTATTTCTTAAATCAAGAATCATACCTTTTAGTTTATTTTTATTTTCTTTCTGGAGTGCTTTGATTGCATCTCTAACACTATCAGGAGTTTTTGATTGAAAGCTGGAAATACGTAGATAGGCAAAACCCGGCTCTAGCATTTTGTATTTGACACTTTTTACCTTGATGATAGCACGAATAATCGTAATTTTAATTGGCTTATCTTTTCCATCTCTTACAATCAGTAGATCAATCGGCTCACCTGGCTTACCTCGCATAACTTTAACAGCATCATCTAGTGTTTTACCCTTAACTGATTTGTCGTTTAAGCGAATAATCAAATCTCCTGCTTTAATACCCGCTTTTTGTGCAGGTGTATCATCGATTGGGGCGATGACTTTGATAAAACCATTTTCCATTCCCACTTCTATGCCTAGCCCTCCAAACTCTCCAGAGGTTCCAACACGAAGCTCAGTAAAAGCTTCTTCATTAAGATAGGCTGAATGCGGATCAAGACCAGCAAGCATCCCACTTATAGCATCTGTAATTAATTTTTTATCATCAACTTCTTCAACATAATCTTTCTTAATTCGTACATAAACCTCTGTGAACTGCTGTAGCTCTTTGAGTGGCAACACGGGTCGATTAGGCTTGGCAAAAGCATTATAATTTATGCTTAGGCTAAGCCCTACAATGCCTCCTAGAAAAGCCATTGCAACTAATAACTTGTTTTTAATCATGTATTTTCTATTTTCCTTTCTCATTTTTACTTCTCATATAGCTGAACCAGTGAGGTTAATACGAATAATAAATTAAGGAAACCCTGATCAAGTCCAATTATTTTTAGCTTGCCAAATCTGCCGATATTTTCCATGAAGATCGGCGCAATAGAATGACTATTACGACTCACTTCATGAAAAATAGCGACAGATTTTGCCGCGCTAAATTCTAATCAACTTAATCAGGTTTTCCTTAACGACACCATCTTGCAGGGTTTTGATGTGTTGTTCTTCTTCTAATCTCAAAATATAGACCTGTTCTAGAAAGCCCTCCAGAATTACCCACAGCTGCGATCACTTCCCCTGCTTTTACAATTTGTCCTTCTCTCTTATAGACACTTCGATTATAGCCATAAATACTACGATAGTTTTTATCGTGACGAATAATAATCACATAACCATAACCTTTTAGTCTTCCACTATATTCAACTTTTCCTCTTGCAACGGCACGTACTCTAGCACCACCTGGAGCAGAAATAACGACTGCTTTCCAGCGTTGTTTAGCATTTCTAGTACTCCCATAGCGATGTAATATAGAACCTCTTACCGGCCAAGAAAGCTTTCCTTTAAGCGATGAGAAAGGTTTGTTAGGGACAAAATGTGTTCGTACTTGAGCAAGCTTTCTTTTAGTTACTTTTTTCTTTTTATTTGTTTTACTCGCTAATTTAGTTCTTTTAACCTTCTTTATTTTTTTCTCTTTTTTTACAGCTAAAGTTGCTCTTTTTCTGGCTAATTCTCTTGCTTCCTTTTTTTGTTTTCTAGCAAGACCTTCAATGATACTTTTCAAGCGCGTCTCTTGTTTAACAAGCTTAGCTAGCCGTTGCTCTTTTGATAAAACCACCCGACGTTGCTTTTTTAAGGCTCGCTCTTTTTCCTTTACAGCAGATTTAAGAATTATTTTTTTACTTTTTTGTTTCTTCCGTAGTTCCTGCAAGCGTTTTGCATCTTTATTAATTTGTTCTTGAATTCTTTTAACTGATTTAATTTTTTTACTGATAGAACTTATTTTCTTCAACCTGTGCCGATTCATATATTCAAAATATTTTGTTGTACGACTAATATCCGAAGGATCATCTTGCTTTAGAAGAAGACGTAAATGTGATTGTTTACCTGAAGTGTAAAGAGCTTGCATTTGCTGAGCTAATGCTTTCTTCTGATCTTCTGTATCACGTATTAATTCAGCTTTAATTTTGTTGGCTTTAGCGAGCTTTTTTGTAACACGTTTAATATCT
>Ga0256840_1002027_pt1 | contig 18271 bp, 20 predicted proteins | sample 355202metaG_FD_185969 | JGI IMG/M metagenome (GOLD analysis project Ga0256840, IMG submission 185969) | Hydrothermal vent microbial communities from Mid Atlantic Ridge, Atlantic Ocean - 355-202 | ecosystem: Environmental > Aquatic > Marine > Hydrothermal vents | place: Atlantic Ocean: Mid...
CTTCTTGAAGAGCAATTTGGACAGTATTTAGAGCTTTTTTATAATGCATTATAGAAATACCTTGGTTTCTTACCAATATACCGAAGTTTCTAGAGGATTTTAAACCCCCGATTTTTTAATTAAGCCGTAAATAACATTATGATAAAGAAAATATAGTTATTCACTACTGTCTCCCTCTTCTATGTTGTTCACTTTGAACTATGACATGTGTATAGTCTGAAGCCAATGCCCCATATGCTAAAGCCGCCGCAGGTAACATACCTGGTACATTCAAAACTTCTCGCAAGAAAGAACCACTTAACTTAGTCCAAGTATTTTGAAAAATATCATGCATCCCTGCCACTGCATTCATACCAGGGACACTATTCATCGTTCTTGAAAACCAAGCTCCTTCTTCCATGCCACTTCTAACAGAAAGTGGAGAATCTGCTGTATCTACAGTATTACCAAAATTATTAGCTCCTTCAACAGGAGGCGTATCCATACTTTTATTCACCGCATCCCCACCACTCTTCCAAGTTGCATCATACCCAACAACTTTTGTATACAATGCTTTTAAAGCAAAACTTCCAACACTCATCAAAAAACTCCTTTTAAAACTCCCACCCTGTAACTTAGCTATCAAGCCACGTGAAAGTCCATTGGCTATGGACTTAAATGCAGCTGCTTTATGCATATCTGCTTTCATTAGTTTAGTAACACTAAGCTTGATATCTGCCCGAATTTATCCATAAACAATAGGGTCAACCTCCCCTGCTTCGTTAAACCCATTAAGTCTCAACCTACAAGAGTCACAAATACCACAAGCCTTCTTCTCTTCTTTATAACATGACCATGTATGTTCAAGTGGCACACCCAGTGCTAAAGACTTTTTGACAATATCACTTTTTTTAAGTGCTACCAATGGCATTTTTATCTCTAACTTTGTTTCCTCTTTTGTACCAAGGTTTATAGCCTTTTGCATTTGTTTTATGTAACTCTGGGTGCAGTCAGGGTACCCAGAACTGTCTTCTTCTACCACACCGATATACAGAGCATTCGCAGCATGTTTTTCGGCTATAGCAGCTGCAATAGAAAGGAAGATGCCATTTCTAAAAGGCACATAGGTTACGGGCACACCCTTTTCTACTCCACCTGTAGGTATATCAATACTTTTATCTGTAAGTGCAGAAGCTCCTATCTGTTCAAAAAAAGGCAAGTCTATTTCATAAGATTTTATGGCATTTACACTCGTTGCTATTTTACGAAAACATTCTACTTCTTTTGTCTGGGTTCGTTGCCCATAGTTAAAATGTAAGGCTATAATGTCATGTCCCTCATTTTGTGCTATTTTGGCAGCCAAGGCTGAGTCCATACCGCCAGAAATAATACATACAACTTTAGACATTTTATGAGACATCTTCATTCCTTTTTTACTGCCATTTTACCAAGTTTTGGGTAAACTTCGAGCATGATAGACTTAGACAATCAAACAGACTTAGCCGTAGAGCTTCATGCCTTAGAGGACATACAAGCTTCACTCACCACAGCAGGGGTAGAACTTCTCATCGTCAGTGATGACAGTATGCAAAGTATAAATAGCCAGTATAGAGGTAAGCAAAATAGTACAGATGTACTCTCCTTTCCTCTAGATAGTTCTTTTACACCCGAATCCATAGCAGGGCTTCCACTAGGCAGCATAGTCATCTCTGCTTCATCGGTAGAACAAAAGGCTAAAGAGCTGGGTCATAGTATACAAGATGAGATAGCATTGCTTTTCATTCATGGCATGTTGCATCTACTTGGGTTTAATCATGAAGATGACAAGGGTGAGATGCGAGAAAAAGAAGAGATGCTCATCAAAACGTTTCATCTACCAAAAAGCTTAATCATAAGAACAGGAGAATAATGTGGATTTTATCATTTTTATCATTGCTATGGGTGTACTTATCTGGGGTGCGGATGTGCTCATTAATCAAAGTGAACGCATTGCACTTGAATTTAAGATTCCAGAGTTTATTATAGGAGCAACACTCATTGCTCTTGGCACATCACTACCCGAAATGGCAGCGAGTATCGCAGCGTCTTATGATGGTCGACCTGAAATTGCTCTGGCAAATGTCATAGGGAGCAATATACTTAACATTACCCTTGTACTTGCAACAGTCTTTCTCATAGCCACCAAAATAAATCCAAATAGAGATTTCTTTGCAAAAGACAGCACTTGGGCACTCATGCCTGTACTCATCTTTATACTCATGATTATTGATGGGGAGATTTCAAGGTTTGACGCTATGTTACTTCTCTTGCTTATGGGTGCATACCTCATGTTTTTACTTCAAGATGCAAAAAGCATGCTAGAAGATGAGATAGAACTGGAAAATAATGAGCCTTTTTCCTGGTCTAAAATAGCACCCATGCTTCTTTTAGGTTTAGTCTTGGTTATTGTGGGTGCACACTTCACCATAGAAAGTGCCTCGTCTATCGCTAAAAGTTTTGGTATTTCAGAATGGGTGATTGGGATTATTATGATTTCTTTAGGAACCTCTTTACCTGAACTTACAGTAAGTGTAACAGCTGCACTTAAAGGTAAAGTAGATATGGCGATAGGAAACATCATAGGCTCAAACATGGCAAATACTACGGTTGTTCTAGGAGCTGCAGCGCTTGTACACCCTCTATCTATTAACCCAAGTTCATATATCTTTGACATGGCTACTATGCTTGTTGCCACACTCATCTTAGTCTTCATCACTGCAAATAAACTTTACAGTAAACCTGCAGGTATAAGCCTCATCATCATCTTAGGACTCTTTTTAAACAATACTTTACAGCAGATTTAAAAGAGTATCACTCACCCTAAGATTTACACACAAGTAAAAAAGTACCTTTTTACTTACCTGGAGTACCATAACCTTTACTGCTATCATCAAGTATTAGTACCCAGTCATTAGTATCTGAACGTGTAAATTCTCTTGTTCCATTATTAGTAAACTCTCCAATGAATATACTGGTTCCATCTCTTGTATTATACCACCATGCCTTGACCATAGCACCAGATACTTTTCCCATCACTACAGTAAAGCTTTTTCCATGAGGTGTATACACCATCGCGTATCCCACACCCAGTGTTGCTACTATACGATCACCCTCTTCTGCTTCTGGAGAGCCTTGTAAGAGTGACTGATCAGCTTTTCTTCCAACGATGGGTCTGCTTAGCATAAGTTCAGTGACATACTGCATTTGTTTACCACCTGTCGCATTTAATGCGTCTTTCCACGTTACTTTTGGTTTGAGTAAAAAAGTTGCCTTACTACCACACGCATCATCACCTGTCACTATGTTATCTCTAACAGATACACAAAATCGCCATATGGCATCATGCCCATAGGTGTTACCAAAAGCTCCTGCAAATAGCTGAGAGTATGCATCTTCTCGTATTTGAAATGCGGTACGTCTAGCACTCTCACCTTCTCTAGGATATGCCAAGTCCTCATAGAGAGATTCTCCATCTACGGCGGGTAAACCTTCAGTAAGTGCAACCTTTATGTCTTTTAGAGAATCTACAGGACCAAACCTTGAAGACTGAATCATGTTAAAATCCATCCAATTTTTCTTACCAAGTGCTTCATATGGTTTTTTTACACTTGGTCCAGGGTGAAAAGCTCTTAGTTGTTTTGCACCTACACTCTTTATGCCTTCACCTAAAGCATTCCATCTTTTTATTTGCTCAGCTGTGGACATGCCTGCTTCACCAGCAAACTTATTATCAAGTGGGGCATCTCCACCTACTAACCAAATAATGTTTGGGCTATTTTTATATCTAGTAGCTATCCATCTACCATATTCTCTTGCGTCATTTACAGTAGCAAAGGTTCTTTCCACATCTTCACGTTTTATCTCCTTCATAGCATCACGCCAAACAGGAAGGAGTGCAACATACATACCTTTTTCTTCTGCTTTTTTAACCATATAGTCTATGTGTTTCCAATATTCTTCATTGGGTGTTGTAATATTATAATACTTAAAAGCGTTGTCAAACTTACGTTCATCATTATAATTAGGTGTTCTATAAGATGCATGCGTATGTGCAGCAACTGCTTGTATCACCGTGAACTTTTTCGCTGCACGGTCATTCATATATAGATCAATCTCAGTTTTGTTTTTTTTGTACAAAAACCACGCTGTGTCTGCCATCCAAAAGAAACCTTCACCATCTTCATGCTGAAGCATTTTTTCATTTGCAACTACTTTTAATGCTCCATGATCCCATGGGCTTTTAAACACAACAGGAGGTTCTTCACCTTCAGGTAATACCTTAACAGTTCTACTTAGTTCTACTGCTTTGTTTCCTGCTGTATCAGAGACATTATAAGTGACAATATAGCTACCCACATTACTTGTGTCTACGTTAGTGCTATCGATGACTATTTTATCTGTGATGTCACCATCTTTATCATCAGATGCTGTGGCTCCAGTATCCACATAGGGAGCGCCTAGCTTTAATGTCACTTGAGCTGACCCTACCAATGTTAGTACAGGAGCAGTTTTGTCTGCACTGCTGGCACCAACTAACGGAGTATTTTTAGTACCACCACCGCCACATCCTAGTAAAAAAAAGGATAGAAAAGAAAAAGAGAGTATATTTAAGAAAAAGAATTTTATTGATTTGTTACTTGTAATATTTTGTTTCATAGTTCGAACACCTTCATTGAGATTATATATCTGCAACCCGGCGATCTAAAACAAAGACCCGTGGCTTTCCGTCTTATATTTACATATAATTTGGCACTTACTAATACTATAGTCTAAAAAACATTAAAATATGATTAAATAATAAAAATTCTGCTTATTTAGCTATCTACTGTTTAGTACTGTTATGCTCTAAACTATTTTTCTCTTTTATTTTCCCAAAGTACTCTTTTTCATAAAGCCATTTATAGATATCTGCAGCTATGGGGCCAGCTGTACTTCCCCCATGACCACCATGTTCTACTAGTACTGTCACCACATATTTAGGGTCTTCATAAGGTGCATAAGTCGTTATCCATGCGTGAGAGCGATGATAATATGCTAACTCATGCTCTTTTAGTCGTACTTTTGTTGACTGAGGTATGGCTGTTACTTGTGAAGTACCCGTTTTTCCTGCTACTTTTATGGGAAGTTTACTCATAGTTCTATACCCTGTACCACCTTTCATATTGCACACATCATACATACCTTGTTGTACTTGAGACAAATGCTTTTCATTGAAAGTAATATGCTGCATTTTGCCTACTGTATGATTGCCATCAATGACACGTGCTATGCGTGGTATCGGAAGTCTCGAGGTAGCCATGAGTGCTGTATATCTTGCTACTTGCAAGGGTGTCACAAGTGTATAGCCTTGACCAATAGCCGAAATGACTGTCTCACCCATATACCATGGCTGTTTAAAGCGTTTCATCTTCCACTGTTTATCTGGCATTACCCCATTATATTCTCTAGGTAAATCTACCCCTGTTTTAATGCCTAGTCCAAAAGTTCTTAATGACCTTGCCATGGCATCAATCCCAACTTTTAAACTTTTATTATAATAATAAACATCACAACTCTCACGTATAGACTTACGTAACCTTACTTTTCCATGCCCCCATCTAGACCAACATCTGAATTTATGTTTACTTCTACCTAAGGTGATATAACCATTACATCTTTCTTGCGTATCTAAAACACCTTCTTTTGACTGAGAAAAGGCCATTGCCATACCCATTTTAATGCTAGATCCTGGTGGGTAGGTTCCATGTACTATTTTATTTGTAAATGGTTTATCTACATCATTTTGTAATGCTTTCCAATCTTTAGTACTAATACCTCCCACAAAAAGATTCGGATCATAAGAAGGATAACTCACCGCAGAGAGTACTTCTCCATTTGTACGCATGACAACCACAACACCTGTTTGATTTGTATCTTTAAATCGTTCATAAATCATCTGTTGCAAATCTATATCAATATTGAGTTGTAAATTCCTATTGTCTTTTGGAAGTTTATTTTCTATCGTATCTATGGCTTTATTGGTTGCTGTTACTTTTGAAATTTTATATCCCAGCTCACCTTTGAGTACATCATTATAGTATTTCTCTAAACCTGTTTTTCCAATTTTCCCTACTATATTTACTACAGCATCATTCTCATTTTCTTTTCTATTTGAACGTCCTGTATACCCTACAATATGAGCTGCATATAAGCCATAAGGATAATACCTTTTAGTCTCCGCCTCAATTTTGAGTTCATTATGTAAGCTTAACTCTGGATACGCACCCATCATCTGGGCATAATGTATAAAATCAACCACTTTAATATAGTTATGATTATACGGTGAGTTAAACTTTTTATAGACTTTGAGCATGATAGTCTTATTTAGCTCAGGGAATGTCGAGACAAGTTTGTCTACCACTTTATTTAATTTTTCACTATTAGATTTTAAATGTGGCTGTATCGATACTGAGAAACCTATCTGATTCATGGCAAGCAACTGTCCGTTAATATCAGAAATTTCTCCTCTGACTGGTTTGATGAACTGCTTTCTTTCAATATTCTCTTTTGCCAAGCCTTCGTAATAGAAATTTGACTTAATACTCACATGATAAAGCCGACCAATCATTCCCGCCCAAAAAAGTATAAACAGTATGATGATAAGTTTATATCTCATAAGACCATCACCACTAAAAGATCCACTATAAGTGAATAGGCTAAAAGTTTGTCTAAGACGACACTAGTCGTTTGAAAAATAAAATCATAGCCAAGAAGGCATCCTAAATAGACTAAATCTAAGAGTAAAACTAACGTAATTTTTGCACAAATTTTACACCTTTTAACCTGTGCTAACTTTGTATAGAACATGGCATACACCACAAAAGAAGAGAGTATCATCAGGAAAAAAGGCAAAGAGAGGTTGACTTCTAAATTAATGAAATACAGTATAGCGAGTAAAACATAATGCCATTTCTTCTGGTCAATTCCTACAATAAATATATATCCTACAATACCAATAAAAAGTGGGAGAAACACATAAATGGAAATAAGCATTGGGTAAAAAAGAATAAAGGTAATGATTAAAAACCACATAAGTAGAGGATACACAAGCCTAGTACATGTATGCATTGTTATCATCACGTTTTTATGCTACTTTATACACTAAAGCAACTTCATTACACACAGGAAAATGAATACATTTAATACAGTCTGCCCATATTTTATGTTCAGGTATTTCTTCTTTATTCATTTCAATAAAATTCATTTTTTGAAAAAAAATAGGCAGGTAGGTTAACACAAGGACATCTTCTTCTACCCCTAGTTCTTTTGCTTCATCAAGCGTAAACTGTACAATAGACTCCCCTATTTTTTTACCACGGTGTGCTTCAGAAACAATAAGACTTCTAATCTCTGCTAGTCTTTTAGAATGTACATGTAATGCTGCATAAGCGACAATTTGTCCATTCTCTTTTGCTAAGACATAAGAACGTATGTTTGTAGCCACTTCATCTTCTGTACGATTTAAAATAATACCATCTTTGACTTCTTGTACAACAAGAGCCTGCATTTGAGGTATGTCATCTAACTTTGCCTTTACCAGTTCAATCACTTTTCTTCCTCAATTGTTTTCTGTGCTATTTTGCTCATATCAAAAATAGATTCTAATATCTCAAAATGAACCCGTTCATGTCCATTTTTTTTAGAATTAGAAACAGTAATCGACCCAGGGAAATCACGTTTTAATTTGTTACGTTCTTTTTGATTAAGTTTGTCTATTTTAGTAAATACAGTTAAGTATTTTTGGTCAGGTCGTATGAACTCCGAAATATATGCTTCCACATCATCATCAATCTTGGCATAAGGGTGCCTTGCATCACGAAGATGTATAAAAAGACGTATAGATACCCGATGCTGAATGAACTCTACCAAGTTCTTTTGCCATACTTCTTTGAGTGTTTTAGATACTTTTGCATATCCAAAACCTGGCAAGTCAACAAACCTCACGGGGTAAGATGTTTCATGATACAAATATCGTGTTTCAAAAAAGTTAATAAGCTGTGTTTTACCTGGTGTTGCTGAAGATTTTGCTAAATTTTTTCGATTTGTCAAGGCATTAAGTGTTGAGCTTTTACCAACATTTGAGCGACCTAAAAAAACAACCTCAGACATATCTTCAGCTAAAGAGTCTGCAATACTTTGTGCAGACTTAATAAACGTTGCCTCAACAATACGAGGTGAACTCATTTTGCATTCTCCATATCAAATAAAAATTTTACTGGTTTCTTTTTACTGCCATGTACTTTAGCATTTCCACTAATCATATCTAAAATAATTTTATCTCCATTAATATGACGCTTGTTGGCTATATCATCTATCATTGCTTTACCTGTGAGTGTATATTTAGACTCTATAGGTAAATAGACTAATGTATCTGTACTGCCCTTATACTGATTTTTCATATCTTTAAATTCAAACTTTACATTGCCTAGTGCTTCATATTTATTCGTTTCATTGTTTTCATTAAAGTAGACTATCACTTTATCTGCATTTATCCAATTTTCTAATTGTTTTATTTTGACATTACCAAGAAAATGTATTTCTTTTTTGATATTTTGTGCATACATATCATCTGAGATTATTTCAACTTTTTCAGCATAGGCGAACATTGAGGAAAATAACCATACAAATAGTAATTGACTTATACTTATAATTATAGTAGCAAATAACTTCAAACAAAAACCTTTTTAAACAATAAACAAGAGTATATCATTTCTTTACTTTTTGGGCGTATAAATCACAGCATCTACTTTTGTAGCGTTCATCTCTTTTTTTACTGTATCATAATAAAGAGATGTCCCATGAATAATACTTTTTCCTTTTATTGCCGTAATTTTTGATTTTACTTTCAATACGCCACTTTTTTGATTATACTCAGCATTTTGTGTACTATAGGCATACCCTTGACTCTCTTCTAAGTTTACATTTCCCTCTAGATGCAATATATTTTGATAGTATCTTGCATTATCAGCTACCAACAATGTAATATTTTCAGTACTATACTTTAAATGTTCTAAATACAGTGTACCCTCTTGTCTTATGCCCTTTTGGACAAAAGATTTAGATAACATTTTGGATGTATTAACTTCTATAAATGTCGTTTTGTGAAATTCTAATTCTTTACTGTTAGATTTTAATTCTTCTGTTGTGTTCGTGAGTTTAACCATGGTTGTTACACCCACAGTTAGAATTATAAGTAAAATGACTAACCATTCTAATCTTATTCCCATAATTCTAAGTACTTCTCCTCTAAACCTTCTTTCATAATAAGGTATTCAATCATCTCTCTTACTGCACCATCTCCACCTTTTTTACTTAAAATAACATTTGCAATCTTATCTACATAGGCAGATGCATCCCTAGGTACAAAAGAAATTTCTGCAGCTTTTAACATTTTCAAATCATTTAAGTCATCGCCTATAGCTGCTACATTTGCCATACTTAAATCTAATTTTTCTAATAAAGTTTCCAACACTTCTTTTTTGTTATGTATCCCTTGATGAAAATGTTCAATATGTAACTCTTTTGCACGACGTGCAACAATATCTGATGACCTACCTGTAATAATAGCAACCTGTTTTCCAAGTTTTCTCCAAGAAGCAATTGCTAGTCCATCTTTTACATTGAATGATTTAATCTCATCACCATTTTGACTATACGTGATGCGTGAGTCTGTCATGGTTCCATCTACATCAAGTACAATGAGTTCTATACTCATAAAACACCTTTTGTACTTGGTATTCCAGCATTTTCATTGACCATAACTGCACGACGAAGTGCTACTGCTAAAGCTTTAAAAGCACCTTCTATAATATGATGTTTATTTTTACCACGGTTATAAATAAGATGAAGTGTAAGTGGTAAATTAAACGCAAATGCCTTAAAAAACTCTTCTACCAATTCTACATCAAAATCGCCTACCTTTCCACCTATCGGTAGTTCATAAACTAAGAAAGCACGATTTGAAAGGTCTATATCACATGTCACAGAAGCTTCATCCATTACTACAGTGGCATTGCCAAAACGCTCTATGCTTTTCACTGGGTAAATAGCTTTTTTAAGTGCCTGTCCAATAACAATGGCAATATCCTCCACCGTGTGGTGATCATCTATATGTGTATCGCCCACACACTTTACTTCTAAATCAATATGTGCATGTTTTGTAAACGCTTCAAGCATATGATCATAAAACCCAACACCAGTATCTATCGTAGCTTTCCCTGAACCATAGAGATTTAACTTTACCGTAATTTGTGTCTCTTTTGTTTCTCTTGTTACTTTAATCATTCAGCATTTCCTCATATTTTAATTTTTTAACTTCTAACAATAGTAGCATCATATAAATCGTTGTTTTCCTTAAACTCTTTAGCCTCTTGCTGCGAACCAAAATCCATAAGCCAAATTCTATAAAGCATTATACCCTTTTCATTGTGTAAACGTTTAATTATTGCTCTGTGGTTTGGATACATTTCACTATAAAGGAGTTTTTGACTTTTTGCACCCTCGTAACGAGAAAAAGCACCTACCTGCACAGCAAAACCAGAAAGTTTCACATGCCTTTGTATTTGAGCTTTTTTATGTTTAGCCATGTTTTTTGCTAAGTTTATTTTTCCAGCAAAACCTAAGACTTCAACTTTAACTTTTGCAATGCCCATTTTATCAAGACCTATCTCTTTTCCTGCAGTATAGGAACAGTCAATGATTCGTCCCCGTACAAAAGGTCCCCTATCATTAATACGCACAACTGTGCTTTTTCCATTTTGTAAGTTACTCACCCTTACCATGGTGTCCATTGGCCAAGTTTTATGTGCAGCAGTACGTGCATGCATATCATATCGTTCACCATTACTTGTATGTTTACCATGAAAATTAGGTCCATACCATGAAGAGATTCCATACTGTACCTGACCAATTGAGACATAGGTTGGATGGTATCTTTTACCCATCACAGTATAAGACTTCATACTAGCCTTATGCCATGCAGGACTTGTATATTTTGTTTTATGTAGACCATGTCTTTTTTGAGCACAGCCTGTAAGCAAAAACATGACAACTAGGGTAGTAAAGTAAAGAAAGAAAAGTTTTTTCATGAAACCTCAATGATATTATTTTATATATTATCTAATATTATCGCTATTTTTCTCTTTAACCCTGCTTTGACTTACTTCTAATATAGATTATTTTTGAATTTTTAGTTGATCTTTTTGAACAATATTTTTGAACAATATTTTTGAACGATATTTTGGATCTCCTCTCCGTGTACTGGTTTTCCTATTAAATCAACCATTCCAGCATTAAAATATTTCTTTCTATCCCTCGCTGTTGTATCTGTAGAGAAGGCAATAATAGGTATGTGATTATAGTTGTTCTCTTTTTCATATGATATTATTTTACTAGTAGCATCAAAGCCATTCATAATAGGCATATTTATATCCATAAAGATAATGTCATATTCATTTTCCTTTCTTAATAGATAAGCTTCTTTCCCATTAGATGCGACAGATACTTTGATATTCATGTTTGTTAATATATTAGCAATAATCGTCTGACTTATCACATTATCTTCTACAACTAAAACATGCACATTCTCACTCAATTTATTTTTTGTATAATCTGGAAGAATATTTTCGTTACTTTCAGAGAGTATTCTTAAGATTTTACTCATGGTGATAGGTGCATACACAACACTAGAGAGGTAATGTTTTTCTAAATCTATTTGAGATCTCAATGAACCTGAAGTGATTAAAATAATTTTACAATTTAAATCTGAAAAAGAATCCAATTCGCCCATATTTTTTGCATAAGAATGATACATGAACATCACATCAGGTAATTCAATCTTCTCATCACCATTAATTTCGTCATAACTATAAATAACAAATGTACCACCTAAATATTCTACATATGTTTGAAGATTATAATCAACTTGTCGTTTAATGTCTTTATGTGGTAATGCTAAACCAATCTTTAACCCTTTAAATATAGGGTTAAGTTTTCTATCTACTTCTTCATTGTCTTTTGTAAATGATACTTTAAATGAAAAAGATGAGCCTTCATTTAATTTACTTTCTACTTCAAGACTCCCGCCCATCAGTTTAATAATACGATTAGATATCGTTAAATTCTTTATATCCAAAGTGGATGATTTGTCAACAATTTCCATCTCTTGAAATACTTTTTGTATATATTCAAGTTCTTCATTCTCTACACCTACACCTTGATCAGAAATTGAGAACTTAATATTTACTCTATCATCAGTTACAATATTTTCTAATTTTATGTCAATAGTACTATAGCTATCACTTACCGCTAAAGCATTGTCAATGAGATGCGTCAATACCTGAGAAAGCTTTTCTCCATCACCTAGTAGATTATGTGGAATTTGCGGATCTATATATAATCCTAAAACAATATCTTTTTCATCAGCTTCAACTGAAAAAGTTTCAACTGCTGTTTCTACCTCTTTCACTATATTAAATGGCATCTCTTTCACTTCAAGAATAGGCTTCTGTTTTTCTGACTCTAGTGATATATCATTCAATCTTGTATTGAGTTTTTTATAACTGGTTTCAATAATATTAATTAAGTTTTTCTGTTCTTTATTTAACACTGTTTCTTTCAATAATTTGGTATATCCAAAAATGGCATTCATAGGTGTACGTATCTCATAACTGAAACTATTTTTAAAGGTCTTTAATGCCTCATATTCTACGCGTAGTTTACTCTCTTGTTGAGACAGAGAGTTAAAATTTGATTTAATATATTCATATGCACGCTTATCTTTCATTACTCTATTTTTTGGAATACTATGTGCAGAAGCATACATACCTTCTATATGTTTTGCCAAATCATTTAAAAGGTGTACTTGACCATTTTCACTAAAATGAACAGAAATAGCTATAGCACTTATCAATACACCCAAAAGAGAAGAAAAAAATAACATCATGTTATTTATACTCAACGTAAAGACACCTATGTAATTATAAACAACATAACAACTTAGCATTAGTAAAATAATCAAAGGTACGGCAATAATATTTTTTCTATTAAACATGATTTTTTATTTCCTTTATCTAAAATGTCTTTTAAGATAGACATACTATTACAAAAATGTCAAATAATGTCAAAAGCAAATAATCTCAAAAGATAGATAATTACATCATGTTGTAAAATACTTTTTCTTCTACAGGTATCAATAAAAATTTATTGAGCACTAAATTGTCACTATTTAATTGATTTAAAATCATAATTTCTTCTCTATTGGCATGATACTTTTTTGCAATACTTTCTAATGTATCTCCCAAAAGCACAACATGTGAAATATGATGTGACTTAAATATCTTTTTTTCTTGCCTTGGTTCATAGCGTAGATAAAATGCGAATACTTTTGAAATTGGTATTTTTATTTTATATGTATTATTTTTATCTATTCTCTTCTTATTATTTAATTTTTGAAATACATTAGTTTTTATTTTTATAAGTTTAGCTATTTTTTCTAAACTTGTATCAGATGAAACTTCAACCTCGATTAAACCATTTTCAAGTGAGTCTGTATTACTATCAAAATCTAAATTCATATTTTCACCTATCATAGCCACTAGCAATATTTTTTTAATATAATCTCGTGTTTCTTTTGGTAAGTAACGTTGGTCTTCGTCTAAAAGAACAGTGAGTTCATCTGTCCCTGCCCTTTCTATAGCACGTTGTATACAGCCTTCCCCACAGTTATACGCCATTGCTGCTACATACCATTTTCCAAACTGCTTATGTAGCTTATTTAAGTAGCTTATCGCAGCTGATGTTGCACTTACGGTATCTCTTCGTTCATCATAGCTATTTTCTACAGTGAGTTTATACATTTTTGCAGTTTTGGGCATAAATTGCCATAAACCTACAGCTTTTTTAGGTGAGATTGCTACTGAAGACAGTCCAGATTCAACCATAGATAAATAGATAAATAAATCACTTACCCCCTCATCAAGCAACAAATTTTTCATGGTTGGTAGGACATCTTTACCTCTTTGTAAAGAATGTTTATAAAACAGTTTTAGTCCTCTCTCATTTTTATACACAAAATCATGAAAATCACTATCATAGATATAGTCTTTCTCTATATCAAACTCATTAAAAACATAGGTATAGGCAGGATATTTTTCTATAAGTTCCTGTCCATAAATAAATATTGATAACGAAAACAATAAAATAAGGAGATTAAAATATTTATGCATAATACTCTCTTAAAAAGAAAAAAGCCTATGGGCATTTTTAGTACTAAGTTTTGCCACTTTTTCTAAAGTGACATTGGAAAGTTCTGCCATTTTTAGGGCAACTAAACGTGTATAACTTGGCTCATTTCTCTCTCCCCTATGAGGATGAGGGGTGAGATAAGGTGCATCTGTTTCTATAAGTAGTCTATCTTCTGGAATTTTAGCGTAGACATTAATAAGTTTTTTCGCATTTTTAAAAGTGAGTACGCCTCCTATTCCGAAGTAAAAGTTTTTCTTTGAAAGTTTGAGCAAAGCTTCATCTGCATTGTAACAATGTAGTACACCTCCTTCTTCTCCTGCATATTTGTCAAGCAAATCTAAACAATCAACACTGGATTCACGTATATGTACGATGAGTGGTTTTTTCATCTCTTTTGCCCAAAGTATTTGGTCGATAAAGACTTTTTTTTGAGCTTCTTTTTCTTTGAGAATTTCTTCTTCATTCTCAGGTAATCTAAAATAGTCAAGTCCACATTCACCAATAGCAACACATTTTGGATGCTCTACAAATTTTTCTAAAAATCCCCTATCATATCCTTCTATATCGTAGGGATGTACCCCAACTGAAAAATATACTTCTTCATATTTCTCAGATATCTCTACTGCTCTTTGCAATGTTTTCACATCTGCTCCAGGAATAATAAACTTTTCTACACCACACTCTTTCGCATTTTGTAGTACATCCTCTAAGTCATCATTATAACGCCCATCATCCAAATGGCAATGTGTATCAATTATCATATCTTTTCTTTCCAACTTTATTTTAATATTCAGTATTTACGATGTTAATTATAGCCAAATATCTCTACCCATCTCTTCAACTCAAAATATGCAATAGAAATCTTAAAGTAGAAGTAAGTTATACTATCCAGACAAACATAAGGAAGGGAACTTGATGCTTACTGCTATACTAATCATTTTTGTAGCACTCCTTTTACTTCTTATCTTCATAGAGTATAAAAATGAGAAAAAATATCAAGAAGAGAGAAAAAGAAAAAAAGAACACAAGAAAGACCATAGAAAAGAGTCTAAAGAAGAGCATCAAGAAGACCTTGCATCTTCTTATAAGACCTTACAAACACCCAATCATACTCCTAAAATAGAGCCTACACCTCAAACTACTTCTAATGATATACAGTTAAAGACACAAAAGAAATCTCCTTCAGAACCTAAAACTAAATATCCCCAATTTACACATGCTCGTCTCGTAGATATGGGGTTTTCGGATGATGAGGCAGAAGAATTTGTTACAGAACTCATTCCACAAATTGAAACCCAAATACCACTCATACATGAAGCCATTAAAAGTTCTGACTTTTATCAGGTAGAACGACTCACCCATCACATAAAAGGTTCGGCTACTAACATTGGCACAGGTGGTGTCTCAGATCTATTAGTTGAGTATAACACTTACTTGAAAAGGGGTACAGATATCACTATTGTGAAATCTTATTTTCAAGATCTAATACAATATACCAAAGAACTCAAACTACAATATGCTTAAGTTCTTAATTTCTTAGCATATTCTATAGCTTCACTGTGAGGATTTTCACCTGCGATAATACGTGAAATCTCATGTATTCTTCCCTCTTCACTCAGCTCAATAACCTGACTCTTATTTTCATCTTTTGTAATGACAAGATGTTGATTAGCCTGAGCAGAAAGATGAGGCTGGTGAGAAATAGCAAAAACTTGGTACACAGCAGAGAGTTTTTTAACCATCTGAGCTATTGCAATTGATTCATCTCCACTGACATTTGCATCTATTTCGTCTAATATCAAGACACCTTCTGATTTTTCATCTATCGTAGATGCCATCAAGGCTAAACGAAGACGGTTAAACTCACCACCACTTAATGTGGTTGTTTTAGAATCTCCTAAATGTATATCTACACTGTCTGCACCATCTAGGTCTAATGTTTGTGGCTCAAATATAAAACCTAACTTGGGAAGTTTAAGCGTGACTAAATACCTTTCTATCACTGTTGCCAAAGTTTTAGCTTCTTCTTTACGCTTGCTTGTCATCTGTCTAGCCAATGTAGAAAGCTCTATGTATTCCATACTTAAAAAACTCTCCAGCATACTCTTGTCTTGTTCAATATTTTGGTAGCCTGATAACTCTTTTTTCTTTTTCTCTTTATACTTCAATGCCTCTTCAATGGAACCATAACGTTGCTGTAAAGCTGTAATCTCTGAGAGCCTATCGAGTATCTGTTCTACATCCATCTCTTCAAGTTCGCTTGTTAAGTTTTCCGTTTCTTCAAAGTCTGCACGTACCTGATTCATCATATCTGTAAATACTGAGGCATCTTTATCTAGTAGCTTATAGACTTCTTGCACTGCAGGCTCCGCAGAAAAAATAGTCATAGCATCTACTAATGCATCTTTTATTTTGTCCATACGTGAAAGCTGTTTCTTCACTTGCATGAGTGATTCATCTTCTCCTATTTCAGGATTTATTTTGTCTATTTTTTCTACTTCATATTTGGCATATTCTATTAACTCTGCTAGTTTTGCTTCGTCTGCTTTTATCTTCGCTAATGCTTGAGATTTTACTTTATAGTTCTCAAAACGTTTTTTGTATTCTTTGATGAGTTTTTTAAAGTTTTTATCGTGTGTCAAAAGAGAACTGTCTAACAATGAAATGAGTTTATCTGATTCAAAACCACTTTTATCACGTACAGATAGATACTGTACATAAGGGGAAAATAGTTCTGCTAAGCCTTTTTTAGAAATATTTTGTCCTTCTAAAAAGTAACGTAGTTTTTCCTTTTTAAGTGACTTAATAGTAAATTCATCCGCTAGTTCATACGCTTCACTTTTAAGTTTAGAAGGTTTTTTGACGGTTACTTCACAAAGGTTAGCAGCACCTTGTGTACTATAGCCAAAACTAGAAAGTATGGCAGACATAAGTACAGACTTTCCTGCTCCTGAAGGACCAGTAAAGACAACAAGTCCCTTATCAAAGCCTAACTCTACTTCATCAAAAGTAACTAAGTCACGTAAATACAAGCGTTCTATCAAAGTTTATCACCCCAATGTAGCTTTTCTCGTAACACGGAAAAGTAGTTACGCTCTTTTCTATGCAAAAGTTTTGCTCCTATTTTCGCACCTTCTATATAAAGGACATCATCTTCTAGTAGTTCATATACTTCTTGCCCATCTATGGTTGCTATAGCTTCATACTTCTCTGCATCGAACTCTATGCTAAAGTCTGCAGGCACAACCAAGGGTCGTTGATTTCCTAACGAATGTGCAGAGATGGGTGTAATAATAAATGCTTTTGTTAATGGATACAACACCGGGCCTCCTGCAGCTAAGTTATAGGCAGTAGAGCCTGTAGGTGTTGAGATAATCACACCATCACCTCTATATGAGTTAAACCTATCACCCAAAATAGACGCATTTATTTGTACCATCTTGGAAGGTTTAGGAGAAGTAATCACAACATCATTAAAAGCAAAAAACTCTTCTCTGTCACCATTTTGTTTTTCTATGTATCCCTCTATCATCATCCTATCATCAATACGGTATTCATCAGATAAAAGCTGCTCTAAAAATGTCTCCACTTCTTCTATGGTAACATCTGCTAAAAATCCTAAATTGCCAGCATTTATCCCCACTACAGGTTTTTTAAATGCATTTGAACGACGTACCAATGAAAGTAAGGTACCATCTCCACCCAAAGAGACTAAAAAATCAGCTTTTTCACACATATTTTCAAATTTAACACCTTCATGGCCTATCATCTCAGCAGATTTCTCTGCAAGAAGTACGGTAATACCTTTTGATTCAAACTGTGCTTTTATTTTCTCATAAAGAGGCTTTATCTCTGGTGAATCAGGCTTGAGTGTAAACCCTGCAATTTTAATCTGTTTTAACTTTTCTTTGCCCATATTCTCTCATTTAAACTTTAATGATGTTAGAGTAGCATAATCTTGCTTTGTAGG
>Ga0256840_1002028_pt1 | contig 18267 bp, 20 predicted proteins | sample 355202metaG_FD_185969 | JGI IMG/M metagenome (GOLD analysis project Ga0256840, IMG submission 185969) | Hydrothermal vent microbial communities from Mid Atlantic Ridge, Atlantic Ocean - 355-202 | ecosystem: Environmental > Aquatic > Marine > Hydrothermal vents | place: Atlantic Ocean: Mid...
TTTTTTGTAAAAAAACTACTGCCGCTACCGCTAAAATACCATCCGTGCTTATAGTGATTTTTCAACTCTTTATACTGATGCAAAGCTGGTTTAAACAGGTCATTTGCTTCATCAGCACTCATACTATTTAAAATCTCCAAAGAGCTAGTTTTTTTTAATTTTTCTGTCTCAAAACCATCTATAGGTGCATAAAAATTCTCTCTATATATCTGATACACCTTTGGTGTACTTATCTTTATATCTGGAGTAACAACTTCAAAATCAAGTAAAGTCTCTTGAAACTCTTCAACAATTTCACCTATGCCACTTACATTTGCACTATTGTAGCCATAAATAAAAAATGGAACATCCGCTCCAACTTTAAGTCCAATTGCCGCAAGTTCATTTAAACTCAGCCCTAGATGTAAAACTTCATTGCACATCTTTAAGTATGTAGCCGCATCACTACTTCCACCACCTAAACCTGCAAAAGCGGGGATAGATTTTTTCACCTCAACAGCATATGTAAACATCAACTTTTCTAAAGAGTCCGATGCGGTTGCTTCCATCAATGCAAGATACGCTTTATAGATGGTATTTTGCTGAGTTTCACAAGAGAAATTTCCAATAATTTTAAAAGAATATTCCTCTTTTGGAGTAAAAGACAACTCATCGTAAAGAGAATCAACTCTCATAAATCTTGAGATAATTTCATGATAATTACCTCTCATACCAGTTATTTTTAAAAAAATATTGACTTTTGCATAAGCCTTATAGACTTTCATTATCTTTCTCTTACTTTTTTAATATCTTTGAGAGTTGGCTTAATGTATCTAGCCCAACCTCTTTTGAAGAAGCTATATTAGAATCTTTTACATCTTCTAACAATTCATTTCTAACAATTGAAATATTTGATGGTGCATCAATACCGAGCTTAACTACACCCTTGTCAATCGATATAACCTTTACGATTATATCCTCTGCAATAACTATAGACTCATCTAATTTTCTAGCTAATACTAGCATATGTATATCCTACCAAGTTCATATTTTACTTTGTTTTCTTTAATACTAATAACTGAAATGTTCTCACCATTATCAAGCCAATAATATCCATCATTTGTGATCTCTAAATCTTCTATAGCAAGAACTCTTCCATATTTGAGATTATCGCCATCTCCATGATAATAATTTTGAGGAATATTAAGAGATTTTTTAATATCTAAGAGCTCTTCACCATTATATTTAAATTGCCCCTCACTCAATCTCTCTAGGGCGCTCAAGCTTCCATATTCCACATTGAGTCTATTTGCGATTATCCTCCCAAGTGAGCGGATGTATGTCCCCTCTGATACCGTAGCTTCAAATGTAACAAAGGGGTGTGAATAATTTATAAGTTTGGTACTATATATAGTAGAGTTGATTTTATTGAGAGTAAACTCTTTGCCTGCACGAGCCAAATCATAAGCTCTTTGCCCATCTATACGCTTTGCACTAAATATAGGCGGTTCATACTCAAGCGCTCCCACTAATGACTCTATCACCCTTGAAACCTCTTGCTCATCCAAAGATTTTAAAATTTCAACACTCTCTATCATCTCTGTATCCAAAGAGTCACTTTTTGCTCCAAGCCATAAAGTTGCTCTATATGATTTTGGTGTCTTGTTTAAAAAACGGAATAGTTTTGTATGTGAACCCAAACCAATAAGAAGAACTCCTTTGGCAAAAGGGTCAAGTGTCCCTGAAAAACCAGCTTTTTTGGTGTTATACCTTCTTTTTATTTTAGATAGAAACTGGTTTGAGCCAATTCCTGATGGCTTATATGCTACAAAAAGTTTATTCATAGTCTCTCAACAAAAGATGCTAATATATCTCTTTTTGTACCTGCAAAATTTATACTTAGTTTAAACTCTCTGCCAGATTTACTTACTCCTGTGACTCTTCCTGTTCCAAAAACCTTATGTCTTACCAAGTCATTTTTTTTAAAGGCTGTATTTTTTTCAACTATCAAAGAGCCTTCACAAAGTCCAGCTTCATTAAAAAATCTACTTTTTTGCAAATCACTTCTTCTCCCCTTATAAAACCTACTCCCCGCATGAGAAAGGGTTAAACTCTCTTTTGCTCTTGTAAATGAAACATAACCAAGACGACGCTCCTCTTCCAAGTCACTTCCTTCTCCATTGAGTGGCAAAAAACCCTCCTCAAGCCCTATAATAAACACATGATCAAACTCTAAACCTTTTGAAGCATGAATACTCATCATATAAATACTCTCCCCCTCTATCTGATCCTGTTCACTTTGCAAAGTCAACTCATTGAGGAACTCATCAATCGAAGCATCGGGCGAGTTTTTCACAAAATCTCTAAAAAGACCGTAAAACTCATCCATATTTAGAATTCTATCTGCTTCATCTTGCATACCCGAATAGATACTCTTTAGATGAAATGTTTCCTCTAGCGTATCTACAAAATTATATGTTGATTCTTTTGATTCTTTAGCCACTAACTCTATGCTTTTTATAAATGTTTTTAAAGTTTTTGCATTTTTCTTTTTTACAAGTGCTTCTAAGTCACCTAATGAAACATTTTTAATGTACTCAAAAATAGATGTTTCGTTTGCATGTGCTGCTAACTCTATCTTATCAACACTTGCTTTGCCTAAGCCTCTTTTTGGTTTATTGACAATTCTTTTAAATGAGAAATCATCATGAAAATTTGTTATTACCCTAATGTAGGAGATAAGATCTTTAATCTCCGCACGATCATAAAAACGCAATCCTCCAACAAGCTTGTAAGCTATGCCAGCACGGTTAAGTCCCTCTTCAATAGAACGACTCAAAACATTTACACGATACAAAACGGCTATATTATCTGCTTTAACACCAGACTCTAAAAGTTTACTGATTTGTTGTGCAATCTTTCTTGCTTCCTCATTTTCATCATTTGAGTTTAAAATACAAACATCTTCGCCACTGCCACGAGTAGGGATTAATCTCTTACCGAGGCGGGAGCGGTTATGCTCTATAAGTGAGTTTGCAACTTTTAATATAGGATCTTTTGAGCGGTAGTTATTTTCGAGTTTAAATATAGATGCGCCCTCAAAATCTTTATCAAACTCCATAATATTTCTTATATGTGCTCCACGCCATCCATAAATACTCTGATCATCATCCCCAACAACACAGATATTTGGATGGGCTACACAAAGTTTTTGCAAGAGGCGAAGTTGTAACTCATTTGTATCTTGATACTCATCAATCATTATATATTGGTATTTTTTAGATGTTTTTTCAGCAAGTTCTGGGTGCTGATCCAAAAGCTTATATGTCAAAGAGATTAAATCATCAAAATCTACTAAATTATTCTCTAGAAGGTAGTTTTCATACTCCTCATATACTTTTGCAATCTGCTGATAGTTAAAAATCTCTGCTTGTTTATATGCATCATCTGGAGTGAGCAATGAATTTTTATATCTTGATATCTCACTTGCAATAAGGGGTGTTGGAATTTCACTGTTTATCTTTTTAATAATTCGTTTTTTATCATCTGTGTCAATAACAACAAAATTATTTTGTCTCTTTAGAAGATGAATATTAAACTTTAAAAACAACAAACCAAATTTATGAAAAGTACACAACAAAGGAGGATATGCGACATCTGTTATCATGCTAAGTGCTCGTTCACGCATCTCTTTAGCAGCTTTATTGGTAAATGTTAAAGTAAGCGTATTGGACGCTGGAATACCAAGCACCTCTATAAGATAAGCAAGACGAGAAATAATTGTAGTTGTTTTACCACTACCAGCTCCCGCTAAAATGAGGACTGGACCCTCTGTACACTTTACCGCATCACTCTGTGCTTCATTCAATTTTTCAAATATTTTTTTCATAACTTCCACTATTATAGAATCTGTTTTTAAATATTATAGCCAAAAAGTATTAAATTATTACAAAAATATTGCAATAATTATAATATTAGGTTATAATTTTTATATTAAAACTAACAATAGGATTTTTAATGTTAAAAGATTTTGCAAAAATACAAACTTTTCTGATGGTGATAAAAGAGAAAAGCTTCTCAAAAGCATCTGCTAAACTTGGTATTTCTCAACCAGCTGTTACTCAGCAAATTAAATATATAGAAGATTACCTTGATACAAAAATTGTTGAAAGAAAGAAAAATGGTATTTTACTCACTAAAGAGGGTGAGGATCTGTTTAGAATCGCTACAAAGCTAGAGCGTGCTATAGCCAACAGTGAAAAAGAACTGCTTAAGATAATAAACAAAGAGTTTACCTTTATTATGGGCTCTTCTTTTGCGATTGGTAACTATGTACTGCCTAATTACCTCAGTGAAATAAAAAAGAGAATAAACAATGAAGTTTATATGAATGTTGCTCTTTCTGCTGAAATCATAGACCAACTTGAAGATAAAAAGATAGATGTTGCACTTATAGAATCTCCTATTTTTAGAGATGGAATTATCTACAGAGAGTGGGTTGAAGATGAATTGGTTGTATTTTCTAACCAACCTATACAGAAGCAACTCAAAGCACAAGATTTGTACAACTTTGACTGGATTTGTCGTGATGAGCAGTCACACACAAGAAAACTGACATCTGATGTTTTTGAAGAGATGGGTGTCCAGTGCACTAGCTTTAATGTTCTTGGTGTTTTAGCCAGCCCTACAGCAATTAAAGAGTCTATCTTACATGCTGACAAGTCTGGCAAACCTGTTGTCTCTATTATGTCTCGCCATGTTATTAAAAATGAGTTAGAAAATGGTACTCTTTTTGAAGCAAAACTTAAAAACTATAAAATTGAGAGAAAATTTTATATCGCTTACTCAAAAGAGAGAAAACATGATGCTTTTGTTGAGAGTGTAGTAAGCTATTTGCTTTCACTGAACAAAATATAAATCTTTTTAATAATAACCTCATTATGAGGCTATTATTGGTAAACTATTTTTTTAAAAATTTTGAGTTTTCAGGATTTGATAAAAATGATGCCATAGAGTTTTCAACCCCATTTCCAGTCGATTTTTTTACCACTTTCACATCTTTTTTATACTGTGCTAAATTTATAAGCAATGGTGTTTCATCAACGATTATCTGCATAATACTTAAAAGCGGTACACTCACTATGCTTCCTATATTTTCTACACCAAAACCAGCTTCAAATACTAAGGCGTCATCAACTATTTGAGCGGTCTCAAAGGTGTATCCAGCTAAAAAGAAAAGTGTTAATGGACGAAACTCTGCATCTATATCCTCTGGAAGTGGCGGATCAAAAGAGACATGCTCTATATGGCATAATATCCCGAAATTTTGCTCTTTCTCAAAAAAATGAACTATCATATTTTGAATATTACTTTTCATTAAAGAGGCAAATTTAGTATCTTTTATTATATTATCTAACAATATCAACTCCTTGTGGTTTGCAATTATATCAAAAATTCACACTCTTGTAATCTGTCAAAACCTACCATTGCATTTAGTAGTGCTACTTGTGAAAAATTTTTTAGTTCTTCAACTCCTATTTCTGCTTCTATAATTACTCCCTCATCCAACAGTCTAGCTCTTGTTGTCCCTTTTAAAAGAGGTTTTGAGGGAGTTATCCAAACCTCACCTTTTTTAAAAGCAATATTAGCAATGCTAGTGTCAGATACTAAGGAGTTTTTTATAATCAATATATCGTCTGCTTTGCCTTTTAAAGCATAGAGCGCTTCTATACCAGCTCTGTCTATGGACTTCATGCTATAACTTATTGCATCATCATAAACAAGCCTTAAAGAGCTTATACTTTTTTTTTCATATTTATAATACACAACAGATATCTCATCCACGCTGTAAACCACTCTACATCTAAAGGTTCCCTCTCGTGGAGGGGAGAGATAATCACCGAGATTTTTAAAGTTGCTGCATGACAAAGAGTTTAAAACACTTTCATAGCGTTTTTGATGGTACTTAAGGTTGAAAATCTTACCATCTACCGCTCTAATAGTTTCTAAGTACTTAGCTGACACTAACTAACTCTTTGAGTGGCTTACCCAGATAATACCCTTGAGCAAAATCTATATCTAGTGATTTTATTTTTTCATAAAGTTCTTGTGTAGAAACAAACTCTCCGATAACCTTAATATCGTTCTTTTTTGCAAAAACAACTATAGTATCAACGACCCCACATAGTTTCTCATCTTTATCTATATCTTTTATTAAACTTCCATCCACTTTTATGAAATCTGCATTTAATTTTATCAGATACTCAAAATTACTATACCCTGTACCAAAATCATCAATGGCGATTTTCATTCCGTGCTCTTTTGCTTTTTTAATAAAGCTTTCTACCTTATCAAAAGATTCTATCCCCTCAGACTCTACAATCTCTATCACCAACTTATTGTTCACGCCCTTCTCTACTGCTAAATCAAAAATCCATGAAGCTACATCGTGTAACATGATATCTTCAATACTAAGATTTATGGAAAATTCATACCCATTACCTGAAAATTTATCGAAAGCTTGCCTTACTACAATTTTTGTTAGCTCTTTATACACTCTCGTTTTCTTAGCTATATCTAAAAAATAAAATGGTGATACCTCTGTGCCATCTTCTTTTATGAGCCTCATAAGTGTTTCATACTTCTCTATCTTTGATGTTTTTGTGTTTACAATAGGCTGATAATAGGCTTCTATTCTATTTTCATCTATCGCTTTTCTTAGCTCTTTTGTCCACTCTATATTTTTTTTATACTCTTCATCATTATTTATCTCATTTGTATATTCAAGTATATCTTTATTTGTTTTTTTAGCATGTTTGTGTGCAATATCTGCAAAATTTACAAGATTATCGCTATCATATGAGATGCCACAAGTAAGTCTAATGAAAATTTGTTTATCAGCATCCACAATTAACTCCTCATTTTTTCTAAGCTCCAAAAACTCTTGTAACATCTCGAAAAAATAGCTTTGTTTTATAGAGTCACTATGGGCAAGTATGGCAAACTCATCCCCATTGATATGATACACTTCAATATGCTCTGAATCAAAATGCTCAAAAAGTCTTTTAGCTAAATTTTTTAAAACCTTATCACCAATCTCATAACCATAAAAATCATTAATTTCTCTAAAAAAGTTAACATCTAAAACAGCAAGGTAGTGTTTATCTGAAACATCCAAAAGCATCTTAAATCTATTGCCTAAGTTTGTCAAAGGGTCAACTAGAAGTGTTGTTTTCAACTCCTCTTTAGATATTTGAAGCTCTTTAAATGTTTTTGACATAGTTCTAAGTAATATATTGATTGTTGAACTAATCACACCTATCTCATCATGATAATTATACTTTAATCTGGAATACTTATAAATTTCTATTGGTGTTTTTTTATTTTTTAATTCTTTATTAATATTTTTCAGACTATCTAACAATCTAAATATAGGATATTTAATAGCAATGTTTAAAAGATAGATAAGAAGCATTACCATTAAGATATTTACAAGTAAAAGTATCCAAATTTGCTCTATAAATATTTTTTTTACATCATTAACATGTCTATGTACATAGTCCTTACTTGCGCCAATTAAGATGTAGCCCACTACATTTTTTTGAATATTATAAAGTTCTGTAACAGATATGTAATAGTCTCCAATTTTAACCAGTTCATTCTTTTTTAATAACTCTTTATTAAATTCTTCTTTGATACTGTTAGAAAAAGCTTTATCAGTAATCGCATAATCTTGGGAAAGTATCATGTCAAGAGATGAAAAAGCTCTTTCTTCATTGAATTTTTTTATCACTTTAGTTTTTTGTTCATTATTTAAAACTATGATGGAATAGTTTTTTAGTTTTTTCGCATTTTTAACTAAAGAGCTAAAGTCTTGTATAAACTCAATTGTTCCTATAAATTCACCATTGTCAAAGATAGGAGAAATTCCTCTAACGAGCATCCCTTCTCTCCCGCTCTCAACTTCCACTAAAGCTTTTTTATCTTTATGTACAATATTTAAACTATGTCTAAATGCTCTTAAATCATCACCAAATTTATTGTACTTCCAACTTCTCACAAAGCTTCTTATCTCTTTATCATGTATATGTATTTTTACATTCTCTAGTTGAGAGTATTTTTTAAAATTTTCACTTATATTTTTTAAAGTTTCATAGGCCAATGCTCTATTTTTATTTTTTAAAGAGTCAATGATTTGTTTGTTGAGTGAGATATTTATTGCGTTAGTTAAACCAATTTGAAATTTTTTATTCAGTTCATGTTCTATATATATTTGAAGCTCTTTTTTTATATCTTCCTTTGCCTTCTTCTGCATATTTTGCAAAGATTGAAGGGAGTTAAAAATAATCACACTTATCCCAGTTATCACCACAAATACAAGTGGAATATATATTTTATAGGCGATAGAAATACTCGTTAGCTTTTTAAACAATGACAACTCTTTTGTATTTTTTATCCACCATTATATCAAAAAAAGTAATAAAGTGATGATAACTTGATATTAGGGTTTTTAGAGGTGGCATTAAGAGGCTATTAACTATAAATAAGTTATTATCTTTAACATACAAATTACAATATATATAGGGTGTTTAATGCTAGACTCAATAAAAATAGCTAGAAATGTTTTTGAAATAGAAGCGAATGCTATAAAAAATCTTACAACTCTGTTGAGTGATGATTTTGATAAATCAGTGAAATTAATCCTTAAATCTAAAGGTCGTTTAGTGATTTCTGGCATGGGAAAGTCTGGACATATTGGTGTAAAGATATCTGCAACACTTGCAAGTACTGGTACTCCAAGTTTTTTTATGCATCCAGCAGAAGCTATCCATGGTGACTTAGGGATGTTAACACAAGATGATATTGTTCTTGCTATATCAAATTCTGGAGAGAGTGAAGAGATAATGAGAATAATCCCTCTCGTGAAGAGAATGGGTATTCCCCTTATCGGGATGGCAGGAAAAGAAAACTCTACGCTCGCAAATGAAGCAGATTATTTTTTAAATATAACCATAAAAGAGGAAGCTTGCCCCTTGCAACTTGCACCAATGTCTTCTACAACTGCTACTTTAGCTATGGGGGATGCTCTTGCTGCAGCACTGATGGATATAAGAGATTTTAAACCTGAAGATTTTGCCATGTTCCATCCAGGTGGCAGTTTAGGTCGTAAACTTTTAACCAAAGTAAAAGATATAATGACAAGCAAAGAGCTTCCCACTGTTGATTTAAACAGCTCCTTTAAAGAAGTTATAAAAACAATGACAAAAGGGCGACTTGGACTTTGTATTGTTATGGACAAAGAGGATGTTAAAGGGATTATAACCGATGGTGATTTAAGAAGAGCGTTAGAAGCATCTGAAAAATCTCGTTTTGATTTTCTGGTACAAGAGATTATGACATCCTCTCCAAAATCGGTTACATCTAACACAATGGCAATAGAAGCTGAAAAATATATGCTTGAACACAAAATAAACGATCTACTAGTTATAGATGATGAAAAACTTGTTGGTATCATCCAATTATTTGATACGGGAAACATATCATGAGCTGCGTGGTCATAATCCCTGCGCGTCTTGATTCATCACGACTTCCTAGAAAAGTTTTATTAGATATATGTGGCAAACCGATGATTGAGCATGTGTATGAGTGTGCCATGAAAGCTAAGCATATAAAAGAAGTGTATATTGCAACGGATTCCAAAGAGGTACTTGAAATCTGCTCAATATTTACATCTAACATTATTATGACATCCGCTGAGCATCTCTCAGGAACAGATAGAATCGCTGAAGCGGTAAAGAGTATTGCGTGTGACAATGTCATAAATGTGCAAGGTGATGAACCTTTAATGGATCCTACATTAATTGAAGATATTGCCTTATCTTTAGAGAACTTTGAGACTCAAATGGTTAGTGCTATGCATAAAATAAAAACAACTGAGGAACTAAAGTCCCCTAATGCAGTAAAAGTTACTATTGACAAAAACAATAATGCGCTTTATTTTTCAAGATCAATTATTCCTCATCACAGAGATGAGTGGGAGCCCTTACTTAACCATCATAAAACCATCCCTGCGCCCCTAACTTTTTTCAAACATATTGGTATTTATGGGTATAAAAAAGATTTTTTACTAAAGTACTCTAAAATGGAACTAACTTACTTAGAAAAGATTGAAAAACTAGAACAGCTGAGGGTTCTTGAGAATGGCTTTAAAATTAAAATGATTGAAACAAAATACGAGCCAGTTGGAGTTGACACCATAGAGGATTTACAAAAAGTAAGAAAGCTTATAAATTAAAAAATGTTTTTTCATTAATAAGACCCTTTTTTGGATGTTTGACCTATTTTGTCAATAATCACCATACTTTTTATTATCCAAAAACAACTTCCTAATAAATTGAAAGGCATCCTCTTTAAACTCACCTAGTGTATATGTAAAGTCAAAGGCTTGTTCTACATTTTTTATAAACAAAAGTGCATTATTATAATCTGTATGTGTCAAGATAACAACTATCATATCAGAACTCAGTTGTTGTACTATATCAGACTGTCTAATATTTTTATACAACACATTAAAAGCTTTTGAGTCACTGGAGTTTATCAAGATAACAGATAAAAGCATCTTATACCTACTTGCTCTATAAAACTCATCGCTTGCGATGTTTAAAACATTATCTATCATCAATTCCATTGTATTCCCTCTATATTGCCATTCTATAAGAACCACTATATACATAATTTTCTTACAATAAGTAACAAGCAATTAACCAATAGTCTCGTATTTTAATTATAAAATTATAACAAAATTAGTGTATAATTTTACTTATGCTTGACTTAACCATAAAAGTAGATGTTGACTTTCCTAGAGAGATAGCAAGCATGGCTACAAGTTTCAATAAACTCATGAGTGAGTTAAAAGATCTTATTGAGAGTTCTAAACAAGGTTCATCTGAAAACGCTTCCATCTCACATGAGCTTTCAACAACAGCCCTAAGAGTTGGTAAAAATGTTGAAAAATCTGTTGTGGTAGTAGATGAAACAACCAGTACGGCGATAGAGATTAAAAATGAGATTATAGCTGCAATCTCTGATGCACAAAATTCTAAACTAGAAATTATCAAAGCCAATGAAAATCTTAATGAAGCCAGAAATGACATTATCACTCTCACTTCAAAAGTACAACAAAGTGCCGAACTAGAAGTTGCATTAGCAGATACAATGGCAACACTTTCTCAAGAAGCTGGTGAAGTAAAAAATATTTTAGAAGTTATTTCAGATATTGCAGACCAAACAAACCTCCTTGCACTTAATGCTGCTATCGAAGCAGCTAGAGCTGGTGAGCATGGTCGTGGTTTTGCTGTTGTTGCGGATGAAGTAAGAAAATTAGCAGAGCGTACTCAAAAATCTCTTATTGAGATTAATGCTACTATCAATGTAATCGTTCAGTCCATCATTGATGTGAGTACTCAGATGAGTACAAACTCTCAAGATGTACAAAAATTAGCAACCTCAGCAACAGATGTGGAAGAAAAAATTGATCGCACTGTTTTAATCGTAAATGAAGCAGTTGTTGCAAGTGATAAAACAGTATCAGACTTTGAAAAAACTGGTGAAGATGTAGAATCAATAGTTTCTCAAATAAATAAGATAAATGAAATATCCTCACTTAATGCCAGAAATGTTGAAGAGATCGTATCAGCCGCTGATCATTTAAACTCAATGACAGATGATCTTCACGCAAAGCTAGAAACTTTTCGCACATAAATAGACTTCTTGGAGATTCTCAACCTATTACTTTTAATAATACAATCTTTTAAATACTTTTTAATATTCTAAAGTGTAGAATAGTTTAACTACACCAAAGAGAGCTCTTCTATGAAAAAAGATATAAAAAAAGACTGGTCTATTATTAAAATCACTCTATTACTTTACTTTATTGTGATTTTACTTCCACTTAATTATTACTTTGCAAAACAATCTTTTGAAGCAATGAAGTATGATGCTTCTACTATGAGCGTTCTTGTTTTCATGAACGGTTCCCTTCATCAACTAACCACTACACATAGTTTAAATGAAAAAAGTATCCTTATAAAAAAGATAGACACCTCCCTAAAAGAGATAGAACAATCATTTATAAACTACCCTCCCAATAAAGAGTATGTTGCCATATTTCAGGCAAATGAAGCATACAAATACATGAAACACTCTTTAGATGCACTTAAAAAAGAGATACAAGAAAACAGAGCTACTAAAGCTTTTACAAAAAGAGCTATCAGAGATGTTAATTCTTTTGCAGAAACCACAGAGGGGATGATCGCATACAAAATTGAAGTTGTTTTAGATAGGTTGTATCTCTCCCTTACATTTTCAATGATCTCTATCATTATCCTCATATTTATGATCCGCACATATATGAAAGTGCAACTATCAAAACACAGCATACATGATCATCTCACTGGCTTGTACAATAAAAAATACTTTCACAATGTTTTAGAACACACACAACTTTTATCTATAAGACAAGATAAACCTTTATCCTTACTGGTGCTAAGCATTACTAATTATGATGATATATATGAGAACTTAGACAAAAAAAGTTTTGAAATTTTTTTACAAGAGTTTAGCGAAATATTTGGACATTTTTTTAGACGCAGCGATACCATATGCAGGATTGAAAAAGAGTGCTTTGCATCAATTGCACCAGACTCCTCCCTTGAAGACATTAAGGAACTCTCCAAGAGACTCCAAGAAAAATTACAATCTTCTTACTTAAATAGTACTATTAGGATGGATATAAGTATTGGGGTAGCAACCTACAATAAAGATAGTTTTCTCTCACAACTAGAAGAAGCAAAAAAAAATATGCATAACACCAATCTAGTTATAGGAAAATCTTCTTGAGACGAAGTGCTTTTAGCCTTATAGAGCTCATCTTTGTTATAATTCTTCTAGGAATATTATCAGCGTTTAGTGTAGTGAAATTAGGCGAGATGGCAACAACTGCACAAGTCACTAGGTTGCAATCATTTGTTGGAACCTTAAACAGATCTGTTAGTGGTGCTATCTGGTTTGATTCTATGCAAAACTCCAGAGATAGAAGTGTTGCGTATGCAGATTATGATGCACAACTAGACAATTATATAACTATTTTACCTGAGAGTACATTTGGACCATCATTTATCAATTGCAATAGCACGGGTGACGGTGTATTTTTAAGCTACTCTTATGAAAAAAATTATGAAATACACTGCAAAGATGGCAATGAAACATCAGCTCCCAGCTTTCAACTATACAATCTTACTGACAATCTATATGTTAATTGATGTATAATACCATATGAAAAAATTTCTCCTATTTGATAATGACGGCGTTCTTGTTGAAACTGAAAAGTGGTACTATAAAGCCAATAAAATAGCCTTACAAGAGATAGATGTAACACTTACATTTGATGTCTATATGGAGATCATGGCAAGGGGTGGAACAGCTTGGGAGGTAGCTCTAAAACAGGGGCATACTCAAAAAACCATAGATGCTCAACGCAAAACAAGAGATATATACTATAGAGAATTTATTCAAAATGAACATATAGAGATTGATGGGGTGCTGGATGTGCTCGAGAAACTTTCAAAAGAGTATCGTTTTGGGATTATTACAACTTCAAGAAGAGTTGATTTTGATTTGATTCATAACCAAAGAGAGATAGTTAAATATATGGATTTTACACTTTGTGTAGAGGAGTATGCTCGCTCAAAACCACATCCAGACCCTTATCTAGCAGGGATGAAAAAGTTTAATGCAACAAAAGATCAATGTTTGGTAATTGAAGACTCACAAAGGGGACTCACTTCAGCCGTAAATGCAAATATAGAGTGTGTTATAGTTGCAAATGCATTTACAGCAACACATGATTTTACTAAGGCAAGTTACAAGATAGATGCGATAGAAGAGTTGCCTATGTTGCTCTCAAATTTAAATAACTAAACGAAGGCATACCCCTTGTATCAATACATCATACTATTTGCAATACTACACTCTTCTCTTTTTGCCAAAGATATTTTCCCCACTCTTACTTTTAAGTCTATTGGCTATGTAAGTGATTTTGTTGTTGATAAAGATAAACTTTATGTTGCAACCGATATGGGAACTATAGATATTTTTGATATGCAGACACAAAAAATTGTAGATCAAATCGTACTCGAGCCTCTTACAACTGCTATGGGAAATCTCATCTCACCTAAAATTCTTAGTGTTGACAGATATAATGGTAAAACGCTTATAGTCAGCATCGGGAAGAATGCTTTTAGAAATGTTTGGATTTATGAAAACTACACACTCACGCAAATCATAGATGAGAAAAAAGAACTTACTATCAAAGAGGCAAGATTTGTAAACGATGAACTCATAATCTTTGGCACCTTTGGCTCTGAGATAATACTACACGATACTGCAGAGCACTATAACCTATACAAAAGCCATATTTCACAAAGCACTATGGGAGACATTAGCCTCAGTGATGACAAAAAAAAGATGCTCTTTAGTGATGAAAGTGGAGAGATAAAGCTCATAGATATAAAGAGTTCCAAAGTGGAACAGACTTACAGTTCTGAGAATGTTGACAATGTATATCATGTTGCATATGCTCAGGGTACAATTATAACTGCTGGGCAAGACAGACGAGTTGGCGTGTACCAAAAAAACAAAAAAGCTTACCATCTAAAAAGTGATTTTTTAGTTTATTGTGTAGGGGTAAGTCCGAGCGGGAAAACAGGAGTCTATTCCAGTGGGGAGGAGCATCATCTACAACTCTTCAACACAAAAACAAAGCGAAAAACAGACACCTTAGTGGGTCATAGCACTATCATAAATCAGATAAAATTTATAAGTGAAACTGAACTTTTTAGTGCGGGAAGTTCTAATAAAATTTTTTATTGGAAACTCTAAGTACAGTTTGCTGGTAACTCCTGAGTCAAAATTGTAACATAGTTTATGATAATATTTCTTCTACAATTTTATCAAGGTAATTTATGATTCAAACTTACACCCATACATTTAAATTTCAAACGCAAGATTCGCAAGATATACAAAAACTCAATAACAACACCCTCTCTATAGTTGAAGAAGACGCCAATAAACACTATATACAATACATCCAATACCAAACAGTTGATAGCACTACTATACTCTCTAGAGAGGTAAATATTAGTGTAGATAGACTCTACTATCTTGAGATAGCAAACATCGCTATTGATGATGTGCAAAGAAGGAAAAGACTCTTTACTGTCATAGGAAAAAGATGTTTTGGGAACAATAACAATAAGCTCGATCCTTATCTCTTAAATAAAGAGAAGCATCCAAAAACTATATATAATGATTTCATCAAACAAGAAAATTCTCAAAACAGTCCAATACTTCATGAACTAATAACACACACAATAAACAAATATGAAGCATACCCTTTTATATCTCATAACTCTTTTTATGTTGTTATGAAACAAGTAAATATCTCAAAACGAAAAACCTTTGAGAAGATATTTTTAGTTGAGATGAATCAGTCTGATTACAGAAAGCTTTTAGCTTACACAACAAATGAACTCAAAATAGAGTTTATATTCAATGTTATCGGCAAAATATTTTTTAAATCAAAAACCCTCACTCAAAGTAGTATGCAATGCATAGATTGTAATCCACAAAATATAATACACAAAGCCCAAGGATACATTGAAGGAAAATCTCTTAATGCTCAGTCATTTTTTAGTGTGGAACTGTTCACAAACCTAAAGAGTAAACATCTAGAGATGGAAAAAAGCTACTTTAACCTCTTGGGTAAAAGTGTACAATTTATCAGTGAACCAGATGATGATGATACTATTTTTCTTTTTTCATTAGCTATCACAAACTATATAGAATTGTTTGATAAAGAACCTCTACTACAAGAGGTAGTTTCATTTTTACAAAGTATTCAATTTTTTGCACAGGAGAAAAAAATCTCTTACCTTATGCAAAAAGATGATCATGATATTGAAGATATTTTTCTTTTTGTATTAGAAGCGATTACATCCTGGAATGCGTCGTTACACGATAATGAAACGAAAATTTTTGCTAAATCTACATTAGACTTATACAATGCACTTAAGTACTTTATTGATATATATTTTCAGCATTATTATGACTATAAAAGTATAGATGCAACAAAAAATGAATCTGCTACAGTTACAGATATAGTAATTGAAAAAGATACAGCAACAACTATCGAAAATACCAATCCTAAAATTTCAGCAAAAGAGTTCTTTAGTGATGTGGAACTAGATATGATAGTTTTAGATGAACTTGAAGAGCTAGAATCAGATATTCAAAACTCTATCAATATAGAATCATTTGATGCAACAACTAAAAAAGCGGCAGATCAATTTTTAAACGGCTATATAAAAATGTTAAATATTTTTTATGAATTTAAAGAACTAGCTTTCGCCCTCGCACTTCTTAATGAAAAACTCTCATCACTTGATATCGTACAAGACAGCAGTATGTTGGTGGTTCTTTTTGAAAGCATCGTCAATGATTTAATAGAATGGAAACAAAGTGTATTTATAGAGCAAAATGCTGAAGATATCCACTATATGGATCAATCTTTTTATGCAAATATAGCTCAAATTGAAGTGTTATTTAATAGCGATGGGGGAGCTGAAAATGAGATTGATTTTTTCTAAACTTTAGTAGTGCTTAGTTAAAAATTTATGGAGCTGATTTGCAAACTCATGAGCATTTTTTTGGCTAAAAGGGGCTGGTCCCCTTGTGATCTCACCACTCTCCCTTATACTCTCCATTAAATTTCTCATCGCTAAATACTGCTTGATATTATCTACACTATACAGCTCTCCACGATGGTCTATTGCATGAGCATTTTTACTTATGATTCTATCGGCAAGTGGAATATCTGCTGTTATAACTAAATCACCCTCTTTTACCATCTCCACTATCTTATGATCAGCTTCATCCGCACCAGCCTCAACTATCATATAAGTTATATGTTTTGATTTGCCTATATCTATTTTTTTGTTTGCCACCACAACCGTTTGTATTGAGAGTCTCTCAATAGAGCGAAACAAAATAGGTTTAAGCAAATTTGGAAAAGCATCCCCATCAACATATAGTTTTAGCATTTATCAACCTTATTTTCTCATCTCTCGATAGTTTTTTTATAGTATGTTCTCTTTTTAATGCACTACTTCTATCTGCTGAACATTCGCTATAGACTATCTTCACAGGTCTTCGTGCTTTTGTGTATTTTGCACCTTTATGAGAGTTATTATGTTCATCTAGTCGTTTTATAAGATCTTTTGTGATCCCTGTGTATAAAGTGCTGTCGCTACATTCTAAAATATACACAAAGTATGCCATTGTACCCTCAGGTTTAAATTGCCACTATTATACTAAAAGAAATTTACAATAAGATGCTATAATTCTCAAATGAAGATAAAAAATGTAATTATATTACTCCTTTTGTTACTAATGAACACCTCATTACTTGCAGAGCATCTCATCGGTGCTAAGAGCAAAAGTTCTTGCACATACTCTGTACACCTAGGTGAACACGAGAACTTAACCTCACATGATACTTCTAATTGTGAAGTGCACTGTGACCTACACCATGCTTATGTTTTACCAGTAGATACAAAACTTCCTCTCATGCACAACATTAACTCTTTAACAATACAACACAATAGCTCCTATCTCTATCAAGAAAGTTTACAATTCTTTAAGCCACCTATCTCTTAGCACCCTACTTTTAACCTACACTTCTACCAAATTTTATTTTTACAAGGATAATTATGTTTAAAAGCATACTTATGTCTGGAATCTTATGCACAATAGTAAGTGCTGAGAGTTTCGAGACTTTTTTGCAAAAGGCTATACAAAATAGTCCTTATTTACAATCATCTGCTTTAACAATTAAACAAGCAGGTGAACAAGGAAAAGTTCTAACCAGGTATAAAAACCCCTCTTTAGAACTTGAAGTTTCTTCATTTGAACCAAATATAGGCTCAGGTGATAGCGGATATAGAGTTGGTATTTTGCAGCCAATTCGTTTATGGAGCATTGCTGATAATAAAAAAAGTTTAGCCGATGCAAATGTTAAAAATGCAAAAGTTTCTTACATAGTCAGCCCTGAAAAACCAACTTCGACTACCAAATCCTAAAAAGTGACCCTTAATTTTTACTAAGAATATTTTTTAATCAGCAATAAATATTGCATTAATAGTATCGTTCTTTGCATTTGCTTGACAGCACTCA